>Ga0116188_1001647_pt1 | contig 18805 bp, 15 predicted proteins | sample AD_JPNTR2_MetaG_FD_89807 | JGI IMG/M metagenome (GOLD analysis project Ga0116188, IMG submission 89807) | Active sludge microbial communities of municipal wastewater-treating anaerobic digesters from Japan - AD_JPNTR2_MetaG | ecosystem: Engineered > Bioreactor > Anaerobic > Digestate | place...
ACAATTGCTTGATGCTGCTATATTTGTACGATATTCAACATGTTTTAATGGAAAATATGGTGATGTTTAAATGTTATGCGAAACTGCTGGGTATCTTACTAACATCAAACTGACGGACATGAAACGAACATTTTTTAAAAATAAACTTGACGGACTGACAGCTCTTTCAGACAGCCAACACAATGAAGTTTTATTTTTTGCTACTGCACATTTTTTGTTTTTTAATTTTTTGGCAGCCGCACAAGCCAACCCAAAGGCAAAAGCAAAAGAGTGCAATCACCAACGCTTTATTAAATCTGGTTTCAGATTAAACGGAAGAAATATTTACAGAAACTTTTTGAAGTTCTCCTTTGAAAAAAGAACGGTCATAATAGGCAATCGGCTTGACACCGCCAATTAAGTTTAAATGTTCAGTTAAAATTTGGTGCTGCTTTTCAAAGTTTTTTAATATTGATTTATTCTCTTTACAAAACTCCAATAAACCTATCACGGCTTCTTTGTGCCTTACTAACTTATAATTCCCAAATGTTCTGGTTCTAAAAGTTTGGTTCCAAAATAAGACTTCAGTGAGCTCATATTTATTTGTCCTAGTTTCGTCAACACTTAAATAAACAGACCACCAAAGACCTGAAATCGAATGCCGCATTAAATTGCTTTGTGCAGTTGTTTCCAAAAACCAGTGGTCACGAATATAATTTTCGGGCTTACTTGCTTTGCTCGTATAAACATCCGGCCAACGCTTAACCATATACGGGTATAAGTCCACATGCGACAAGTAAGACCACAGGCGCTCATCCGATGCTTGAATTGGCTCTAAATTTTTAAACGCTTCAAAAATTGCTACCGCAGTTTCAAAATCTTTTTGATGATTGAGTTTACTCAACAACCCATCCGGCTTGTTGATGTTAGGCATCATCAAAGTTTGTTTCTTATCGTAAACAAATTCATTGCTTCTGTATTTGTCAGTATCAATTTCATCCTTCAGTTTGAGGAGATATTTTTCTTTGAATATTTGTTGCTTTTCCATTTTAATCTTCTTCGTTATGGTTTGGTGATTCAACAATGACTTGCAGTTCAGAAATTAATCGGTGAAAAGGATTCCCTAAAAGCCGTTGAGCAATTTCCGGAATGTTCTCTTTGTCCTTAATTGAAATTGATTCAAACTCCTTTTCATTCAACCGGTATTCAATTGCATTTGCCCAAATGGTTTTTCCTTTATGCGTTTCATAATTGTAAAGGGCAATCAAAAGAGCATTCAACACAATCGATGAATGAAAAATCGGAGCAAATTTATGCTCTTTTGAAATGCTGTCATTTGCATAGAGCTCATAATCCTCTTTCGGGAGTTGAACTTGTATTTTTGGTTTGTTCAAATCAACATTCGTAAACTTCAAATCCTCATTCTTCACTACTTCCATGAATGAGGAAACTGCTTTCAACTTTTCATAGTTGATGTCAGCATTGAAAGTAAACTCTCCGAAGAACGCCAACACATCTCCGGTTTCAATATCAAAATTGTAACCGTTGTAATCAGAATGCGATTTACTGTTTTGATAATTTGTAATGGGAGACTTTGCCACTAAAGCACAAGTGAAACTCACTTTTCCTTTAACTTTCTTCTTAGGAATCTCTAATTTGATTTCGCTTGAGTTACCTGTTACGATTTCACGATACAAAGTATTTGAGCAAGTTGCTTCACAAAAATATTCTGCTTGACCGGAATTTACTAATGCTGATAAATCAGCATTGTCATGTTCACAATTTACAATGACAGAATAAGCATCAATACTCGCTGTAATTGCTGGAACAGGGTTCAACGCAACTTTACTTTTTATATCGTCATTGTAAACACTCAATATCGGATGAGGAAAGGATGTATTATTGAAGTTCATACGCTTTGATTTTTATAGAGTGTTTAAGATTATCAGCAAAACGAATTTTGATTTGATTTTTTCCGGTTGACAAAGCAATACCTTTCAGTTTGTTTCCCTGAACAGTTCCGTTATTGGTTGAATAAATTTCAATGCCGTCATCTTTATCATTATCACCGCTTACAAGCAATTCAAGTTCAGCTCTTGCAATATCCTTTTCAGTATTGATTATTAAGTTGTGATATAAAATGTTATTTTCCTTTTGTGCAGCAACCTTCAATTTCACTTTCACAAGAACACGATTATCTTTTTGCTCATTGCTTTTTTCTCCGGTTTCAGGAGTTTCCCCATCATCATTTCCAGGTTCATCACCACCACCACCTTCGTTATCACCACCGACAGTAAAATTTTCTTCACCATCTTCTGTTATTTCAACTCCTGTTTCTTCCTTCACTTCACTTTGTTCTCTAATTGTTGGCTTGATTGTTATAGGTTCATCTTTGCTTGTCGTTTGCATTCCTGTTTCATCATCAGATAAATCTTTTGTTGTAGCCCCTGAGAAATTACTTGTGTTTTCGCCTGACAACTCAGCTTCATCATCTTTCTCCAAAAGATCTTCGGGTATTGACAGAAATTCTTCAAGACCGAGAAACGCTACTTTTTTACTTGTGTTCAGCTTTGCAAGCGAATCAAGTTTTGCATTTACATAATCACTGTATTCATTTTCTGCTTTTCGTGCAATTTTATGTATGCGACCTTCATCAGACGGATAATTTTCTTTACGCCATTCGTTGTGAGCGGGGTTTTCCATCATACGAAGAATGTTGTTTCCTTCTTCGCTTTCGCAAATGAACACAGCAGCGTAACCGTTTATTTTCCGATTGGTTCGTTTGAACACTACCATTTTGGGTTTCCGAAAAAATGCAGTTCTGTTTGGCAACCCTTTTTCCAAATACACATACATTTTTACTTTGCCGAGCGTATCTAAAACATCACTGAAAACCTTGAACTGGTCGTTTGCTTCCGCATATTTCACAGCTTTATAATATGGTTTCGGATTCCATGATTCTATTTCAGTTGCGTTACCGCTTTCAAATTCCGTTGGGAAATATTCATCAATGACTTGTTCCAAATTTTCTTTGCTAATTGTTACCTCGTTTATAGTAACAACAAGTTTATGTTCATGAATTGCTAACCAAAAATTGTTCAACACAGATTTTATCATCAATCTGTTTCTGTCAACTTCATCCCACAGACCAATGATGTTTATATCAGTTCCTGTTTCAGATCGCTTAAAAATTTCCGGAATGTTTTCTTCCACTGTTACAGGTTCGCCATTATTATTGTCGTAAAATCCGTAAGCAGTAATTTTTTCACCGCTACCGTTTTTGTGAGTTGTCAATCGTGTTGCACCTTCGAAGAAAACATTGCCGTCAGTATCTTTAGAAGAAACAACAACCGTTTTAATTGGTGACAAAGCGAAGTATGCACCTTTGCCAAATCCGAAAGAGCCACCCGAACCGCTTAACATTTTTGCACTCACACCGGCAGCACGGAGAAAAGCATAGAACGGAGAATCAGCTCCATCAGCGAAGTACATTCCCTTTGTGTTTGAATCGGAAATTTTACTCTTCAAATAGTTACATTTGCATCGTCTGTTTTTGGAAAAGTCATAGGGAAAAATGAAATATTTTTATGTAATCCGCTTTAAAGAAGAAGATAGCGAAAAAGGTTTTTCGTTTGTGAAAATGAAGACAAGAGAAGGAATTTGTCTTACCACTCAAATGGCTTTTCAGGCAAAACTTTTTAAGACAAAAGCCGAAGCGGAAAAACAAATGATTGAATGGAATGAGCAAAAATATTCAGAAGTAAAACGAATTAAAATCTAACTACAAATTACACATGGCAATTGATAAATGGACAAGAGAGCAAACAATTGTTGCATTAAATCTTTACTGCAAAATTCCTTTCAACAGAGTTAGTTCAAAGCATCCTGATATTATTAGGATTGCAAAAATTATTGGAAGAAGCCCGAATTCTGTTAAAATGAAAATTGGAAATTTCGGAAGTTTTGACCCGGAGTTAAAGAAAAGAGGAATTGTAGGTTTGGGAAACACAAGCAAATTGGATGAAGTTGTTTGGAATGAATTTAATTCTGATTGGAATAATCTTGCTTATGAAAGTGAATTGCTGATTTCAAAATTTACACATCAACCAATTGAAAAAGTATCTAATATTGAAATTGAAAATATTCCTTTAGGAAAAGAAAGGGAAGCAATAATTAAGCAAAGAGTAAATCAGAGTTTTTTTCGTGCTACAATTCTTTCATCTTATAATTTGAAGTGCTGCATTACAGGATTATCAATTACAGATTTTCTTGTTGCAAGTCATATTGTTCCTTGGGCTAAAGATGAGAAGAACAGATTGAATCCCAGAAATGGGCTGTGTTTGAATTCAATTCATGATAAAGCATTTGACAAAGGTTTCATAACGATAACTCCTGAATTTAAAATAAAAGTTTCAACATTTTTAAATGATTTCAAAAAAGAAAATGCAGTTGCAGATTTGTTCCTGAAATATGAAAATCAATCCATCATTCTTCCTGACAAATTCACTCCTTCAAGAGATTTTTTAAAGTATCATCATGAGAATGTTTTCAAGAAGTAATTTTTTTTATTCCTTTGTAATATGTTTAACAACAGTAAACAGGCAGGCATCAAGGTAATTGCCGGAATTGATTATGATGCTGATTGCAAAGCAACTTATGAAGCCAACAACAAAGGTTCAAAGTTTATACATGCTGCTGTTTTCAATCTCAAAGAACAAGATTTAGAAAAGAATCTTACACTCAAACGAAACGATGATAATTTGTTGTTGATTGGCTGTAGCCCTTGCCAGTTTTGGTCAATAATTCGGACAGACAAAAGGAAGTCGGAACAGTCAAAAGATTTGTTAGGTGAGTTTAAACGCTTCGTTAAGTATTTCAACCCGGGTTTTGTTGTGGTAGAAAATGTTCCCGGCATCATGGGAAGAAAAGATGAAAGTGGCTTGACTTATTTTGTAAAAGAGTTAGAGCAACTAGATTACAAAGTTCATTATGAAGTTGTGAACATGAATGACTTCGGAGTTCCTCAATCAAGAAAAAGATTTTCGCTTGTTGCATCACGAGTTAGTTCAAAAACAATTTTTCCTTCCCCATCAAGAAAACCGAATCCGATTGTAAGAGATTTTATCGGAGTAAAAAACGGTTTTGCAAAAGTGAATGCCGGACACAAAGACGAAACAAAATTCCAACATATTGTTTCCAAGTTGAGTGATAAAAATTTAGAACGCCTTATCGGAACACCTGTTAACGGAGGAAATTCTATGTGGTGGAGAACGGACAAAAAATTAGGCAGAGAAAAATACACCGGAGACGGTTTCAAAGACAGTTACAGCCGAATGAGTTGGGACAAACCTGCACCTACAATCACAACCAAATTTTTTAGTATATCAAACGGAAGGTTTGCACATCCGGAAGAACATAGAGCAATATCAATCCGAGAAGGTGCAACACTTCAGACTTTCCCTAAGAATTACTATTTTATTTCAAACAGCGTTAACGGTATTGCAAGAATGATTGGAAATGCAGTGCCACCTGAGTATGCGAGGAAAATTGGGAAAGCGATAGTCAACTCTATAAATTGATAAATGGATGAAGTTGTTAAACATTTTTTCGTTTAATTCGTTTTTCAATTTTAGAGTCCGTGACCAAAACTATCACTTCCGTTTTTTATCCATAACTTTGAAGAAACTACCATCGTAAAAAGTAAATAAATTATCAGAGAAATCACTTGCAAGCAAAAGGACACATAGAGAAACTTCCACAAGCACCTTTACAAGAGGTAATTTTTGAACTGCATTGGAAATTGGATATTGATAAGGAATCAAGTTTAAACCTTGACCCTCATTTTCAATTAGCTTCGGGAAGATTTGACCAGTTGGCTTCAGAACAATTACCAAATTATGTTTCATTGAAACCACCAATGATGCCCGACCAATTTTTTGCTTACAGAGCAGTTCATCAATATTGGGCAGGAGAAAAAATTTATCCCGTGATGCAATTGGGACCAGGACTTTTCTCTGTGAATGAAACTGAAAAAAATTATGTGTGGAAGAATTTCAAATCCAATATTTTACAGGGGGTAGAATGGTTAAGAAAAAGTTATCGCAATGAACTTAATCTTGACTTCATTGAACTTCGCTATATTGATGCTGTGGAAATGAATGATGATGAGGCATTGAATTTGCCAAAGTATCTTGAGGACAATTTGAAAATAGGAATTAAAAGTCAAATTGAATTACCAAAAAATGCTCTCAAAGGAATGCAATTTGCTCAACGCTTTAAATTAGAGAATGACAATTATTTGAATCTTGTTTTTAATAATGGTGTTCGCAATATTGACGAAGCAAAAGTCGTTGTATGGCATACATCAATAAACAAAACAGGTGTGATAAAATTTGAGGAACTTGAAAAATGGGTTGACAATGCGCATGACATCTGTTCAGGCATGTTTAAACAAATAATAAGCGAACAACTATATGAACGATTCAGTAAAACAAATTAATGAGACCGATTTTGGTTTTGGATTAGTTGCAGCAGCAACAGGTTCTTTATTTGCAGCAGCGATAAATAAATCTGCTTCTGAAAATAGCACAGTAACTTTTTCAGAAAGTAAAGTTGTCGCAATACCGGAAAAAATAAAATCTGCAATTTCCAAAATTGAAACTTACAGAGACCTTCCTGCAAACTGGAATGGCTACGGTGCAAATCCACCATCTGAAAATTCAATCCGGAATAGTATTGATTTTCTTTTACGCTTATCAAAAAAACAAAGAATTCCTTCTTTGATTATTCCAACACCTGATGAAGGAATTGTAATTGAATTGCAGGAAGATGACATTCGTTTAGAATTTTTATTTCTTCCTGATAATTCATCAGAGGTTTCAGGATATATCGGAAACGATATGAAGTTTGATCACCGCTTATCTGAAACGACTGAATATTGTTCACTCAAATGGCTTTTCTGTCCTGATGGAAATTGTAACGATTGGGAATGATGATTTTCTGCTTCGCAGATTTCCATTAGCACATCCGAATTATATTCGTCCTGATGGCTCAATATCTTCGTTTGCTTATCAACCGAGTTCAAGAGATATTGACGGACTTTCAGTTGATTTAGAAAAACTCACAACTCCAAAAGTTACTGTTCAAGACCCGAACATATTTGGCTTACTGAAAATTAAAGGAGGAAGTATTCGTGCAGTTCCAGATTTAGATTGTGTTCACAACCCTGTTGATGGAAATGATGCTCATTCACTTATCATTGGAAAAATAACCAAATCAAAAAAGAATCAACTCATTGATGCATCAGAAAGAATTCCTCAAGCAGAATTAATTTGAACTATGTAATCAAAGAAATCCACTCACAAAAAAATACACTCAAAACCCACTGCAAGCCAACGCTACGAACCAAAGTTTTTAAGAGTGTATTTTTTCTCTCACCCAACCGCTCTGTGCTAACACAAGCAGACATCGCCTTGAACGTAGTTTCTTGTGGGCTTGGAAGGACACACCATTGTATGAACAGTCGTGTGATACACATAAAAAGGGTTTAAAAGAAATAGCGGGTGAAGTGGTTAATCAAACATTTGTGTATCTACCCCCCTCATTTTTAAAACTTCTTTAACCCCATCTTCATCACGCTCCCGAGTAATCTGCACAAGTTTCGAAAAAACTAACATATAAAAAGAGCTGTTTTAGCTAGTATTATCTTTTGATAATCCTGCTTCCGGTTTTTGAGTTTGTTTATAAAATCATCAAAGCCTATTATTTCAGGAGTTTTAACCCTGAGATGAACAGTTGAATTAAAGTATGATGCATCATTTTTTGCATTAAGCAAAAAAATCTGTTACGTTTGCTGAAAATAAAACTATGCGCAAACGCTATATCTATTTATCCACTGTTATTGCCGGATTGTTGCTCACCGGATCGTGCAGCAATAAATCAGGCGAAGAAAGCAAAGAGCAGACGGCAGAAACTAAAGATACCATGCCGGTTAGTGAAGTGGCAACATTTCAGTTTACCTACACCATAGCTAACCTGCCTCCGCCCATGCAGGTATTAGATGAGTTTAGTAAATCAAAACTTGAAGTAAATACTGCATTGCTCAATTCGGCAGATAATGCAGACAAATACATGACATCACTTAAACAAGCCATGAACTACGGTATCTATGGTGTTGATTTGGGCTATTTGGTTGTTAACAACAGAACATTAGATGCCATTAAGTATTACAACACTGCAAAGAAACTTGCGTCACAATTGGGCATGGAAGAAACATTTAATCAGTTTGTAAATCGTTTTGAGACAAACAGCAACAATCGTGATTCTTTGACCCGTGTGATTGATGATGCATACGCTGCAACGGATGCTTATTTACGCAGTAACAAAAGGTTGGAAACAGCCAGTCAGGTGTTAGCAGGAAGCTGGCTCGAATGTCAATATCTTACTGTTAAGTCGTTGCTTACAGCAAGCAGAAATGCCGACAATGAAATATTATATAAAAGGGTATGGGAGCAACGTTTGTATCTTGACAACATTACAAAATTGTTAAGTGAGTTTGCCGATAATGATGAGGTAAAGAAAATAAAGTCAGATTATGAGGCATTGTTGGCAATTTATAAAGAGCCATCGGACGAAAAACAGATAGACAAAGCATTCTTAACCCGATTGGCATCAGGCTTGGAAAAAGCACGTCAGAATATTGTAGAATAAGAAATAAATAATTCTAACATCAAAAAGCCGCATTGTTATCATAGCGGCTTTTATGTTTTATACTAAATTTTGACAGTCACTTGAGGAAAATTATTGTTTTGTTTTTTCTATTCTGATACCTGCATCAAGAATACCCGGGAGCGGATTTACACGCATGGCCTGAATTAACTCAAAGTGATAATCTCCCTTTTGAGGGAATCGGAAATTTTTACGAAACAAATAACGATTGGAATATAAATCACCAATGCCTTTACCGAGCCAAGCTCCGTCAGGAGTAGCCAAAGTTATTTCTACTGTATCGCGTAAATGCTGACCTTGTGGTAAATGTGTGTTGATGAATAAAAATAAATTACTGAAACGATAGTTACCCTGATTGCGTACATTAATGTACATGTTATAGGCAGTGAGTGTATCATCAATGTTAACATCAAAACTTATTGGTTCAGAAAAATCCCAATTGCTGCCTTTGATGGATTTGTTTTCTTCAAAATGATACTGTTGATTGCAGGAAGCAAACACTACAATTACAACCCCGGCAATTAAATACCTAAGAAGGCTTTTTCTGTTGGCCATTGTTCGTTTGTTGATTAGGCTGCGAAGGCTTTTTCTTCTTCTTTTTCTTCTTTTTCTTTTTATCCATTCTGGTAAGACTATCTTGTCCAACCATATCGGCATAATCAGGTTCTTCTGCCTCATCTTCTACAGGAAGTCCGCTCTTCAGATCAGCCGGTTTTTGGTTTGCCTTGTTGAGTGCAATAATTTCTTTAACTCTGTCAACAGGCAACATCACCCACTTGTCTGCACTGGGTTGGTAGTATTCGCCATCCTTTAAATTCGGAATAAGTTCATACCACATGATGCGTTTAAAAATATCAGTTTTTCTGTGTAATGCTTTTCCGGCTTCAGTAAAAATAGCAGTACCTTGTTCGGGAATGTCTTTAATGGCATCCATATAACTGTCCAACTCATAGTTGAGACAGCATTTTAATTTTCCACATTGTCCGGCAAGTTTTACAGGGTTGATTGACAGATTCTGATAGCGCGCTGCTGCAGTACCAACAGTTTTAAAACTTGTCATCCAGGTAGAGCAGCAAAGCTCTCTTCCACATGAACCTATTCCTCCAAGACGCCCTGCTTCCTGTCTGAGACCAATCTGCCTCATATCTATTCTAACTTTAAACTCTTCATGTAGTTTTTTTATCAACTCACGAAAATCAACACGTTCCTCGGCAGTATAAAAGAATGTAGCTTTCTTGCCATCACCCTGATACTCGACATCACTAAGCTTCATTTTTAAACCAAGTTGCAAAGCAATCTTTCTTGCACGGTGCATGGTTTGATGCTCTAATTGTTTTACTTGTTCCCACTTTTCAATGTCACCTTGTTTGGCCGGTCTGTACAGTTGTTTAATCTCCGGAGCACCACTTTCGAAGCCACGCTTTTTAAGTTGAAGTTTAACCAACTCACCTGTCATGGTTACTGTGCCAATATCATGTCCGGGATTTCCTTCAACGGCAACTATATCTCCGGCTTTAAGTATGTGTCCGTCTGTATTTCTGAAATATTCTTTACGGGTTCCTTTAAACTGCACTTCTACTACATTGAATGGAATATGTCCTGGTGGAAACTCCATATCACTAAGCCAGTCGTAAACATTCAGCTTATTGCAGCTGCCTGTTCCGCACGAAGTGCATCCTGTACTTTTTGTATTGGTATTTATTGTTGTGGTTGTCATTAATCAATTAAAATTTCATGTGTAAAATGCGATGCATTCTGAACGACAAATCTAAAAATAATATTTTTGGATTGGCATTACGCTCAATATGATAAATAGCTTCTTCAAGTGTTTTTGCAAAAGGCTCAACGTTATCTGCATTTATCATCTTACTGAATCGCTCAAAACCATTAAAAGTTGCATCTGTATATCGTGAGTGATTTATACCAGCCATGTTGGTAATTAAACACTCGCGGGCAGCTCCCAAACAAAAGCTCAAAAAATTTTTTTGTGCATCGCGCGAAAGTTTTGATATGTCTTCAATCCAACTGTATAATACTTTATAATTCGTTCCAAATTTATAGCACATACGCATCCACTCTATAAAAGAATGTTCCATTTGTCCGGATAAGTTTTCCTGATTCATTAGTGCCATTAACTCTGTTATGTCATTACCCGAAAGATGAACCATATTGCGAGCTTTGTTGATATCTAAGCCATATTTTTCGCAGGCATACTTTATTAATGAATCATTATCTATTTTCGGAATTTTAACTAACTGTGTACGCGAAAGTATAGTTGGTAAAATGCCATCATAACGTTCGGTGATTAGTATAAACACCGTGTTTCCGGGTGGTTCTTCAATTATTTTAAGAAGTTTGTTGCTTGTTGCACTATTCATTCTGTCTGCATGCCACATGATAAGCACTTTGTGTTTGCCTTCAAAACTTTTTAAGTAGAGTTTATGTACAATTGCTGCACTCTCTTCTGTTGCAATTATTCCTTGTTTTTTTTCAATACCTATTGTGTCGTACCAGTCTTGTAGTGAAAGGTTAGGGTTTTTTATGTATGCTGCACGCCACTGTTCAATAAAATCATCTGTTTTAGGTTTTTTAATATCATCAATAGCGTTCACAGGTAGTGCAAAATGCAAATCGGGATGTGAAAGCTTTGCATACATGCGGCAACTGTGACACACACCGCAGCTATCGTCTGTTGTGGCATTTTCGCAGTTGATTAACTGAGCAAAAGCAATGGCTAAAGGCAGTGTACCACTTCCGGCATTTCCCATAAAAAGCATGGCATGTGGAATCCGGTTTTCACCAGCCATTTTCAATAGCAACTGCTTGGTGTCTTTTTGTCCTACTACATCTTTAAACTGCATACTGCAAAAGTAAGATAACATTAGACGTTAACCTATGATGTTTTCAGAAATAATTAAACAGTTAATCTATTGTAATTTACAATTTAGTCAAATACGATTTTTTAATAACAGCAAAACAACAAGTTTTGATATTGTATCAAGTCATAGAATTAGTTGACAGTAACTATCTTTGCAGTGAAAATTACTCATAACAATTATGCTAACAGTAGATGATTTTAATTTTAACGGAAAACGAGCCTTAGTGCGTGTTGATTTTAATGTTCCTTTAGATAAATCAACCTTTTCAGTGACTGATAATACTCGAATTAAAGCAGCAGTTCCTACTATAAAAAAGATATTGGCAGATGGTGGCAGCGTAGTGCTGATGAGTCATTTAGGAAGGCCATTAAAAAAGCTGAAAGACGATGGTACTGTTGACACAAAAAAATTTACTTTAAAACATACGTTAAGTGAAGTGTCGAAGTTATTGGGTGTCGAAGTAAAGTTTGCTTCCGACTGTGTTGGTGCAGAAACATCTGTACTTGCTTCTAAGCTTCAACCCGGTGAAGTACTATTGTTAGAGAACCTTAGGTTTCATAAAGGCGAAGAAAAGGGCGAAGAAGATTTTGCCAGACAATTAGCCTCTTTGGGTAATATTTATGTTAACGATGCATTTGGAACGGCACATCGTGCCCATGCCAGTACAGCAATCATAGCACAGTTTTTTCCGGGAGCAAAAATGTTTGGTTATGTTATGGCAAATGAAATTAAAAATGCAGAACGCATTATGCAACATGCAGAAAAACCATTTACAGCTATTATGGGCGGGGCAAAAGTTTCTGATAAAATTCTCATCATCGAACAACTCATGTTACGCTGCAATCATATTCTTATTGGTGGTGGTATGGCTTATACTTTCTTTAAAGCAATGGGTGGAAATATTGGATCATCACTTTGCGAAACAGATAAATTAGATTTAGCCAAACAACTTTTGGAACGGGCAAAACAATCAGGGGTTCAGTTTCATTTACCATTTGACTCTGTTCTTGGTGACAAGTTCGACAATGATGCACAAACATCAATCAGTGATAATATGAGTATTCCTGATGGTTGGATGGGTTTAGACATTGGACCAAAGGCGGTAACAGCGTTTTCAGAAATCATCAGTAAAAGCAAAACCATTTTATGGAATGGACCAATGGGCGTATTTGAAATGGAAAAATTTGCTGCAGGGACTAAAGGAATTGCAGATGCAATTGTTAGTGCAACATCAAAAGGTGCTTTTTCATTAATTGGTGGTGGCGATTCTGCGGCTGCTATTAATAAATTTGGTTTGGCAGATAAAGTAAGTTATGTTTCAACAGGTGGTGGTGCTTTATTGGAATATTTTGAAGGTAGAGAATTGCCGGGAATAAAAATGATTATGTCTTAAGTCTGTAACAAAGGTTATTATTCAGCTATTTATCATAAACTGATTTAATAAATTTCAATAGCCGTAATAATTGGCAGATGGAATTAACTTTGATAAAACACAATTGATATTTTTAAATAAAATAGCCGGTTTATTTTAATCTTCTGTAGGTAATGTTTAAGGTTGTTTAAATAGCAACCTTTTCTATTTTTAAGGAACTAATAAACCGTTTTGTAGGTGTATGGCGACAATAATATTTAGACATATATCTATTTCATCAAATTTCCTAAAAGAAAGTTAAAAATTTCTTGGAAAATAAAAATTTCATGAATAATATTGAAACCGAATTACCAAAACCGGACAGAAATAAATGCTTATTTACAGCTATTTTTTGCAACTTTTTATCGCTTATCTGCACACGGTTTTAGTATTTAATGTAGAGAATAAAAATCAATTAGTTTAACCAAAATCAAATATCATGTTAAAAACAAATTACAAAAACAGAGTACATTCTTTCTCTTGTTGGAGATGGATGATTTGTTTCATGTTCCTGGTGGGAATGTGGACAACGAGCGCACAGGCGCAAACAACTATTACTACTACGTTTGCTAACAACAACGGTTCATCAGTTGTGGTATTTAGTGTGCAGAACAACAATCCTTATGCTATCATAATGACTGATATCGGTAGTCATGCGGGAGTAACATCAACTTACACTTGCTATTTGTATGCCAAGGCGGCCACCTATAATGTAGCTCCAGGTGCAGCCGGAGCAATCACTGCTGCAAATGGTTGGAGTGTAGTAGCTTCGAACAGCAGTTTATCTCTTCCTGCAAATACTTCTGGAACCGGTAGTACGGCTTCGCCTTTTATAACAGGTATGAGTTATACGATTCCGGCAATGACACAAGTGCGACTTGCTTTACAATTAGCAACAGGAGCAGGGCTACCTCCATTTACAACTACTGCAGGAAGTCTTAGATACTCAACAGTGAGTGGTACTTGTTCATTTACCGGAGCAGGAGTTGATTTGAATTCTTGTGCAAGTTACGGTTATGGTGGAACATTATCTTCACCAACTAATACACCACGAGGCCTCGTAGGATATATTTCATTTATTCCAGCAGTACCATGTACTGGCACACCAACACCTGGAAATACAACGGCAAATGTTAATCCTGTATGTCCAAGTTCTTCTTTCACATTAGGGTTACAAAATCCATCAAATGGAAGTGGAGTAACCTATCAGTGGCAATCATCTCCTGATAATATTACTTATACAAATATTAGTGGTGCTACAAGCGCATCATATGCCTTAACTCAATCAGTGGACACCTGGTATCAATGTATAGTTACCTGTACCAACAGTGGACAGACTACTACATCTAACCCTTTACAGGTAACAACCAATCCGTTTTACAATTGCTATTGTACTTCCACTGCTACGAGTACAGCAGATGAAGATATATTAAACGTTACTTTCGGTTCGTTGAACAATACTTCTACCTGCTCTACTACTGGTACGGGTCCTGGCTCTGTGCTCAATATGTACAGCAACTATAGGAGTGGTGTAGGCGCACCTGCAGCACCTAGCGTAATGCAAGGCGATGTAGTACCGCTTTCTTTAGGTTTGGGTACTTGCGGAGGCAGCTACCCAAATACCGCTAAAGTATTTATAGACTGGAATCAGAACGGTTTGTTTACCGATGCCGGTGAAGAGGTTTATGTATCTACTTCTGGATCGGGTGCACGCACCGTTACCGGCTCTGTTACTGTACCTTTGAGTGCCGTACCCGGCAATACCGCTATGCGTGTGGTTTTTGTTGAAACCAGTACACCTGTTCCTTGTGGTACTTATACATGGGGCGAAACCGAAGATTATTTAATCAATGTAGTAGCCACTTCAGCTTGTAGCGGTGCTCCGGTTGCCGGCACGGCATCTGGCCCTGCAAGTATATGTCCGAGTATTGCCTTTACGGTAAGCACTTCGGGTGCTACTGTAGGTACAGGCATCAGTGGTCAGTGGTATTCCTCTACTGATGGAGGAAGCACTTGGTCGCCTATCAGCGGTGCTACCAGCACAAGCTATAATGTAGCAGCCGGCATTTCGGTGCCTACTATGTATCAGTATGTGATTACTTGTAGTAATAGTGGCTTGAGTGCTACCAGTAACAATATAAGCATAGCTGTAAATCCTGTTAATGCGTGCTACTGTACACCTACTTCTACCAGCGCTACTTATGGTATTACTAATTTAACTACTACAGGTGGTATAGCTAATATCAATAATACGAGCCCTGGTGGTCAGGGATATGTAGATAATACAGCTCAAGCGGTGTCGCAACTTCAAGGTAGTAGTGTGAACTTTAGCTATACAGTAGTACCTACAGAAGGTGTAGGAATCTGGATAGACTGGAATCAAAATGGAAGCTTCTTAGATGCAGGTGAGCAAGTATATAGCTCAGGTGGATCTTATGTAAGTAGTGGTTCAGGAACTATCTCTGTGTCATTAAGCCAGCCTGCGGGCAATTACAGAATGCGTATCGTGGGTAACTGGCTCTCAACTTCTCCTACACCATGTGGTGACTTAGGTTCTGCAGGTTATGGTGAAGCAGAAGATTATACGTTTACGGTTATTCCTCTTAGCAACTGCTCAGGCACACCTGCACCCGGCAATACCTTGTCCAATCCAGCTACGGCTTGTATCGGACAAAATATTAATTTATCATTACAAAACAGTGTGGTAGGCGCAGGCATTACATTCGATTGGCAGTCATCACCGGATGGTGTAACTTGGACAAGTACCGGAGGTACATTACCTTCTTATACAACTACACAAAGTGCTGCTACATGGTATCAGTGCATTGTAACTTGTACCAACAGTGGACAAAGTGCTACCTCAACACCTGTTCAGGTTACTATGAGTCCATTCTACAATTGTTATTGTACAACAGGACTTGGTGGCAGTTGTGCAATCAACTCATTGAGTAGTGTTGCCATTGCAACTACTACCTTAAACAATGTTACAGGTGGATGTACAGGAACATATAATTCATTCCCTGCATCAGGAAGCACTACTGCAAGTTTGGTTCCGGGTGTACCCTATACTATGACTGCAGGATGTATTTCCGGCAGTAATACACAGGTTGCTATTTGGATTGACTACAACCAAAACGGTATTTTTGAAACTACGGAATACACATTGATTAACGGAAATATTCCAAGTGGAGGTTCCGGTTCAGGTACTTTTACAATACCTATAACAGCCTTAAGTGGAAACACCGGAATGCGAGTAAGAAGCGACTGGCAGGGAACAACAGCCTGGACATCTGCCGATGCATGTACTAACCGTACCTGGGGCGAAACAGAAGATTATACCATTACTATATTGATTCCAAACTCTTGCTCCGGCACTCCTTCCTCGTCAGTTACCACAGCTTCAGTGGCCAGCGTTTGCCCCGGTGGTAACGTAAGTTTAGGTACCAACCCTTTCTATACAGACGGTGGTTTAACTTTCGACTGGCAGAGTTCGCCTGATGGAATAACTTATACTTCAACAGGTATTACAAGTCAGACCTATAACGTTACAGGTTTTTCAGCTACTACATGGTATCAATGTGTGGTTACTTGTACTAATGGTGGATTATCAACCACTTCAACACCAGTGCAGGTTTCACTCAACCCATTCTATAATTGCTACTGTACAACAAGTTTACATTCTTCTAGTACACCTTGTATTAATGAGATTGATTTAAATACCTTAAGTAACAATACAGCTGCTGCAGGTTGTGCATTACCCGCATATTCTTTCCAATCAGCAACAACAAATGTTCTTAAAGGAAGTACCTATACGTTTACAAGAGTAGCATCCGGTACCGGTGCATGGACAGGTTTGTGGATTGACTATGATCATAGTGGTACTTTTGATGCCAGTGAATATACACAGGTATCTTCCACATCAACAGGAGCATTATCCAACAGCATTTCATTGTTAATTCCTGTAACTGCATTAGACGGTAATACAGGAATGCGTATCCGCCAGCGTACTGTTAACATGACAGCATCTGATGCATGTACGCAAAACTTCGGTTCGGGCGAAACAGAAGATTATACCATTAATATTCAAACACCAGCAGCATGTACAGGTACACCAGCAGCAGGTAATACAATATCTTCTGCACCATCAGCTTGTGTAGGTGTTCCGATTAACTTAACTATATCAACAACGTACGCTCTGTCAGGCATCACTTATCAGTGGCAGTCTTCTACAGATGGTGTTACTTATACCAACACCTCCGGAACCTTACCTACATACTCTGCAACACAGTCAGTCACTACCTGGTATCAATGTGTTGTAACATGTACCAATAGTGGGTTATCAATTACTACTACTCCAGTGCAGGTATTGCAAAATCTACCCAATAATTGCTATTGTACACCTACTTCTACAAGCGCGACTTATGGTATTACCAATTTTACTACCACAGGTGGTGTAACTAATATTAATAATACGAGTACAGGTGGCCAAGGATATGTAAATAATACAGCTCAAGTGGTGTCGCAACTTCAAGGTAGTAGTGTGAATTTTAGTTATACAGTAGTACCTACAGAAGGTGTAGGAATCTGGATAGACTGGAATCAAAATGGAAGCTTCTTAGATGCAGGTGAGCAAGTATATAATGCTGGAAGCTATGTAAGTAGTGGTTCAGGAACTATCTCTGTGCTATTAAGCCAACCTGCGGGCAATTACAGAATGCGTATCGTGGGTAACTGGCTCTCAACTTCTCCTACGCCATGTGGTGACTTAGGTTCTGCAGGTTATGGTGAAGCAGAGGATTATACAATAAACGTTATTCCTCTTACCAACTGTACAGGCACACCTTCCCCCGGAAATACCTTGTCCGATCAAGCTTCTGTTTGTTCAGGACAAAATTTTACACTTTCTCTACAAAACAATGTTGTAGCCACAGGCATTACATTCGATTGGCAATCATCACCCGATGGTGTAACCTGGACAAGTACCGGAGGAACATTACCTTCTTATACAACTACACAAAGTGCTACTACATGGTATCAGTGTATAGTAACCTGTACCCTTAGCGGACAAAGTGCTACCTCAACACCTGTACAGGTAACCATGAATCCAATAGCCAGTTGCTATTGTGTTGCAGGTGCAACTACTGCGGGTTGTTCGAGTGGCGATGAGTATATCGGTAATGTTACTCTCAACACTATCAATAATACAAGCACTTGCCAGCCTTCTGGAACGCAATACACTGACTTTACAGCGATTTCTACCAATTTGATTATAGGTGATACGTATGTGGCATCAGTATTAACTCCAAATTATTTTGGTGGTGATCAGGCTGCAATATGGATTGACTTTAATCAGAATGGCACATTTGAGGTTCCTGCTGAGCAGTTTATCTTATCAGGTGGTGCCAGTGGTGTACCTTTCACAGGTAATATCACAATCCCCGGTAGTGCTTTAACAGGCAATACCCGCATGCGCGTGAGAATGGCGTATACCGGAACTTTAGCACCATGCGGTATTGTTACTTATGGTGAAGTAGAAGATTATACAGTAAATATTTCTCCTTCTACATGTGTAATGGCACCTACCTATCCTGCCGATGCAGGCAGTGGTTGTGCCGATGCGGTTACAGGTAACATAGCCCTTAGCTGGCCGGCATTATCAGGTGCAACAGGTTATGATGTTTATTTTGGAACAACCAATCCTCCAACAACATTGGTTTCTAACAATCAACCCGGATTAACATACAATGCTGATGTATCCGGTGGCGCACCAATTTATTTTTGGATGATAGTACCACAGATTTCAGGTGGT
>Ga0116188_1001649_pt1 | contig 18793 bp, 11 predicted proteins | sample AD_JPNTR2_MetaG_FD_89807 | JGI IMG/M metagenome (GOLD analysis project Ga0116188, IMG submission 89807) | Active sludge microbial communities of municipal wastewater-treating anaerobic digesters from Japan - AD_JPNTR2_MetaG | ecosystem: Engineered > Bioreactor > Anaerobic > Digestate | place...
CCCAATACTCACTTCAACCTCGCCCTGGTGTACCTAAACCAGAAGCAATGGGACAAAGCCGAGGAGAGTTTGCACAGGGCACAAGCCTTGCTCGAAATCTTCGCGCGGGCCAATCCGAACAACCCGATGCTTCGCCAGCAATTGGAGAACATACGCCAGCAGGTTGAGCTGATGCCGTTGCGCAAGCTAGCGGGCGAAATTGATACGGCCATGGAGAACAAGGAATTCGAGACCGCTGTCGACAAGCTGGAGGAAATGGCCGAGCTACAACCAAACAATCCCAACGTCTACTACAGCGCTGCGCTTGCATACATCCAGATGAACCGAATGGATGAAGCGGTAGAGCAACTTGACAAAGCGATCGAACTGGACCCCAACCAGCAAGCTTTCACGGAACTCAAAGGGCGTATAGGGCAAATCCAGGAAGCTAGAGCGGAGGCCGCGCTGAAAGCAAAAGTCGCTACGGTGCAGTCGTTGAATCAGGAAGGTAAACACGCCGAAGCTATCGAGAAGGCCAAGGAATCCCTCGAAGAAGTCGGTGACGACCTGAAACCCACTCTGTGGGCGGAGATGGCCAATGCCTACATGGCGCTGAAGGACTACCCGCAGGCTGTAGCCGCATACACAAAGTATCTTGAACTAAAGGGAGAACCGGTCGATCAAGGGTTGTTCGAACTGGGGCAACGCTTTGTTCGGGCGGGTAACCAGGAACAGGCCAAGCTGGTCTTCGAGAAGGTGCTGGAGGTCAACCCTGCTTACGCCGAAGCCTATTATCAACTCGGAATGCACGCCTTTTACGAGGAGAACGATAAGGAGAAGGCCAAACAGTTACTGTCGAAGTATCTCGAAATCGGTCAGGACGAAAACAACCGCAACAATGCACAAAATGTTTTGGTCGTGATCGAGAAAAGCTAGGAGTAGCGGCGACACCGCCTAACTCCCAAGTCGCCCTGATTATTCCAAAGGGGGCGCCGAAGATGAAGGTGACGGCGCCTCCCTTCTTTTTTTCCAAAAAAGGTAGACACTCCCACTAAGAAGTGTATAATGGGTTTGCGCACCACCCAAACTAGGTTTGGTTGCGTCCCTCCAGCGAACGGGGCGGGCTTTCCCGCCCCGTTCGTGTTTCTCCCTCCTTTTCTCAGCCGTCGTTCGCCGTCACCTTTCGCCGATATATTGTAGCAACTTGCGTGCCGATATCACAGCTAAAGCCGGCCGAAACTCCCAAATATCTGAAAAATGAAACGTTGCGTGAGGCACAAAATTCTTCAGTCGGCGTCTTTTCCCTCCCGCTGACAACCGATTAATCCACTTTCTTGAATTTCACTTCGAAATCTTGAACTCGGGCGCCCGGCAAAACCGGCTGACCGCGTTCTTCCGGGACTGCGAATGCCTCCCTGCCCCTATTCCGTAAAGGCGGCAGGCGAGAACCTGTCCCGACGCCCCCGAACGTTCCCCGGCCACAATCATCTCCTTCACTTCTCCCGGATGGGGCGACCTCGCCCGAGAACTGCCGGTTGCTCGATCTGCTAGTTAGGACAGCGAAACCAATCTAACGCCACACGGAGCCGGACGCCGAAGCCTGAGACGAACATGCCGCTACTTCACCGGACTCGCTTGCGCTCCTCCGAAAGTCCAGCGCCGACGCTTCCTCCCTGGAAAGTTCCACCGTCCGACTGCTTATGCAGCGAGGCGGCTCGTTACACCTAAGGTTCTCCAGCGGTAAGACTTATTACCGTCGAGCACCGTTTCACGTAGTCGCCACGTGGAACGGCCGCCCCACTACAGGCTCCGGCTCGAGTCACTCGGCCACCGCCCGTAACCGCATGATGGGGTGCTCCATCCGGGTTCCACCCCTGTACGTAGCTCCGCCGAAGGGAGACAATAGTGATTTGCGGCGATGAAGTGACTCTCGACAGCTAGAAGAACTAACTCATAAGTTGCTCTACTACCAGAGGAGGTGCAAAACATGAACCAACCAGCTGATTTCCCCGTAAATCCACCTACCCAGCGATTGATCGGCCAACTTCCGAAGGTGGGCATACGACCAGTGATCGACGGTCGCCGCCGGGGCGTCCGCGAGCTCCTGGAAGAACAGACCATGTCAATGGCCCGGAGTGCCGCTCGATTGATCGAAGCGAATCTACGGCATCCCAACGGCCTGCCGGTGGAGTGCGTCATTGCGGATAGTACGATTGGCGGCGTCGCCGAGGCCGCACATGCGGCGGTGAAATTTGCCCGCGAAGGAGTCGGAGTGTCTCTCACGGTGACTCCCTGCTGGTGTTACGGGCTCGAGGTTATGGATACGGATCCGCTCACACCCAAGGCCGTCTGGGGTTTCAACGGCACCGAAAGACCGGGCGCGGTGTATCTGGCCGCGGCTCTCGCCGGGTACACGCAGAAGGGTTTGCCGGCCTTCGGGATTTACGGTCGCGACGTCCAGGATCCCGACGATACTTCCATACCGGGTGACGTACAGGAGAAGATACTTCGTTTCGTAAAGGCCGGCCTGTGTGTCGCGGAGATGCGCGGCAAGAGTTACCTGTCGGTGGGAGGAGTGGCCATGGGGATCGCGGGCTCCGTCGTCAATCACGACTTCTTCCAGGACTACTTGGGAATGCGTGTGGAGACGGTCGACATGTCGGAGATCGTGCGCCGCCTCGAAGAACAGATTTACGATCCGGAAGAATACGAGCGAGCCGTCGGCTGGGTCCGCCGCTGGTGCCGCGAAGGAGACGATCTGAATCCTTCCGAGATGCAGGCCGACCGAAAACGCAAAGACTGGGAATGGGAGACCTGCGTCAAGATGGCCATGATCGTTCGCGACCTAATGATCGGGAACCCCAAATTGGCGGAAATGGGCTACGAAGAAGAGGCCATGGGCCACAACGCCCTGCTTGGCGGTTTTCAAGGACAGAGACAGTGGACCGACCACTTCCCCAACGGAGATTTCCTGGAAGCCATACTAAATTCTTCCTTCGACTGGAACGGGATCCGCGAACCCTTCATAGTGGCCACGGAAAACGACTCCCTCAACGGGGTCGCCATGGCCTTCGGCCACCTATTGACCGATACGGCCCAAATCTTCGCGGATGTTCGGACATATTGGAGTCCGACGGCCGTCCGGCGCGTGACCGGCTGGCGACCGGAGGGTCCGGCGGAAGCCGGCTTCATCCACCTGATCAACAGCGGTTCATGTACCCTCGACGGCACCGGCCGTCAGAATCGAGACGGAAAACCCGTCTTGAAACCCTACTGGGAGATTAGTCCCGAAGAGGCCAAGGCCTGCTTGGAAGCAACTACTTGGTGTCCCGCTAGTCGAGGGTATTTTCGGGGCGGCGGCTTTTCCTCGCACTTTTGTACTCGCGGGGGAATGCCTATGACCATGAGTCGAATCAACCTGGTAAAGGACTTCGGGCCCGTCTTGCAGCTCGCAGAAGGCTTTTCCGTCGAATTGCCGCCCGAGGTACACGACCGGCTGGATCGACGGACCGATCCCACCTGGCCTACGACATGGTTCGTCCCGCGGCTTACCGGAAGGGGTGCCTTCCGCGACGTTTACTCCGTTATGGCGAACTGGGGAGCCAATCACGCCGCCCTCAGCTACGGGCACGTCGGGGACCGTCTCCTGACTCTGGCCGCGATGCTGCGCATTCCCGTATGCATGCACAACGTCGAGGAAGAAAGAATTTTCCGCCCCGGCACTTGGAGTTCTTTCGGTACGGCCGACGCGGAGGGAGCGGACTACCGTGCGTGTACTCGGCTCGGACCTCTGTACCGCTGAAGATCACCGGCGCTTCATGGCACTACTGTACCCTGGAGACGGACGAAACAACCGAAGCGGCGTCGGGCAAGCAGTGTCCGAACCAACCCTTTCGGGTCAGGGGTCTTTTGCACCCCGGGTTCCTGGAAGGCGGTTCCACGTCCGCCGAACGCGGTCTCAAGAGCGACCCATTTCGACAAGCCGACGCTGCAATACGGATCCGGACGCGACCCGGAGTAACAGATGCGAATCGTGTCGCCGCAGAAAGCACCTGGGGGAAAGGTTAAGCTTCTCGGGTGCAGCGGCTCGCCTATGCCGGAGACCAACGGGATCGAGAAGGAGGTCATAACCATGGAGCCGTCCCATTTCGTCGCCGTCGATTTCGGAGCGGAGACCGGCCGGGTGATGCTGGCCACGCTGGCCGACGAGCACCTGGAATTGGAACTCATTCATCGTTTTCCAAACCACCAGGTACGCATGCTGGGCCGCTTGCACTGGGATGTGCTCGAGTTGTTCCGTCAGTTCAAACTCGGTCTGGCAGATATCGCTCAGCGGGGTTTTCGCAGCCTGGACGGCATCGCGGTCGACACATGGGGAGTCGATTACGGACTGCTCGATCAAGATGGAACGTTGCTCGGTTACCCCGTGAGCTATCGCGATCCTCGAACCGACGGGCAGATGGAGCGGGTCTTCCGGGATCTTTCGCGCGAAGAAATATACGAGATCACCGGCATCCAGTTCATGCAGCTGAACACCCTCTTTCAGCTGGTCGCCACTGCGGAAACGTCACCGGCTTTGCTGGCCGCCGCGGGGAAGCTACTCTTCATGCCCGACCTGTTCAACTACCTTCTGACTGGAATGGCATGCTCCGAGCTAACCATTGCTTCCACTTCTCAGCTCCTGGACGCCCGGAAGCGGTCCTGGGCCGACGAGCTGTTCCGGCGTCTGGAGCTTCCTCGCAAGATCATGCCGGCTATCCGACCCACTGGTAGTATCTTGGGACCGCTCTTGTCGGAGATCACGGAGGAGACGGGCCTGGAGACCGAGGTTGTCTTAGGGTCCGGACACGACACCGCCTGTGCCGTTTTGGCCGTTCCGGCTAAGGGTTCCGACTGGGCGTACCTGAGCTCAGGAACTTGGTCCTTGCTCGGTGTGGAAACAAGCGAGCCGATCATCACTTCGGAATCGCTTTCCCGGAACTTCACGAACGAAGCCGGCTACGGAGGGACCATCCGTTTCCTGCGGAACATCATGGGAATGTGGCTTTTGCAGCGCTGTAAGAGGGCCTGGGAAGCCGAGGACGGGCGGGAAATCTCCTATGACGACATGGTGGGGGCGGCAGCCGAAGCCAAACCGTTTGCCGCTCTGTTCGATCCGGATGACCCGTCGCTTCTGCATCCGTCGGATATGCCGGCCACGATCGCGGAGCTGTGCCAAAAGAGCAGCCGGAGAACTCCCCAGGGTCGCGGCGGTATGGTGAGGGCCATCTTCGAAAGCCTGGCACTCAAGTATCGACACGTACTCACTCAGCTGGAAGACATGAGAGGATCACCGATTCGAGTCTTAAACGTTGTCGGCGGGGCCTCCAGAAATCCTTTGCTCAATCAGTTTACCGCGGACGCGACAGGCATGACGGTGGTGGCGGGTCCCTCGGAGGCCACCGCCGCGGGAAACGCCCTGGTCCAAGCTCTAGCCAAGGGAATTGTTTCCTCCGTAGCCGACGCTCGAGCCTTGGTAGCCCGCTCGTTCGAGCTCCAGCACTATGAGCCGCAGTCGAAAGAAAGCTGGGACGCAGCGTACGAAAAGGCTCGTCGGTTCTTCGGCTGACACAGCCCAGGTCTCGATTCTTTCCCAGAAGGAGAAAAAGCCGGTGTGGCACACAGATCGAATTGGTTTTTCGAACCTGACAAATCGGAGAGGTTTCTGCCGTCTACTGTTGGCTTTGGCGGCCGTCGTCGTCCCGGCGCCACCGGGCCGGGCGCAACCTGCTTCAAGCGATCAGACTGAAATCGGCGTTTTGTTTCGAGGTGACGACATGGGCTCAACCCATGCCGCCAACCTTGCTTGTATCCAGGCCTACCGTGAGGGCGTGCTCCGTTCCGTCGAAGTCATGGTTCCCGGACCGTGGTTTCCTGAGGCGGTGCGTCTGCTTGGCGAAAATCCCGAACTGGACGTGGGAGTTCATCTCACCTTAACCAGCGAATGGGACAACCTCAAATGGAGACCTTTGACCTGGGCTCCAACGCTCACCGATGAGAACGGATACTTTCCCCCCTTGATCTTCGCCAACCCCCAGCGACCCGGCGTGCGGTCTCTACAGGGCGCATCATGGAGCCCGCGCGAACTGGAGGGGGAGCTGAGAGCTCAGATCTCTCTCGCCAGGCGGCTCATCCCACGGATTAGCCATCTAAGCGACCACATGGTGATTGGAGCCCTGGGACCAGAGGTAGCGTCGGTACTGCAGCGGCTGGCTGATGAGTTCGGACTTCTCCTAGATCTCCGTCCATTCGACGTAAAGCCGCTGTCATGGGGGGATCCGCACCGGACTCCCGAGGAGAAAATCGAGAGTTTGGTCGCTGTTTTGGAAAGGCTTACCCCCGGGTGGTATTTGATGATTGACCATCCGGGACTGGACACGCTTGAGATGCAGGCTATTCACCACCCGGGATATGAGGACGTGGCCCTGGACCGCGCCGGGGTGACCGCCGCCTGGACCTCCGCAGAGGTTAAGGAGGTCATCACCCGCCGACACATCCGGTTGCTCAGTTATGCAGATCTGAGGCATTCGAAGACGGTGAAGCGGTAACCTGTGCGGTACCGGCCGTCAATGGGAGATCCGGATAGATCCTTGTACTACTTGTCGCAAAGAGTGGATTGGGCACTTCGCGAGAAAACCAACCCGTCTCGAGGAAGCGGGACTGCCCGCTCCGTGCCCCGGCAGGCGTCCTTCACCGAACGGATCAGCGGAAGTCATTGATCCCCTGCGTCTTCCGGCGAGATCCGGGTCTGGTCGGCCGCGCGCGATCAGGATAGGTCAAAACGGCGTCGCCAGCTCCTCCCGCGTTGCGATGTGTTCAGCCAATTCCTCCGGCCTCCACCACGTGGGCTTCAGGGTACGGCGGGAGAAAAGCTTCTCCGCTTGGTCGGCGTAGTGCACTGAATCAGTTCGGTCACTTTGGCCCAAGGGAGTTGCCGTCCAACTCTGGACCGGATCACTTAGGACAATCACCTGCGTGGACGTCTGCCCTCGAGTTCCCCACCATGTCCCATCGTCTCGACGTTCGAATCCGACCGAACGCAATGTTGACGTACCGTAGGAACCACCGCCTTCAACCGGCCAAGAACGATCTCCCCGGCCCACCCGAAACACATCACCCCAGCGGGTGTCGAGTCGACCTTGGTCTTTTCGCATCTCTTGCAATCCGGCTCGAAAACAGGCTGCGAGATATGCCAGATCCTCCGCCGTCAACTCTAGGGGCATGGCTTCTCCCCTCAGGGGGGCCAGAAAGTCGTCCAACTTTTCGGCGAGCTCCCTCGCTCTCGCACTATCCGTTTCGGCCACGGCTTTGCGCCAATAAAAGTACTTCAAAGCACCGGTCGAATCGGCTCGCAGATCTCCGTCCCAAGCAAGCAACTCTTCGATCCCCGCCCGGTTGTCTGAACCGTCGTCTTTTGCACCGTTGCTGCTCCCGGAATCTTCCCACGCCATGTGCAAGGCTTCCCGCCATCGTTCGTTGCCGTAGGGATGAATGTCCAACGCTATCGCCGTTGCCTCCTCCGTCGTAACCGACAAATCGGCCGCCAGCAGTTCCACTGCCCGCGCCCCCCGTTGGTTCGTCCACCCTCCTAAGGGGCCGTGGCTACGATCGCTGTAGATATACTCCGGGTATAGTTCAGGTATGAGACTGCTTCCCGGCCACATGGCGTCCGGCGGAGTATTGCAGTTCTGCATGTATCCGACTTCGGGATTCAAGACTTGGACCAGCTCCGACGTAGAATGAATTCCCAGCCAATCGGTCCCGCTCGTCGTTCCGTCGACGGGCCGCGACCAATCAAACCCGTCGGGCCGTATGGGTACGCGTCCGGTCCTCTGGTAGTAGATGTTTCCGCGTACGTCGGCGACCATCACGTTCTGGGGAAACATTTGTCGCATCTCAAGGGCTCTGACCACGTCTCGGTAATCTTCTCCAAACGTCATCTGGAGCCAAGCATCGAGCACTTGTACCTCCGAGGCATAGGCGGTTCGCAGTACAAAGGCTCGATCATCGCGCCGAGCCACCACCGGACCGAGGTGGCTCTCCAGGATGCTCACATTGCGGCTTCCGAGGCCGGCCACCTCCAGGGTCTCAGTGCGAACCGAGAAGGACTGCCACTCGCCGTCATACAAGTAGCGAGGAGGGTTCTCGCTACTCACCTTCAGCTCATAGACATCCGCCGTGTCCGGCCCCCCGGTGGTCAAAGCCCAAGCCAACCGGCGATTGTGACCTAATCCGAGCGTCGGGAAACCGGGCAACGTGAAACCCGACGCAATGAAGTCGCCGGCATGAATGCGGAATTCCCAAAAGCGCGAAAGCCCCCACCAAGACAGGTGAGGATCCACAATCAGAATGGGAGCTCCGACCGCCGACCGTGTCGGAGCGACAGCCATTTCGTTCGACCCGCGAAGTTCCTTCGGGAAATCCGGTTGTATTCCTCCACGCCGCAGATCGCCGAAGCCATCGTCGATCGACCAGGCGTAGAGAAAAAGACGAGCAAAAGCTATCACCGAAGCTTCGTCCACCTCCCTCCCCTTCCACCAGGGAGGAAGATCTTCGGGATGAGCCGCATAATAGTCGCTCACTCCCGCTACGTAGGCCCGAAGTAAACGGCGGCTTCGATCCGTCAGGGAACCAAGCCGCCTACGGGCCACGCCGTAGTGATCAAACACCCGTGCGACCAAGTCCGTTTGCAAGGCAGCCGGTCCTTCAACGGAGGCCGACTCTCCCCTAGCCCGCAAAAAGTTCTTCAGCAGTTCCTCAGGCCGGTCCTCAGCTTGGGCCCACCCGAGAGCATATGTCCCCGCTTCCTCGTTCGGCGCGTAGATGTGTGGCACGCCCCATGTGTCGCGATAAATCACGGTCTTTCCGCTGTCTGCACCCTCCCCGGGAAGATCTGCTTGGGGTGTACTACAGCCAAGGACACCCAGCGTAACCGTCAAAAGTATCCACGCCAAGACGCCTTGCTTGGCAGGGGAGAATGCGGGAGAACAAGACCGCCGAGCAGGAGACCCGACTTCCGGGCGACGGACCGTCCTTTGTTGGACCACTCCGGACGCGAGACCCAGGAGGGATCCTCCGGCCCGCCTATCTACCGCCCTCCAAGCCGAAGATCGCTCAAAAGGAACCAGTGAAAAGAGTCGTCGATTCACCTTTCTCACGTTTGCTCCTATCCGTTGCCGACTTCGGCATCAGGCCCACAAGTCGCAGAGCTCCCGGTGCCGGTTCGGCCTCTATATGGGCAAACCAAAACCTCGTTCGGAACGACCAAGTCGAAAAAATCTAGCGTCTTCGAAATGAATCCGGTTACGTAATGGATTGCCTTCTTCAAAACAGCCCCGTCACCTTTCCGGTCTTGACATCCACGTCAATTCTCCGGAATCCGGGGTTTGAGCCCGTTCCCGGCATCAAACTGATATTGGCGGCGCAAGGGCACAGACATCTGGCTCCCGAATAGACCAGAACGTCACGTATTGGGAGCACCCAATTCTTAGGAACACCTTTCAAGGCCGGCTCGTGACTCAGACTTAGGTGGGTCTTAACCATCAACGTCGCAAAATCGCGATATCGGGTCTCGCCTTCCAGCTGTTTCGCCTTCTCCAGCGCTTCCGGGGACCATGCCACGCCGTCGGCTCCGTAGATCTCCCGGGCGATCGTTTCCACACGATCGCGTAAGCTCATTTCCAACGGATAAAGGAAACGAAAATCCACCTCGTCTTCGCAGGCATCCAGCACCGCATCAGCCAGGTCGAGGGCTCCCTCTCCACCCCATCGCCAATGATCCGACACGGCGAAACGACTTCCTTCCGCTTCAACATGCCGACGAACGATCTCGATTTCCTCCTCCGTATCCGTTAGAAAACGGTTTAAGCAAACCACGGGGTTCAGTCCCGATTTCCGAATGATACCCAAGTGGTGCAAAAGATTCGCCACACCTCGCTCCACGAGCTCCGGCCGTGGATTCAGGTACTCTTCGGGGAGACTTAAACCCGGAATCACGCGAGGGCCTCCACCGTGCATCTTCAGCGCACGGATGGTAGCGGTTAAAACAGAGACATGGGGCGATAAACCGCTGTAGCGGCACTTCACGTTCCAGAACTTTTCGAATCCGATGTCGGCTCCAAATCCACTCTCAGTGACGTGGTAATCGAACAATTTCAGACCCAGCTTGTCGCCAATGATGGAGCTTTGCCCTACCGCGATGTTGGCAAAGGGGCCGGCGTGAACCATGCAGGGCTGATACTCCACCGTACAGCACAGAGTAGGATTGACGGCATTCCGCATCCAGGCGCACATTGCGCCGGCCACTTCCAGATCACTCGTCGTTACCGGGTTCCCCCGTTTATCGAAAGCCAAGGTGATTTCACCCAGCCGCTGTCTCAAATCAGCCAAATCTGCAGAAACGGCAAGAATCGCCATTAACTCGGAGGCCACCGCAATGATGAATTTGGATTTCATCATGTAGCCGTCGTAACGGCCGCCGATACCAATAATGATCTCCCGAAGGGCCTGGGCACAGAAGTCGATGACCCACCCGAACTCCACCCGCGTGGGATCGATGTCGATTCGAGGACGACCGGACAGGCGCAGAAGCTGTTCGTCGGTGTAATTCCGCTCATGCTGCATCCGAGCCGTCACAGCCACCATGGCCAGGTTGTGGGCATTCATCAGATCGTTAATGTCCCCGGTTAATCCCATGGAGAAGTCGGTCATGGGAATTAGGAGTGCGTTGCCCCCTCCCGCCGCCGTACCCTTGATGTTCATCGTGGGTCCACCGGACGGTTGGCGTAGGCACCCGCCGACGTTACAGCCCCGCTTTCCCAACCCCTCGATTAAACCCAGAGACGTGGTTGTCTTGCCTTCTCCCAACGGCGTGGGGGTAATCGCTGTGACCTCGATGTACTTCCCGTCGGGGCGATCCCTCAATCGCTCCATAATGCGGAGAAAATCCAGCTTGCAGACTCGACCCATGGGAATGACCTCTCCGGGAGCCAATCCCAGGCGGTCTTGCCATTCCATAGGCGAAGGCATATTTTGCTCGGCCGTCTCCGAGATCCGCCAGTCCTCCATCTTCGTGGGATCGTAAGGCACGTCTCACCCCCCAACGCCAGGCTGGGCGCCATACACTAACTGAATAGAGCTTGCCAGAAATCGGGCTATGCCTCAATAGCCGGCGAGAGCTACCTGAGACTCCGTGAAGAATTGAAAACCGCAAAACGCTTTCGCCGTATTGACGAGCCCGTTACTAGAAGTTCTCTGTAAGAGATCCTATCGGCTACTCTTGCCGAACCGGGGGAGCCGGTTACGCGGATAATGCGAGGGGATGCGAGGTCTCAAGCGGGATCCAACCACGCCGCAGACGAAATCGGCGGAATCAGGGTTCGCCGCTCCCTCACGACGCCGCAAACCGGGGGCCTCGAAGCCGTGGAGTCTTGATGCTCAGCCACGGAACTCGGAAAACCGCCGGTTCTCTCGCCCGACCAATTCACTTGTTCCGAACGGCTGCGCCACTCTGCAACGTTTCCTGTGCTACAGCCGGGACAGCGGAAGACTCAACCAACTCTACATAAGGGGAGGAAGGTTATCGGTCAAGTCTGGCGTCCCCAGGGGGATTTGAACCCCCGTTGCCGCCGTGAAAGGGCGGTGTCCTAGGCCAGGCTAGACGATGGGGACGCCCGTTTGCGAGGGCGTAATGTTAGCAATTTCGCCCTTCTAAGTCCACATGTGGGGAAGGCAAACCCTGCTCCACTCCGAAAGGAGCCACCCGGAAGACCACGGCGCAAGCTTGCTCTACAGACGTTTCAGCACCTCTTCAACCATCCGGTCCGTCCCCACGGTAAGCGTTCCCGGCTGAGCCAAGTCGGCCGTCCGGAAACCGTCTCGCAACACCCTGACAATCGCTTGCTCGATGCGTTCCGCCAAATCGTCTCTGTCGAGCGAATACCGGAAAAGCATCGCCACCGAAGCGATGGTCGCCAAAGGATTTGCTTTGCCCTGCCCGGCGATGTCGGGGGCGGAACCATGAACAGGCTCGTACATTCCGACCCGCCCGCCGTTACGCATACCTCCCAGGCTCGCCGAAGGCAACATACCGATCGAGCCCGTCAGCATAGCCGCCTCATCACTTAAGATGTCTCCAAACATGTTATTGGCGAGGAGAACATCAAAGGAACGCGGTCTGGCTACAAGTTGCATGGCACAGTTGTCGATCAAGATGTGCCGCAATTCAACCTCGGGGTAGTCCTCGGAAGTTTGGGAGACCACCGCTCTCCATAACTGAGAACTCTCCAGCACGTTCGACTTGTCCACGCTGTCCACCCTTCGCCGGCGGAGGCGAGCGGCGTCGAAGGCTACCCGAGCAATCCTCTCGATCTCAAAGTCGTAATAAATTTCCGTATTGAAACCGACTCTCCCTTGCAGGCGGGTCTCCAGACCGCGAGGTTCTCCGAAATAAATGCCGCCCGTGAGCTCCCGCACGATCAGCAGGTCGACACCCTCAATGACCTCTCGCTTGAGGGTGGAGGCATCCGCCAGTTCGGCGTACGTCTTTACCGGGCGTAGATTCGCGAACAACTCGAGTTCGCGCCGCAAGGTCAGCAATGCCTTCTCCGGACGTCTGGCCGGAGCCTCGCTGTCGAACCGAGGGTCACCGACGGCACCCAACAACACGACGCCCGCGTCGAGCGCCGCCTGCAAGACTTCCTGAGGCAGAGGTTCCCCGTAACGATCAATGGCTGCACCGCCTACCAGGTATTCCTCAACCTCCAACGACAGCCCTCCTTGCCGAGCGACCTCCTCCAGCACCCGAACTGCTCCTCTCGTGACTTCCGGCCCGATACCGTCACCCGGCAACACAACGATGCTGATCGAGTCCATAGACCACTCCTTCCTTTACTCAGTCTCCAGCGCAACGGTACCGCCGGCCCTCAGGTTTGCCGTCGACAAACCGGCGGCAAGACGCTCGGAAACAGCCAGAAATGCCTTCGCAGCCTCCGACTCCGGCTGTTCGAGTACGATGGGGCGGCCCAAATCTCCTCCTTCACGTACCGCCACCTCCAACGGAATTTCTCCCAGAAAGGGCACCTCGTAGCGTTCCGCGACCCGCTTCCCGCCGCCATGGCTAAAAATATCGCTTCTCCTAGAACAATGAGGACAGACAAAGTAGCTCATGTTTTCCACGACACCCAAGACCGGAACTTCCACTTGGCGAAACATCATGATCGCCTTCCTGGCGTCCGCCAGGGCCACGTCTTGAGGGGTTGTCACCACTAATCCGCCGGCCAGAGGTACCGACTGAACCATTGTCAGTTGTACGTCTCCTGTGCCCGGAGGCAGATCGGCCACCAGGTAGTCCAGCTCACCCCAGCGCACCTGGTATAGGAACTGTTGGACCACGTTGTGCAGCAGGGGGCCCCGCCAGATCAAGGGCGTATCTTCGTCCGTGAGAAACCCCATCGACATGACCTTCAGCCCGAAGGCCTCCAGAGGAACAATCCGCCCGTCCTGGGCCGTGGGATTCTCCCGCAACCCTAACATTACCGGAATGTTGGGCCCGTAAATGTCGGCATCCAGCAGACCTACACGAGCCCCGCGTACGGCTAAGGCACACGCGATGTTGACGGCGAGCGTGGACTTCCCCACACCCCCTTTGCCTGAAGTAACGGCCACGATATTACGAACTCCTTCCACCGGGCGCCGATCGGGAACAGTTTTCCCCTTCGGCACGGAAGCGTCCATCCGGAGACGAACCCGGCGAACTCCGGGGATTGCTTCCACCGCCCGTCGGGCCTGTTCCTCAAGCTGATCCCTGACAGGGCAAGCCGGAGTCGTGAGAACGAACCGGAAGGAAACCTCCCCTTGCTCAACCTGCAGGTCGCGAATCATTCCCAACGAAACAACGTCTTGTCGCAGATCAGGATCGACCACCTGCCTCAGCGCCTCCAGCACTCGTTCCTCGGTTACGTTCCGCTCACTCATGATTCATACCTCGTCTCTTTTGAAAGACTTCGGCCGCTTTGTCCGCCAACTCGGTCCCGGAATCTTACTCCCGCCCCTTCGAACCTTTCAAATTCAAGCTTAAACCAGCTGACCGGTTGAAATGGAATAATCCAGCCGGACCCTCTTAGGTTCTCCAACATTCAAGTAGTTTTGTGAAACGGCGCATATGTGCAAGCGGTACCCAAGTCGGAGCCAATCGGAAATTGAGTTCCAGGCTCTCTCAACGGGTGACGGTGATCCCACGCCGAGAGCGCGGCTCCGGGTCCCGGCTCGTTTCCGAAACACATAGAATGTAAGGCGTCTGGATGCTCAACAGCGGATCGTGATTTACTAGGGAGGGCGCTCTGGCTCCCGGGACGGCCCAAACCGTCGACAGGCGGCCTACGACTCGTGCAAGCACGCTTTAACAAGGAGGTTGATTATCGTGAGTTACTACCCTGGACTGATCGAAAGCCTGGTTACGAAAAACGATACCAAGATCGTTTACTTCATCATGGACGGCCTTGGAGGTCTCCCCGTCGACGACAGGCGGGCCACCGAATTGGAAGTCGCGGTCACTCCGAATTTGGATGAACTGGCTCGCCGGTCTTCCTGTGGACTTCTGGTTCCCGTCGCTGCCGGCGTGACGCCTGGCAGCGGACCCGGCCACTTCGGCCTGTTCGGATACGATCCGGTGGAGAACAATGTCGGCCGAGGTGTCTTGGAGGCCGCCGGTATCGGCTTCCCACTGACCGACAGAGACGTCGCCGTCCGGGGTAACTTCGCCACCGTCGACCGGGAAGGAAAGATCATCGACCGGCGTGCGGGGCGTCTTTCCACGGAGGAGAATCAACGCGTCTGCAAGAAACTGAGGGAAAACGTCAAAGTGCCGGGGGTGGAGGTCTTCGTGGAAACAGTCAAGGAACACCGGCTGTTGGTGGTGTTGCGGGGAGACGATCTTTCCGGGGACCTGGCAGATACGGATCCGCAAACAACTGGGGCGGCTCCGTTGCCGGTCCGTGCCCTGAAACCCGAAGCCGAAGCCACGGCCCGGTTGTTCCAGCAGTTCGTAGATCAGGCCGCCCGCGTTCTGGCCGACGAGCCGCGAGCAAACATGGTGACTTTGCGGGGCTTCGCCAAGCACAAGCCTTACCCCAGCATCGAAAAGCGATTCCAGTTGCGATCTCTTTGCCTGGCAAATTATCCCATGTATCGGGGGGTGGCTTTCTTGGTGGGCATGGAAATCCATCCGGTGCTACCCGATGTGCCGTCGCAAATCCGCGTCATGAAAGAGAAGTGGGCCGACTACGATTTCTTCTTTCAACACGCCGCGACCACCGATAAGACTGGAGAAGACGGTAATTTCGAGGGAAAAGTGGCGGCCATCGAAGAGCTCGACGCTTTCGTGCCGGAGATTCTCCAGGCTAAACCCGACGTGCTGGTAATCACGGGAGATCATTCCACGCCTTCGGCTCTCAGCAGCCATAGCTGGCACCCGGTCCCGGTACTGCTTCACTCCCGGTACTCCCGCATCGGCGGGGCGACGGCATTCAATGAGACGGAGTGCGCCCGCGGTGCTCTCGGCATGCTTCCGGCGCGGGATCTCATGCCGTTGGCACTGGCCCATGCCCGCCGGCTCATGAAGTTCGGAGCCTAAGAGCGGTAAGGTCAAGTCGGACTCTGGTGGACAACACCGGATGTCGATCTTCGTCCGCCGGCCGATCTGACGACGCCTCTCGAGTCCCTGAGCCCCGGAGACGCAAATTGCACCGATTTTCGCGAGGACGCAGCATAAGCAGCTCTTGGTTCCACCTGCTTGGGAGCCATCCGTTTTGGGCCGTCTGCGTCTCCGGGGCCGCCTCATGGCACAGAGAACACCTCAGATTCTGCGCCCGCCCGAAGCTCCCCGCGCCTGCCGGGAGGTATTCTTGGATTTCTGTGCTCACCGAGCATAGTAGAGCCGCCGGTAAACCAGCTTGCCCACGGGACGTAGGCATTCGACCCGGATTCGACGGAAAGCCGTTTCGCTGGTCGTCGGGGCGGGAAACGTCAGGACATATTGGGTCTTGAGCTCCTGAGCAATCTGAGCGTAGATTTGGCCCAAAGCCGGAAAACTAGCGGGGTAGAAGACGCGACCTCCGTTCGTTGCGGCCAAGTTTTCCAGCGCCGCCTCTTTGTCGCGAAAGTAAGCTCCCACGAAACTTTCGTCTTCATCCAACAGGTTGCGCATCACCCGGTCCAGAAAACGTACCCTTTCCGAGTCCTCAATCCGGGATTCGACCAGGCGGCTTCGGCTTACAACGTAAAGCACAATGTCGAATTTCGTCAAAATCTCCAAGACTTCGTCGTACGTTCGAGTGGATTCGTTGTCCAACCCGTCCGTCATCAGGATCAGCGCCCGCCTTCCGTCGACACCCGCCAGCCGCCGTTGGGCGGCTTCGGCCAAGGAGTCCCAGAGGGCGGTTCGGTAACCCGGCTCCAGTCGTTTCAAAGCCTTGGCCAGTCGCTTCTCGTCGTTCGTCCAGTCCTGGATCCACTCAAACTTGTCGGAAAAGCCGGCCAGGGCCATACGATCCTCGGCGGTGAAGTGTTGGGCAAACCGGCGTACGGCGTACCGCATCTGGGGAAGCTCTTCCTTCGTGCTACCGCTGCTGTCCACTAGGAAGAGAATGTGGACTGGAGCCACGTCGAGCACGAAGTTGCTGATCGGCTTTGGCGAGTCCTCGTCGTACAGACGAAAATCCTCAGCCCGAAGATCGGTCACCGGCCGATCGTTCTCATCCAGCACAGCCACCGGCACCCGAACGTAATCGGCCCGGCTGACAATGTGAGGTTGAGCGTCGACGGCCGCTTGCTGGGCGATGAGGATGCCTACGACAATCGCCGGCAAGGCTGTTTTCATCCTCGCCCTTCGATCACCCTCGCGTACCCGCCGCACCATTGCTTCCCGAAAGCGATCGGCCCGCTCTGAACCGGCGAATCTCATCCTTCTTCCTGAGATACCCGGGCCACGATTGAGTTGCCGTTCCGAGGCCGACCAGCGGAACCGGATGCCTATCCGGCTTCTTCCTTCAGGTAGTTCTCGTACTCCTCCGCCGACATCAACTCGTGCACCAAAGAAGGGTCGATGATCTCAACCTTGATCATCCATCCCTCACCGTAAGGATCCTGGTTCACGATCTCGGGAGCGTCCGCCAAATCTTCGTTGACGGCAATCACCCGGCCGGAAAGAGGCATGTAGATCTGCGAGACGGCCTTTACTGATTCCACCGAACCAAAGCTTTCTTCCGCCTCGAAACTCTCCCCCACTTCGGGCAGCTCCACGTAAACGATGTCGCCGAGTTCCTGCTGCGCGTATTCGGTGATGCCGACCGTCGCCGTATCGCCGTCGATAGAGACCCACTCATGCTGCTTGGTATACATCAAATCTGCCGGAATGCTCATCGTTACTCCCCTCGCTCCTGTTTCGAGCTCTCCATGGAATCCTAAGCTTACCACCTACCCACGCCGCAGGAAGGGCAACCTGCAGACCGAAGCCCGCTTCCTCTTTCCCCGTATTTCGATCTCGATCGAAGTGCCAGGCTCGATACCGTCCAAAGGCAAATAGACCATTCCAATGCTCTTGTCCAGCGTCGGAGCAAAGCCCCCGCTGGTGACCTTACCGACAACTTGTCCCTCCCTCAGAACGGGGTAACCGTCTCGGGCTATGCCCGGATCTTCCATGACAAAGCCCACCAGTTTCCGCCGCAGACCCTCGGCTTTCTGCCGCTGAAGAGCCGATTCACCGACGAATCCGGTCCCCCAACCGACGATCCAACCCAGACCCGCCTCCAGAGGCGTGGTCGTCTCGTCGATATCGTTACCGTACAAGCGGTAACCGGCCTCGAGCCGAAGCGTGTTTCGGGCCGCCAAACCCGCCGGCTGGAGCCCCTTGTCTCGACCCACCTCAAGCAAACGCTCCCAGAGCGTTACGGCGGCTTCTGACGGCACATACAACTCGTAGCCCAGTTCGCCGGTGTACCCGGTCCGGCTGACTAAAGTCGGAAACTCCTCAACCTCGCAAGCGAGTGCGTGATAGTAAGGCAGCGACGCAAGATCCGCCGTTACCAACGGCTGGAGTATCTTCGTCGACAACGGCCCCTGCAGGGCTATCTGGGCAAGCTCGTCGCTCCGATCAACCAATTTCGAATCCCCAAAGGCGCCGGCCTCAAGCCACCGCCAGTCCGCCTCGCGTCGAGCGGCGTTAACGCAAAGCAGATATCTCTGGGATGCCAGGCGATATACGACAATGTCGTCGATAAAGCCTCCTTCGTTGTTCAGAAGAGCAGAATACTGGGCCTGTCCCTCCCGGAGGCGGGCGACGTCGTTGCAGGCGAGGCGCTGCAGGAAACGTTCTGCATCCGCTCCAGTGACTTCGAAGCGCCCCATGTGACTAACGTCAAACAAGCCCGCCTGATTGCGCACCGCATGATGCTCCGCCAGAGCCCCGGAGTACTGCACAGGCATGTTCCATCCCGCGAAATCCACCATTCGGGCTCCAAGACCCACATGAGCTTCATACAACGGAGTCTGTCGCAGCATCCGATTCCCTCCTTCCGCCACCGGCAAACAGGAAAGCCCTTAACCTACTCCCCACCGGCATTTCCGGCCTTCGGTTCGATCAGCCCGAGTCACCGTTCTTCGACCTCACCCGGCCAGAGTTTCTTCTTCTCGGTGTTAGAATGCAAGAAACGATGTCCAGACTGCTTTCCTCGCTCGTGTTGGCCGCGGGTGTCGCGGCGGCTTCGAATCCTGTTGAGGC
>Ga0116188_1001650_pt1 | contig 18792 bp, 13 predicted proteins | sample AD_JPNTR2_MetaG_FD_89807 | JGI IMG/M metagenome (GOLD analysis project Ga0116188, IMG submission 89807) | Active sludge microbial communities of municipal wastewater-treating anaerobic digesters from Japan - AD_JPNTR2_MetaG | ecosystem: Engineered > Bioreactor > Anaerobic > Digestate | place...
CGATAGCGAGTGGATGGGGGCAATTTATAAGTTCCTCGGATTAACCGTAGGTTGTATTATTCACGACCAGCCGCCTGCTGTTCGTCGCCAGCAATATGCTTGTGATATTACTTATGGAACAAACGCCGAATTTGGTTTTGATTATCTGCGCGATAATGGAATGGCAACAAGCCTGGAAGAACAGGTGCAACGCGGGCATTATTACGCAATTGTTGACGAGGTGGATTCAATTCTTATTGATGAGGCTCGGACGCCATTGATTATCAGCGGTCCATCGGTAATGAACCGCGATTCTGAAACTTATGTAAAATACAAACCAGCAATTGAATCGCTGGTTGCAGCCCAGAAGCGGCTTTGTAATCGGTTTCTCTCTGAGGCTGAAGAACTCATAAAAAAACTTCATCCGGGAAATGGTGCGGAAGTTAAAGATAAAGAAGAACTTGAACGAAGAATCGGTATCCTTTTATACAGGGTAAAACTTGGAGACCCGCGTTCGGAAGGTTTAATGAAAATGCTTGAAGAGCCTGAAAATAGAAGGTTAATGGAACAGGCAGAGTTGATGCTTCACGCTGACCAGTCAAAACGAGAACTTTTTGCCGAGAAAGAGGAATTGTATTACGCAATTGACGAAAAAACCCACGAATCGGATTTGACTGAAAAAGGCAGAAACTTTTTAAGCCCATCTGACCCGGATTCATTCGTCTTGCCCGACCTTGCGCTTGCTTTTACTGAAATTGATACCGGACCAGAACAAGACCCGCATAAACGTCTTTTGATGAAGCAAAAAGTCCAGCAAGAGTTTGACCAGAAGGCGCAACGGATGCATTGCATTAATCAATTGCTTAAAGCGTATAGTCTATATCAATTGGATGTTCACTATGTTATTGAGAACGGCAAGATTGTAATTGTTGATGAACATACCGGCAGACCGATGTATGGAAGGCGTTGGAGCGATGGTCTTCATCAGGCAGTCGAAGCCAAAGAGGGTGTGATAGTTGAAGAGGAAACACAGACTTATGCCACGATAACAATTCAGAACTATTTTCGTTTATATCAGAAACTCGCAGGTATGACGGGAACCGCAGCAACAGAGGGACAGGAGTTTCTGGACATTTACAAACTTGGCGTCCTTGTCATACCAACAAATAAGCCGTGTATAAGAAAAGACTTGAATGATTCAGTTTATAAGACCAAACGGGAAAAATTTAATTCTGTATTAAAAGAAATTCAAGAAATACATAATCAAGGCAGACCGATTCTCGTAGGCACTGTTGCGGTTGAAACCAGCGAATATCTTTCAAGATTACTCCAAAAGATTGGGCTTCCGCACAATGTTTTGAACGCAAAACAACATCAACGGGAAGCCGAAATAGTGGCAAGGGCAGGACAAAGGGGCGCCATCACAATCGCAACTAATATGGCTGGTCGTGGTACCGATATTAAACTTGGCCCGGGCGTTGCTGAACTTGGGGGACTGCACGTAATCGGCACAGAACGACACGAAGCCCGACGAATTGACAATCAGTTGAGAGGCAGATGCGCCCGTCAAGGCGATCCGGGGTCTTCGCACTTCTTTGTATCCCTTGAAGATGACTTGATGCGTCTGTTTGGTTCAGAAAAGATTGTAAAAGTTATGGAGCGGGTGGGACTTGAAGAGGGTCAGGAACTACAACACCCGTTGTTAAATAGGTCAATCGCACAGGCACAAAAACGAGTTGAACAACAGAACTATCAGATTAGAAAGCGGGTGCTTGAATACGACGATGTAATGAACAAGCAGAGAGAAGTTATTTACGGATTTAGAAACGAAATCATTCACGGCATAAACATTCGTGAGCGACTTCTCGAAATAATGGATGAAGTAATTATAATGAAGGTTGAACAATACTCAAATCCAGACTCTGACCCACAAGAATGGAGTATCAAGGAGATTGCCGATTGGGTAAATATTAATTTCCAGCTTAATATGCCGGAAGGAGAAATCTTAAAAGCGGCTTATGCAGGAGGAGAATTACCGGATGAGAATTCAATTTTTGCTGGATTGTCCCCTGCGCAATATTCAGTCGCAAGATTTATAAGCGAGGCAGCCAGAAATGCTTATGAACTTAAAATAAAATTTGAACCTGACCAGGAAGTGGTTCAAGCAATTGAACGATACACAATTTTAAGCGCAGTGGATAAATTGTGGCAGGAGCACCTGTACAATATGGATTCTTTGCGCAACAGTATCGGTTTGCGCGCTTATGGGCAAAGAGATCCGCTTATTGAATACAAAGTTGAAGCACATAAAATGTTTGAGGAATTGCGGGTCAATATTAAGACTGAGATTTGCCACAATATATTCCGCAGCGCATCAAGTGTAATGGCGTTTGAAAACTTTCTGCGCAATAGACCGCAGCAAACTTTACATCAAGAAGTCTCTGCGTTTGGCGGAAGGCAAACAACAACAACATCTTCTACGAGGTCTGCAACCGTCGGCAGCGAGATTGTTAGCGAGGCTGCGGAATTGGTGAGCCGAACTGTTAATCAGCAGCAAGAAGAGCAACCTAAAGGAAAGACAGTTCGCGTGGGCGTTAGGGTCGGCAGAAACGACCCCTGTCCGTGTGGAAGCGGTAAAAAATATAAACATTGTTGTGGAAAATAGTTTAGAAGGTTTGACTATATTTTAACTTAAAGTAAACTTTTAATAATGTCGGCATTTGCCACAAATCCAGAAATAGTTTCAGACCAATTAAGGCAAGCTGTTGATAAAACATCGGCGTGGGTGCAATTAATTGAGCCAATCGTACCGTTTTTAGAAAATGTTAACAAACGGCTTGCCGAACAGGTTAACGCCTTTGATAGTTCAATAACCAATTATGTAGCCTATGCATTGCAGAGTCAGGGAAAACAATTAAGACCGGTTTTGTTAGCGTTGAGCGGTAAATCAATTGGAGAACTTGAAGACCCCCATATTACGGCGGCTGTAATTGTCGAAATGGTTCATCTTGCCACACTTGTTCATGATGATGTCATTGATGGGGCTAAAATTCGTCGGGGGAAACCGACTGTTGCAACAAACTGGGGAAATGACATTACAGTGCTTTTAGGGGACTGTTTATTTGCGCATGCCTTGAAATTGACTTCGGGTTATCCCACAACAGAAGTATGCAGGGCGGTATCCTCAGCTACAAATACCGTATGCGCCGGCGAGATTTTTCAAACACAACGTCAGTGGCAATTCAATTTTTCAAAGGCTGAATACTTTAAAGCCATTGAAATGAAAACCGGGGAACTATTTGCGCTGTCGTGTGAATTAGGTGTTTATTTGAGCGGCGGCAATCAAAAGTGCCGACGAGGATTCCGTGAATTTGGACTTGCGCTTGGCACTGCGTATCAGATTTATGATGATTGTCTTGACCTGTTTGGAACAGAGTCAAAGGCTGGCAAATCTCTTGGAACTGATATTGCAAAAGGAAAACTAACGCTTCCAATTATTCTGTTGTTTGAAACATTAGAACCTGTCAAGGCAGCCGAGCTAAGAAAACACCTTAAAAATCTGGATAATCATTACTTTGCGGAATTGCAAAACTTGTTAAAGCAAAACCATATTCTTGAAAAATCGCAAGAATATATATCAACGTTTATAAATAAATCTAAAGAATCCTTAGCGCCAATATTAAAAGGCGCAGCAGTTGTAAATCCGGGCTGTATTTCGGCATTAATCAAATTATCGGATTTTTTGTTAGAACAAACAGAATCGCTGGCGGCTAAGGATTAACAATTTTATGGGACACCCGGCATCCACAGAAAAAAACAAGCAAAATGACCCTCAACAGGGCGATAAAAAGCCGCTGCAAGAACGGAGAGCCGCAGACGACATCACCCTTGTTAAACGTTCCCAGAATGGAGATTTGGAGGCTTATGATGAATTGGTGCGTCGGTATCAAGAAAGAATCTACAACATTATTTATAATATGACCGCAAACCGCGATATTACCGATGACCTTGCTCAGGAAACATTCATTAAGGCATTTCGCGCTATTAAATCCTTTAAAGGAGACTCTTCATTTTATACCTGGCTTTACCGAATTGCTGTTAACAAGACGCTTAATCACATTAAAAACCGTAAAGAAGGTATCGCAATGAGTCTCAATAGCGTGGATATTAACGTTGAAAACCATCCTGACCTTGTCTCTTTAATTAATGACAAAACACCGTTGCGAGAAATTAATTTAAACGAAATACAAGAAAAATTGAACATTGCGCTATTAAAATTGTCAGAAAAACATAGATTGGTAGTGATAATGCACGATGTTGAAGGAATGTCGCACGATGAGATTGCAAAGATCCTGGACTGCAATTCAGGAACGGTAAGGTCAAGGTTGTTTTATGCAAGACAACAACTGCAACAACTTTTATCAGATTTGCTTAAGTAATAATGAAAATGCATAACGAACAACAAGATTTTGAACGGTTAATTAAACTGCTTTCAATAAAGAAGTTTGAAAAACCGGCAGATGGATATTTTGATAATTTTTCGTCCCGGGTAATCAGTAAAATAGAAAATGAAACCCAGCAAGACCAAGAATCCTGGCTTATTAATATTATCCGCAGTATAATTAAACGTCCCTCTTACGCCGCCGGATTTGCTTTAATTGTAATAGCATTGGCATTTGCAATAATGAGTCCAATAAAAGGGGGCGATATACAACCCAACAAAGGATTTACACAAAATAATCCATGGGAAATTGCTCAACCCACAAAATCAGCATCGTCAATAAACGGTTTTAATCAGCTTTCTTCAAAAATTGACGAAACACACAATTCAAGCACAAACCCTGTTGCCCCTCCAGATAATAAGCCAGACTCATTATTTAAGGATACTCAAAATAATCCCAAAATATTTATACTTACTAAACCTGTAAGTTACCCATAATAATGTTAAGGATTTGGTTGTGTTATTGATTAAATTTCACTTATTAGAAAACTAATAAAAATGGCATTTTTGGGTGAATATTAATTAGAGTTTAAAAAAGGGCATTAAACTATTCTACAACCTACGAAAGCAGGTGAGATAGAGAAAATGCAATATAAAAAAGTCATAAGTCGCCAAATTTTATTATATTGATCCATCTATACTAATTATTCGGGAAAACTATTGCTTAATTTAACATTTCGCAGAAATAGTAAAAAAATCCTTGAATATGACTTTAAATTTTATAGTCTATGAATAGAAACATATTTTTAAATTATGAAAACAAAAATGATTAGTAGACGTAATTTTATCCGATACTCAACTATAGTATCTACAGGGATAATTGCTGCGCCTTATTTTGTTCGCGGGCAAAATCTAAACGAGAAAATCCGCGTCGCTTGCATTGGCGTTGGAGGAAAAGGAGATAGTGATTGCGATGATTCTGCGCGATGTGGGGCAGAAATAGTCGCCCTTTGCGATGTTGATGAAAATACATTAAACCGCAAGGCTCAAAAATATCCTGATGCCAAAAAGTATCGCGATTTCCGCAAAATGTTAGAAGAGATGGGTAAATCCATCGATGCGGTAACGATTTCAACTCCTGACCATGTTCACGGCGTTGCAGCTGCTATGGCAATGAAGATGGGCAAACATATCTATTGCCAGAAACCGCTTGTTCAAACCGTATGGGAAGCCCGAGAATTGCGTCGGCTTGCAAAAGAGAAAAACCTTGCCACGCAAATGGGAAATCAAGGCAGCGCTGGTGGCGGTTTGCGCAGGGCTGTTGAAGTAATTCAGGCAGGCATAATTGGACCAGTTCGCGAACTACACGTTTGGTCAAATCGTCCAATCTGGCCACAAGGCATAAATAGACCTCAGGGCGAAGACCCGGTCCCGCCGACACTTGATTGGGATCTGTGGCTTGGTCCAGCAGAGTATAGACCTTATAAAAAAGGTGTTTATCATCCATTTAATTGGCGCGGTTGGTATGACTACGGCACGGGTGCGCTCGGCGATATGGCTTGCCATACAGTAAATATGCCTTTCAGAGCACTTAAAATGGGCTATCCAAACGTGGTTGAAGTTGAAGAAACTTCACAACTTTTCCCGGAAACATTCCCGAAGACGTCAAGAATTCGTTTTGAATTTCCGGCTCGCGAAGATATGCCTGCTTTGAAATTCTGGTGGTATGATGGCAATCCCGGAGACAAAGAGGTCAAGGCACTAAGGCCAAACCCGGATTTAACAAAAGAAATTGTGGATATGCGCGGTTCATTGCCCGGCAGCGGTTGCCTTTTAATTGGTGATAAAGGCAAAATCTTCTCGCCTGATGATTACGGTTCGCAATTTTACGTTATCTTAAAAGGCGAATCTGAATTTAAATCTGGGAACGACCATGAGGCTTGCAAAGCAGTACCTCAAACAATACCACGTTCACCCGGTCACAATAAAGAATGGTTTGAAATGATGAAAGACCGTAAGAAGGCTGCTTATTCAAACTTTGAAATAGCAGGATATCTTACCGAAATAATTCTCCTTGGCTGTGTTGCATTGAGAGTTGGCGTGGCAAAGAAAATGGAATGGGACGGTCCAAAAATGCGTTCACCGAACCTCCGTGAAGCAGACAAATATGTCAAACGGACTTACCGCAAAGGGTGGTCGCTATAATTAATTATCGCTAAGGAATAGATAGGGGATTTTTGGGGACCAATGAGTGGCTGGGCTTAAAAACCCAGCCATTTCTATTTTAATAAAGAAGCAGCGTTGACCTGAGTTCTAAGTTTTAGTGCGGACAAAAGTTATAGAATATCCGTGATATTCACCAGCCAGTCAGGTGATTATTATATAGTTAGTGGCAGGGTCTTGATTTATTAGAAACTTCGGCAAAGACACTGTTGCCAAAATTACACTGGAGCGGGCGCAGGAGATTCAATTCCCGGAACCGTTGGGGTCTTCGGCTGCGGTTCAGTGGTTGGAGCAGTTGCAGGGCTCTTTGGCGGTTCGTCGACGGGCGAAAATCCAGTCGCAGGAGGCGTAAACTTGCCTAATTTTACAATGTCTTCAACTTGTTTGCCATCAAGCGATTCATATTCAAGCAGGGCATTCGCAATGATTGCCAATTTATCTTTATTTTGTTCAATCAAATTTTTAGCCACATTATAGCACTCGTCAATTATCCGTTTTACTTCGGCGTCAATTTCACGGGCGGTTGCCTCGCTATAAGGCTTCATCTTAAACATATCGCGACCGAGAAAAACATATTCTTCATCGCTTCCGTATTGAATCATACCGAGCCGTTCGCTCATACCCCATTGACATACCATTGCCCTTGCGATTGTGGTTGCCTGCTGGATATCGTTTGCGGCGCCGCTGGAAATATCTTCGGAGGCAACTTCTTCGGCAATTCTACCTGCCAACATTACCGCAATGGTGTCAAGCATCTCTTTTTTCCGTCGATTTAAAACATCGCCTTTTGGCAATTGCATAGTTGCGCCGAGCGATTGACCGCGAGGAATAATCGTAACACGATGCAAAGGATGTGTATGTGGCAACAAGACGTTAACAAGCGCGTGTCCTGCCTCGTGCCAGGCGGTATTGCGCTTTTCTTCTTCGCTCAATGCGAGGCTACGACGTTCGCGTCCCCATCTGACTTTGATGCGCGCCTCTTCAAGTTCAACCATAGTCACAGCCTTTTTGTTATTGCGGGCTGCGAGCAGGGCGGCTTCATTTAAAAGATTTGCGAGTTCAGCGCCGGAGTATCCCGGTGTTGCCCTTGCGATAACAGAGAGATCAACTGATGGATCAAGTTTAATCTTTTTAGAATGTACTTTTAAAATAGCCTCGCGTCCGCGAACATCCGGCAAATTAACATAAATCTGTCTGTCAAATCTACCGGGTCTTAAAAGCGCCGGGTCAAGGACATCGGGGCGATTAGTTGCGGCAATTATAATAATACCTTCCTGTGTATCAAATCCATCCATTTCAACAAGAAGTGCGTTGAGCGTTTGTTCGCGCTCATCGTTGCCACCACCAAGTCCATGTCCGCGACTGCGTCCGACTGCGTCAATTTCATCAATAAATATCAAACAGGGTGTATTTTTTCTTGCTTGTTCAAACATATCGCGCACCCTGCTGGCGCCAACGCCAACGAACATCTCAACGAAGTCCGAACCGCTGATGCTGAAAAATGCGGCATCGGCTTCGCCGGCGATAGCCTTTGCAAGCAATGTTTTGCCCGTACCCGGTGGACCAACCATCAAGATGCCTTTGGGAATTCGCGCACCGAGTCGTTGGAATTTTTTTGGATCTTTCAAAAATTCTACAACTTCCTGAACCTCTTCTTTTGCCTCATCAATGCCTGCAACATCTTCAAAGGTAGTTTTATTTTTATCGCGGGTGAGCATCCTTACCTTGCTCTTTCCAAAAGTCAAAGCGCCTTTGCCAGCGGTTTTGATTTGTCGTATCAGGAAAAAATAAATTGCGGCGACAATTATCAGGACAGGCAAAATACCGATTAAAATCTGGCTAAACAATGTGTTAGGTTCCCGAGTTTCAAACTTGCCGCTTTTTAATACTTTCTTTAAATCTTCTTCAAGAAGAACCGTCTTAATCTGAAACGGGACTTCCACTGGTTTGCCATTTTCTAAGACGACCTTTCCGCGTTCATCAGTCTTATAATATCTTCCTGTTATCTCCTTTAATTCAGGGGATTGAGGATTGAAAATGACTGTCCCGGATGCAATCTGGTTGCTCTCTACCTTGGTTATAAAATCGTTATAAGACAAGGTATGGATGCGGGTCTCGGGACGTTCTCTGAACATCATCAGCGTCATTATAACACCAATAATGACCATCCATACAACCCATGTTCGCGGTGAAATTTTGAAGTCGCCGCCTTTATTCATACCATTGTTGTCTTTATTATTCTTATTACCCATTACTTAATTGAAATTAGCACACAAAAGCCTCTTACACAAATACTAAAAATTAACATAGATGCTCACTCAATCTTGTTTGTCCAGCAAACATATTGCGGTTTTATTGCAAACCAATTCTAACGTTCCCATTCCCACTTTAGGATAACCTTTGTTGAATCTGTAATTTTGTAATTATCAGAGATTCGCAATCCTTCAATCCAAAATATTCCGCCATCTTCAGCCTCCGCAATCAGTAATAAATGGCGGTTCGGTTTAGGAATTTTATTGTTTATGAACAGGTCTTGAAGTTTTTGTTCGTTTGTAAAACCTATCGGGTGAAATCTATCTCCTTCCTTCCAATGTCTCAAAATTATTATTCTACCCACCCTATCAAAATCAAAATATTCAACATTTTCCTTTTTGTCCGATAATAAATCATTTTTTGAATTAAACGGTAGAACCTCCCATTTGAACTTTATACCATCAAAATCGATAACGCCTTTTTCGCCTTCAAGAACAAACTGTAATTGTTTTGTATCGAAAAGATAGCTCTGCGGTTTAAATGTGTTTACCGAACCGTTCTCATCAATAGTAATTAAAGTCTCGGGGTTGATTGCCATAGCGGAATTTGGTTTTAACCTTAGCCGTTCAATAAGTTCAAAATATGGCTGAACACCGAGATTTATGAGCTGCAATTGAATCGATTTTCTCTGGATAGCTGTATGAAGCAGCGCAAAAGGAATTGTCCTTTTTTCTAACCATTCTTTTGCCTGGTTCAAGATATAGTCGCTTTCAACACTAATTATGTCCAATTCTCGTAAGATAATTTTTTCAAGGCAATGTTGATACTCTGTTTTTAATAATGGAATGAGTTCATTCCGAATTTTATTTCTCAAAAAATCGCCTGACACATTTGTAGAATCTTCCTGATAATCAATATAATTTTCCTGCGCATATCTTAACAATTCTCTTTTCCATAGTTTTAAAAACGGTCTGATAATCAATAATTCCGAATCAACTGGCGATGGTGATATTGGTTTCATTCCTGATAATCCCTCTGAACCGCTTCCCCTGAGCAATCTCAAAAAGAACAGTTCAATTTGGTCGTCTGACTGGTGAGCTAATGCGATTTTTTTTGCTTTATATTCTTTAGCCGTCCTGGCAAGGAATAGATGCCTCAACCTTCGCGCTGCCATCTCTATGGACAATTTCTCTTTATCAACCAATAACCGCACTTCGCCCTGTTCGCTTTTAAATGGCAGATTTAATTTGCTGGCGAGTTCTTTGACAAAACATTCGTCTTTATCGCTTTCATATCCACGAAGACAATGATTAAAATGAGCAACGATAAGGTTTGTTTTTAACTCGCTTGATAATCGGTTCAAAACGTAGAGCAAAACCACTGAATCCACACCCCCAGAAACACCGACAACGATAGTCTCTCCGGTGTCAATTAATTTATACTGATGAATAAATTCAAGGACTTTTGTTTCAATATTATCCACAAAAATACTTTATCAAATAACTTCATTTTAAACAAGAATAGACGGGATTAACAGGATTAATTTTTGTTTCGTAGATTTTTGTTAATTTATTTTTTTATCCGACGAATCAGCCTTCAGGTTTTTTTCTTCAAATTCTTTACACAATCCACAAATTTGAAAATCGTTAAATATCTTCGTGATTATCCTTCTCAACAGTCCTTTTAAATTAGAGTTATCAATAGTATGCAATTGGCGCATAGCCTCTTCTTTAAAGGTTTCTAATAGAACCTTTGCCCGTTCATCGGCTTTTAATTCAATATAAATTTCACGGAGTGCGTTAAGATTCATCGGTTTTTCTCTGCGCCATAATGAATCCAATAATGACTTTGTCTCGGTTGAATTTGCGCGCTCATAAGCAGTGGCAAGCAAAATATTTGGTCTCAAAGCCTCTAAATCTGAATCGCCATCAGGGTTATTGAAATCATCAATATCATCTCGGATTTGATATGCGATTCCAATAGCCTCGCTGTATTTAGAAAAGATTTCAATAAGTGAATCGTGTTTTTCGATATCTGCAAGTATTGCGCCAATCCGTATAGCCACTTCAAAGGCGGGTGAGGTCTTTTGCCTGAAAATATCAAGAACTTGTCTGGTAGATAACGGTTTAGGATTGCGCAACCATTCAAGTTCTGCACCCTGTCCGCAACACAATGTCCTATGTCCTTCGGCTGCAATTTCTAACATCCTCGCCCTTTGCTCAACTGAGATATTGCAACCGGCTAAAAGCCGATACCCTTCCCCAATTAAAAAATCCCCCACGTTCAGCGCCTTTGGAATTCCGTATTCTTTGTGCAAAGTTTTATCACCATAACGGAAATTATCATCGTCCTCAATATCGTCGTGGATTAAAGAGGCTTTGTGAAAACATTCAATCGCAACTGCCGCCTTCTTTGCGTATTCGGGAAAAGACAGGTTGCAACTCCCACTCAAGGCTTTAAAAACCGCTGTGGTTATAAATGGACGCCATCGTTTTCCGCCTTTAATCAACCATTGTCGGGCGACAACTTCTGTGTCTGTTTCACAAGGTCCCATTATCAAATCAAGAGAACTGGGGGTAAACCATCGTTCAACTTCGTTATGGAGTTCGCTTAGGTCGAGCCTTCTTGTCTTATCTGCGCTCGTGAGATGTATATAATCCCACACCCAATCAAGGTCAACTGTTGTGTCAACACAATCGTCCTGAAGTAGTGGAATTGCGGCGCCAACAATTCCCGAAGCCTCCATATATGGGAAAGCCTTTTCAAGAACATTTAAACAGCTAACACCTATTACGGCGTCAACCTTGCCTGCCTGAATCATCGCTGTCACCACTGCCGAGCCCTCAGCAATCAATACGGCATAACCAAGCCGTTCAGCCTCGTTTTGCAAGTCTTGAAGCGAACACAAACCGCACTGCTTACACAAAAGACCGAATTCATCAAACGTCCCCTTGCACTTATCAAAAAACCGCAAGCACTTCGGAAGCAGAAGCAATCGGCGTTCATAAGGGATTGACGCCAATGTCTCGCGCCACATTTCGTTGTTTATCAAAACCGAAATATAATCTCGCCACTCGGGGTTGCAACCGATTTGCCCGATAATCCGATTAGAATGACAGGTCAATTGGTCAATCGGCATAGGGGGAACCGGATTAAATTCCGCAACATATCGTTGCACAAAGTGAAGTATCTTGTTTCGTTCAGACGGTGTTGGAGGGATTTTTTTGCTTGACGGACGAAACCGTTGAACAGGCACCGGCTTCGGTATTATTACCGGGTTCTTCATACCTGTTTTCTTTGACGAATTATTCATCCTGACACTTCATTTGACTTCAACCAATTTATCGCCGACATCTTTGTATTTATCATTTTTTAGCGCTAATTCCAGAGCAATTTTTTTCTGTTCGATATTATGCTGTTTCCCATTATAAGCGCCGAAATCATTAAACCAAAGTTTTTTTGTCCAGTAATACAACCAATGTTTTTCAGGTATTTCATAGCCGGGAGCCCACTGGCTAAATGCCGGAACCATTGCGTCAAGTTCCTGCAATACAGTCTGTCTTGCGGTAGTATCGCGGGCATTATGTTTTAAGACGAGAGCCTTCAGCAAATCCGGTTGTTCAAGAACAATACAACCTCGCAACGTTTCGGTAACGGTTTTTCTATAATCTTTTAAAAACTCGGAATTTGTAATAATATCATAAATACTTTCGCCATCGCGTATATTTTCGCAGGCAAATTGAATAACTGGACAGGGTTCAATCTCCCCGCGCCAATTTATATGATGACTTATCCCCACAGCGCTCGGACACAATGAACGTCCTAAATGGTCGTAATAGGCGTCGATTATTATAATTGGCAGTTTGCTGCGCATCTCAACAATAAATTTTCGAGAACGAAGAAGTTGCTCAGGCGTCAAAGCAAGGTCGGTTGACATCAATGGGCCAACCGGTCTATATGCATAATACCATACATAATGAACGCCTAAATCTATAAGCCTTTTTAACCATTCTTCGGAAAGCAGTTTATCATAATTTGTTTTGCAAAGACTTGTAGCCACACCGGTTAAAAGACGGGCATCCAAACAATTTTTAAGACCATCGATACTTCTATTAAAAACGGCTTTTCCCCCGCGTCGTTCATCGCTTACTACTTCATCTCCTTCAATACTTACAAGAGGAGAAACGTTCCCAACCTTACGCATCCTTTCCGCTATGGGTCGGGTAATAAGCTGACCATTAGTAAACACCTGAAAATAACAATCCGGGTGCGCTTCAAATAGATCAAATAAATTCGGGTGAAAAAACGGTTCGCCGCCAAGTATTCCATAGAAATAGTTACCGTGTTTTTTGCTATCATTAATAATGTTATTAAGCATTTCCAGGCTTATCATTTCTACAGGGGCTTCAACATCCACCCAGCACCCTTTGCATTTCAGATTGCATTTGTTTGTGATAGATAGGTGAAGATAGGCTGGAAAATATTCACCGCGTTTTATACGCCGTTTAAATTTTTCCGATGAAATCAAGCCTTTAAAACCGAAGTTATATAAAAACTTCCACAAAAGCCGTGGCTCAACAGTAGTTAAAACTCTTGTTGTTAATTTAAAAAACATTTTAATGTCAGATGCTATTATTATGTCAGATTTCAATTAATTTTCAATATCAGATTTACTAACTAATATTTAAAAATCCAGAACAAGGAATTTTATATAGAATAAAAACTCAAATTGATTTGACGAATCAAATAAAAAAGTATCTTACTTTTTATAAGTGAATGATTTGGGACAAACTGCAAAAGAAGAGATTGCAGATAATACAAAATCGGCAAACGATTCTCTTTCTAAACAGTTGACTTACTTTGCCAGCCAGTTAGGCGAGCGGGAAGTCAAGTTTAGAGAACTTGTCCAAATTACTCACGGTCGTGGCTATCATCTTTTGTTAATTGTTCTTGGACTTCCGTTTTTAACTCCAATACCGCTGATGGGATTTTCAACTCCATTTGGTCTTGCCATCGTTTTTGCTGGTTTGCGAATGGGGTTTGGGAAAAAAATATGGTATCCAGAAAAACTACTTGAAAAAAAACTGCCACGTTCATTTTTCCCAAATCTCCTAAAATTTACCATCACCATTTGTAAAATAATTGAATTTTTCTCTCGACCGCGTTTTCAATTTTTCCACAATGCTGTTTTGTTCCAACGAATCACCGGAATAATGATTTTATTTTGCGGTCTTTTGCTATCGCTGCCATTGCCAATTCCATTTACCAACACACTACCGGCATTAACAATCGTCCTATTAGCTTCAAGCGCAATGAGAAAAGACGGAATTATTTTCTTAATAGGCTGTTTATCCTTTTTATTTGACCTTATATTTTTTGGCGGCATTTTATTTGGTGGTATGGAGATATTTGAATATCTAAAACAAAAACATTAGCGATTAAAATCTTATAAAGATATATCAGGCAACCTACTGGCGCTCATTATGTTTAAATTTATGCATTGTGACTCTTCTCAACATCCGTTCTGTTTCGCGTTCGCGGATATCTTCTCGTTTATCATACTCAACCTTACCTTTTGCCAGAGCGAGGGCTACTTTGACCTTCCTGTTTTTCCAGTAAAGTGAAAGTGGAATAAGCGCATTACCTTTTTGCGATAAAAAACCCTGAAGTTTTCTAATTTCTGATTTATTCAGTAGTAGTTTTCTTGGCGCCTTGGGGTCATGATTTGTCCAACTTCCTTTGGAATACTCGTCAATATGCGCATTGTAAAGATAGACCTCGCCATTATCGACGCGCGCAAAGGCATCGTTGATTTGAGCGCGTCCGTCGCGAAGACTTTTAATTTCAGTCCCGCGAAGGCATATCCCGGCTTCGATAACTTCAAGAATATGATAATCGCGACGAGCCTTTGAGTTTGAAACAATATCGCTCATAAACAACGCCAGCCAGAAGTTTACCTTCTGGCTGGAAATTTTCCATCATTAAGTTTAAATAAAAATAATTCGGCAACTTAGCTTGCTTTTCGACGTTTATGATGTTTAACGTCTCCAGTCAAAACCTCTGTTTCCGGTGGGAGTTCATAAGTAATCTTGCCCTCAATTATTTCCATAAGAGCAATGTCTGCCATACTCGCGCTCGGAGATGCTTCTACGAGCGGACGACTCATAGAACCGCCACCTGAATTGAGTTGGCGAACCCTTTTTGATACAAGGTTCACAAGAATATTCGGGTTCTTTACCTTTTCTAACGCCTTTTTACACAATTCACTATTCATCGATTCTTTTTCCTATTCAATTAAAGAAACTAAATATATCACTTTGGGTTAAAATATCAATATTTATTTTTTAGTTTAATATTTTAAATATAACACATTCATTATAAATATGTTATGTATTTATTTCATCTGGTTAATTTAATTTAATACAACGTCGCGCATAGGTCGGCACATCAAGATTTTGCCCTTTATGAATGGTTGGCGATGTTTTCTCAAATCTTGCGTGTGATACAACTTCAAAGTCAAATTTAGCCTGTTTTAAAATCGGCATCTTAATAATATTTGCGGGATTTTTCTGGGAGTAAATAGAGGAGATTTGTTCGTTGCTTACAACAGGTGCAGGCGCCGGGATTGATGAGCCAATTGATTTTGAAGATGGTTCTTCACTTTGGAACGAATAAGATTCCGGATACTCCTGTAAACTTTGTTTTGCGCTCTGGGTTTGCTGTTGTTGATTGTAGGGATTTTCTGCTGGCGCTGCTGTTAAAACCGTTACATTTAATTGTCCTGACAATTGCGGATTGACCGATTCGCCTACTTTAAAGAATGCCTTTTTTGCGCTTCGTTTTATAAAATCCATAATCGTCCTTACTTCGTCGGTCGTAATATCGCCGTCGGATGAAAAATTAACCAGAACGCTCTCTGCATCGGAAAAATTATTTCCCTTTTCAAGCATTGGGTGGGTAGATAATTTGTCGCAAATTTGTAAAGCCCTGTTTTCGCCTTTTGCGCTAACGGTTGCAATTGCGCTTCGTGAATGTTTTTCTCTTAACATTGAACATAAATCGCCGAAGGTAGTGTTCATCTCGCCAGGATAAGTCAACAGTCTTATAAGCGAGCAAATGCCTTCTGCGAGATAATCATTTATTAAATTTAAGTTTTCATAAAAAGTAACGCCTTTGGGAACTAATTTTGAGAATGACTCATTCGGAACACATATAACACCGTTAGCAATCTGGTTTAAATACCGCAACCCCATAAAAGCCTGTCGCATACATCTACCGCCTTCAAAATCAAACGGCAATGTTACCATACAAAGCACTAATGCGCCGGCTTCTTTAGAATAACTTGCTATTACAGGGGTTGCGCCGGTACCGGTGCCACAGCCAAGTCCAGCGACAATAAGAATAATATCCGCGCCTTCACATAAAGTTCTAATTTGTTGAGCGCTTTCTGCGGCTGCGTTTTTACCACGTTCGGGGTCTCCGCCTGTTCCCATACCGCAAGTAGCATTCACCCCAATTAATACTCGTTCATTAGCCTCGCATTTTTCCAGCGCAGGCGCTTCTGTATTTATTCCGATTGTTTGCAGGTTATTTAAACCGACATTGTGAATTCTGCTAACAACCCGACAACCAGCATTGCCAACTCCGAAAACTTTTATATTGAGTTGATGGTGTTTATTCACGCAATCGCTCTTATTATCTGTATTTTGCTGACTCATATCAGTTGTCTCCTCCTTATTTTCCAAATGTTCCAAATATATTTTTCAAATAATCTGTCAGACTATATCTTGGTGAGACGGATTTTCTTTTAAACATTGATGCAAATTTAATCAAACCGATTGGTGTAACAAATTCTGGTTGTTTTAATGCGGAACTTATACCGCCTATTGCGACTGGATTGCCAATCATTGCCGGGAGTTGAAAAACATGCTCGGTAAGTTCAAGTATTCGCGGGATTCTGGCGCCGCCACCGCATAAAACAACGCCGCCGCGCAATGAATCAATAATCCCGGTTTCTTGAAGGTCTTGCCGAATAAGTTCCAGTGTCTCTTCAATCCTTAAAGCCATTATTAAATAAAGGTGTTCAAGATTAATAGTTTTTGCCTTCAAACCGAGGTCGTTTTCAATAACAACAAACTTATCAGGGATATTAGCAGGAGGGATAGCCGAACCAAATTTAATCTTTAATTGTTCAGCCTGACCAATCGGGAGTCTTAATCCTTGCGCAAGGTCATTTGTAATATGGTCGCCACCAACGGCGATAACTCCGCAGTGTTTTACTAACCCGTCAACGGTGACAACATAATCTGTGGTTCCTGCCCCGAGGTCGATTACGAGCGTCCCAATCTCTTTTTGTTCTTTATTTAAAAGCGCTAACGACGATGCAAGACCGCTAAATACCACATTGTCAACTTCAATTTGAAGTTGATTTTTTAGCAATCTAACAGGTGTTTGAACTCGACTTTGCGAGCCATGAACTATAAGGATATTGACTTCCAGTTTTGTCCCTAACATATCTAACGGATTTATTACATCTTCTTTCTGGTCAACAATAAAATGTTGTCTTATGGAATGTACAATCATATCACCCGGCGGGATATTAACCGTCTTGGCGTTTCGTATTACTTCATCAACATCAGCTTGAGTTATGACCTTGCTTGCGGCGTGAATTGGGTGAAACCCGTTGCAAGTAAAAGCTTTTATATGGCTACCAGTAACAGCGAGATAAACATTTTTGACTTCCACATCGCTCATCTGCTCGGCTTCATTAATCGCAATGCTTACTTCTTCAATTGCACGTTCCTGGTCGATAATCTCGCTTTTTCTGACCCCGTTTGAACGAGACTGACCAATGCCGATAATCGTTGGAACACCTTTATCGTCAAGTTCTGCTACGATGCAACAAACTTTGGATGTCCCAATTTCAAGACCGACAATTATGTTTGATTCTCGATTAAACATTTCTCTTCCTTGTTGTCTTCAGTGGTTTGTTATGTATTTGTCCGGGTGGCATATTTGAAATATCAGTCCAGGTAGCGGGAACATTGTTTGCAACTGATAAATCAAGCGTCATTACCATCTTTCCCATTTTACGGCCATAGTCATAAACAAGCCGCCAACGGCGGAGTTGCGTCTCGTATTGTTCCGTCCCAAAAACTATCTTGCTCCCCTGGTCTGTAATCACCTGTAAAATTCCCGGATAAGAAACATCAATAACATTGATGTTTACCAACCCTGCCATCGGAGAACGTTCAAAGGCAGCTAACAGACGAAGCGCTGAAAGAACTTGCTGAGAACCGACGCGCGTCCCTATTTTCAAATCAGCCCTGCCAATGCCAATTATTGTCGGCAAAAATTCATTAGTCGGAATAGGTGTTGATAATTGACTAAAATGTAGCGGGAGCATTACAAATCCCATCTCATCAAGGGTGTAAAATGTATCAGAGCCCGGCGCATCTGTGATAATTATTTTTGCAATCGGTTCACGTTCTGTAACACGAATACGCAAAGTCGCAGGAAGAACTTTTTCTACCGAAACCTCTTTAATCATCGGGATTAGTTCAAGATTTCTCCGAACATAACTTATATCAAGATCAATCAAATTTTGACCTATTTGAACGCCAGACCACCGCCAAATTTGTTCTTTACTGATTACCCCATCGGTCTGAACATCTATAACCTTGATTGCATAAGCAGGATTTTTCGTGATAAACTGCGTCTTTAGAAAATTCGCAAATTGCCATACGACTATACATAAAATTAATATCCCAAAACTACCTCCGACAAGTAAAGTTACAAGTCGCCCTTTTTCCGCTCGGTTGAACTCCGAGCGCATTTCTAAATTGAAAACTTCTCGTCGGTAATTTCTGTTATTTCCACGTTTAAACCAAAATCTC
>Ga0116188_1001652_pt1 | contig 18787 bp, 14 predicted proteins | sample AD_JPNTR2_MetaG_FD_89807 | JGI IMG/M metagenome (GOLD analysis project Ga0116188, IMG submission 89807) | Active sludge microbial communities of municipal wastewater-treating anaerobic digesters from Japan - AD_JPNTR2_MetaG | ecosystem: Engineered > Bioreactor > Anaerobic > Digestate | place...
CCGCTTTGAAGATACAAGAAAAATTTATCAATGACTTAAAAGCAACCTAAATTATGTAATTAACTAAATAAAAAATATGCGAGAAACAATTATTTTTCAATTAATCAGAATCATTGTTTTAGGGGGGCTTTCTACTTTGTTTTCGTTTTTAGTTTCCGGCCCATTGCTTAATTTTTTAAAGAAGCATAATATATTCAAGCATATTCGCCAGGATCCTAACGCTCCAATTTTTATGAGCATTCATAAAAAAAAGGAAGGCACGCCTACAACAGCCGGAGTCCTAATTTGAGGCACTACTTTTTTATTTGCTGTAGTTTTTTTGTTTTTAAGCTATTTTGCCGATGGCATTTGGTCCTATTTTAATTTCATTTCTCGGCAAGAAACTGTATTAATATTAGGGGCTATGGCTATAGCTGCTTTAGTTGGTTTAATGGATGATTTGTTGGGAGTCTACGGCATAGGAAATTTTGGAGGAGGATTAGGGGCGAAATTTAGAGTTATGATTTATATTTTTTTAGGGCTGTTGGCTTCTTTATGGTTTTGATATAAGCTAGAATGAGATGTAGTATTTGTTCCTTTTAAAGGATTGGTGCATTTAGGCGTCTGATTCATTCCCTTTTTTATTTTTATTTTTGTAGCTTGTGCTTTTTCTATGAATGAGACTGATGGATTAGATGGGTTGTCGGCAGGAGTATCGCTTATCGCTTTGGCTGCTTATATTATCATTGCTTTTCTTCAAGGTCGATTTAATTTAGCTGCCTTATTGGCTGTGGTAATTGGATCTTTGTTAGCATATTTATGGCGCAATATGTATCCTGCTGAATTTTTTATGGGTGATACTGGTATTATGACTTTGGGGGTTTTATTTGGCATTTTGGCTATGTATACTAATACAGCTTTATTTTTGCCTTTATTACTCTTAATTCCCTTTATTGAAAGCTTATCTGTGATTATTCAAAAGGCTTATAAAAAATTATTTAAGAAACAATTGTTTTTATCAACGCCTATTCATCATCACTTTGAAGCCTTGGGGTGGCCAGAAACGCGAGTAACAATGCGTTTTTGAATGATCGAAGCGGCGGGAGTAGCCTTAGGTTTAATGTTATATTTATTAAACATTTTATTAGCGAGTTAATATTATTTTAATGACTCCTGAATTGAAATTATTATTGTTAGCAGCAACGCCTATCTCAGAGTTACGCGGTGCCATACCCGTTGGCCTTTTCGTTTATCACTTTAGTTATTGAAAAACAGCATTGATTTGTATTTTGGGAAATATTCTGCCTATTATTCCTTTAATATATTTCTTAAAATTTGGCGCTAACTATTTATCGCAAAAGTCTACTTTTTGCAAAAAGTTTTTTGATTGATGATTTAATCGCGCCAAAATAGCTTTTGAAGAAAAATACGCCCCCTGGGGTAAATTAGCTTTAGCGATATTTGTAGCTATTCCTTCACCAATGACAGGAGCTTGAACTGGTGCGGTAGTTAGTGTTTTATTTAATATTAAACCAAAGGAAGCATTTTTATGGATAACCTTAGGGGTCTTAGGAGCCTGCACTATTGTCAGCATTTTATGTGGCTTAGGATTCTTAATCAAATAATAAAGGTAATATTTAATTTTATGAAATACATTGTTTTAAATTGAAAACTATTTCCAGAAAACGAAACTAAGGCTATTAATTTAGTTTCTTTAATCTGTCAAAATTTTAAAAAATTAGATAAAAAAACTCAAAAAAAATATAAACTAATTTTATGTCCTCCATTTATTTACATTCCTCCTCTTCAGAAATATCTAAATGCCCAAAAATTTCAAAATATCTTGAGTTTAGGTGGGCAAAACGTTTTTTATCATAATCGAGGTGCTTATACTGGTGAAATATCCCCAATGATGCTAAAGTCATATAATGTTAGGTATTGTTTAGTAGGACATTCAGAAAGAAAATTAATTTTTCATGAAACAAACGAAGACATTAGGAATAAAACTCAGGCTTTATTAAACCAAAATATGAAATCAATTATTTGCGTTGGAGAAAAGAAAAGGAATGAGAGAGAAAATTCAATGAGCTTTAGAATTAAAAATGAAATTTTTACCCAATTGAATGAAATTTTGAGAGGTATTCCCTTTGATAAAATGACTAGTTTGATGATTGCTTATGAGCCAATCTGGGCGATTAGTAAAAATAATCCCACTGTTTTACCAGCGCCAGAAGATGTTAAAAAGGCCATTAATAATATAAAATTTTGGTTAGAGACTCGTTTTGCTAATGAAGCCGCAAAAAATATCCCCATTCTTTATGGTGGCTCAGTAAATCCCCAGAATTTTCAGAAATATTTAGAAATATCAGATGGCGTTTTGGTCGGCAGTGCCGGTACTAAAAAAGAAAGTATTGCCCATATTATTAAAAATCTAAGTTAGTACAAAAAACGAAAAAATTGAAATAATCTTTTATTGTCGAGTTGCAAAAAGTCCAAAAATTTGCTATACTATATAGTAATAATATATAGCAATATCTAAAAGGTATATTAAAATTAAATTAAAAGTGGGAATGCAACCATTAAAAAATAGATTAGTTCAAGTTTGTACTACTGACGGCATCTATCTTCATGGATATTATGCCCCTAGTTCAGATACAAAAACAATATTATTACATATTCATGGTTTTGAAGGGAATTTTTATGAAAATAATTTTATTTATGTTTTAGCTGAAGAATTAGAAAAAAATAATATTGGTTTTTTAACTATTAATACAAGGGGAAATGGGAGAGAAACAGAGTTTAATACAAATACAGGGGAGGCAAGAACTATCGGAGGTAAATACGAGTTATTAGAAGAAGCCCATTTAGATATTTCTGCTTGAATTAAATTTTTGATTTCTGAAGGTTATAAAAATATTATTTTACAAGGGCATTCTTTAGGTACCTTTAAAGTTGTTAGATATTTATTTGAAGGAGAGTACGCTAATAAAATTAATAAATTGATTTTATTAGCCCCTTTTGATATAAAAACAAGTATGGAGATTAATAAAGCCAAAGAATGGTTATCTCCGCAGACCTACAATAGTTGAAGTTCAAAAAATGATTTTAACAGAATGTTTGAATTTTGTTCAAAAAATTATGATTTTCCAATTTTAAGACAAATTAAAATCCCCGTTAAAATTATTGTTGGAGAAAAAGATGAATATTTTCATTTAAGCAATAAAGACCATCCAGAAGAAGCAATGAGTATATTGCTAAAAAATATTCCTAATTCTCAAGGTGTCATTATTCCAGGCGCGCGACATTCTTATAAACCCCACGAAGATATCATGGCTAAGGAAGTAATCAAATTCATAATAAATAATTAGAAATTTAATAAATTAAATTTATATTATGGAAGAAATAAAAGTCTCATCATTTAATAAAAAGCTAATAGTTTTTTTATTAGCGTTTTTAGTCATTAGTTTAATATTCGGATTATTTTCCTGGGGATATTTAACTTTAACTCAAGCAAAAAACATTGCCTCGCAAAATAGGACGATGACTCTAAGTGGCAGCGGCAAAATAACAGCCATACCAGATATTGCAGGAATTACTCTTGAAATTATCAACGAAGGTAAAAGCGTACAAACTATTACTAAAGACAATAATACTAAAATGGCAGCAGTTATTGATTATTTAAAACAGCAGGGAGTTGATGAAAAAGATATTCAAACTAGTCAATATACTATTACGCCGGTTTATGAGCAAAAATGTAATTATAGTGCCCCTAACTCTTCAATTGAAACTTCTTCTATTCAAACAACTAAAATCTGCTCTCCTCAGATCTCTTTTTATAGGCTATCTCAGACTATTAATGTTAAAATTCGCGATTTTAATAAAATCGATGATATTATTGGCAAAGTTTCCGATTTAGGTGTTAATAATATTTCTAATTTAAATTTTGCTGTTGATAATCCAGAGGACCTAGAAAATCAAGCAAAAATTCAGGCAATTCAAAATATTGAAAAACGAGCTTTTCAATTTTCTAATGAAACAGGTATTAAATTAGGCAGAATTTTAAATATCTCTGAATCTGATTCTTATCCTGTTTATCAAAGAGCAAATGTCTTTTTAGATACAGCAAAATTTGAGGTTCCTCAGGCGCCAGCGCCCATTGAACCGGGATCTTTAGAAATAAATAAAATGATGTCTATTACTTACGAAATTAAATAATATTCAGAAGCTGAAAATTATTTCAAATGATTATTTTCAGCCTTTTACCTTTAAAACAAAGATCCCTTATTGATTAATAATATCTAAAGTAGTTTTAGTAAATATTTTAATTTATTCTCATTAATGTTAAAACGAATAATAATTTTATTATGTTGAGAACACCAAAAGACTGGGAGATTAGAAATAAAAGGGTGCTATTAAGAATTGATATAAATGTTGAAAATTTTAATAAAAGTAATCTTCGTTTGAGAAGTATAAAACCAACTATAGATTTTTTATTTCACAATAAAGCAAAACAAATCATTTTAATTTCTCATTGAGGCAGGCCAAAAGGACCAGAATCAAAATATTCTTTAAAAAATTCAGTACCTGTTTTAGAAAAAGTTTTGGGTTGTAGAATTACTTTCTGCAATAGTTTAGATCATTTGCCATCTGAAAAAATAATTCTATTGGAGAATATTAGATTTTGAGAGGGTGAAGAAAAAAACGATCCTCAATTTGCTAAGAAGTTAGCAAGTTTAGGAGATATTTATATTAATGAGGCGTTTTCTGTTTCTCATCGTCAAAACGCTTCTGTTTCTCGAATAACTCAATTTTTGCCTTCTTATTGCGGTTTTCGTTTTTATGAAGAGATTAATCAGATCGAGAAATTTAAAAAATCCTCTAAAAAACCAATTTTAATTATTTTAGGAGGAGCAAAAATAGCAGATAAGTTACCTTTGATTAATAAGTTCATAAAGCAAGCAGATCACCTTATAATTGGCGGGGCTTTGGCTAATACCTTGCTCTATTTTCTTGGTTTTGAAACCGGGAAATCATTAGTTGATAAAAAAACAGTTTCCCAATTAAAAAATTTTAACTTTTCTAAAATCATTCTTCCCTTTGATTTTTTTGTACTTGATAAATCGCAAAAAAAACAACATCGTTTTGTTTTCGAAATCAAAAAAACTGATAATATTTTAGACATCGGTGATTATTCTATGGAATATTTTGGTAATTTGATTAAAAAATCAAAAACTATTTTTTGAAACGGACCAATGGGTTATATTGAAGCCAAAAAATTTCAAAGGGGGACAAAAAAATTAGTGAATTATTTAGATAAAAGCCAAGCCCAAATTTTAATTGGCGGTGGAGAAACTTTAAATTTTACTAAACCCTTAGAGCAAAAGAAAAATATTTTTATTTCAACTGGGGGAGGCGCTTTATTAGAATATTTAGTCAGTGGAAAGAGAAAGTGCGAGTTTAGTAATCAGAGAAATATAAAAAATAAAGGTTAAGTTTGCGCTATATTAATAAAACCAATCATATTTTTAACATAAAAATGAATAAATAATTACTATGGAACATAATTTGAATTTAGAAAGCGACTATATTAAAAACGGTACTCCGATGAAAGAAAGAAATTTAGTATTTTTTGATACGGAAGTTTCTAGTCTTTACTTTGATAATGAGATTACGGAGTTGGGGTGACTTTTAGTTGAACCCAAAACTTTAGAAGTAAAGCAAGAGAAAGACATTAGAATTAAAGCTGAGCATCTTGAAAATGCTGACCCCAAATCTTTAGAGCTCTCGCATTATAGCGAAGATATTTGAAAAGATGCTGTTTCTTTAAAAGAAGCATTAATAAATTTTCAAGAGAATTGCAAAGGCGGTGTTTTAGTGGGTTATAATGTTTCTTATGATTGAGAATGAATAGAAAAAGCATTTTATCAAGTAGGGATGTTTCCGCCATTATTTCATTATCATAAACTAGATGTTTTATCAATGGCCTATATTAAATTGAAGGATAAAGCAGAAATTACTAAATTTAGTTTAACAGAAGTTTGTAATTATTTGAAAGCGCCCAGAGGTTTAGAACATAACGCTTTAGAAGATGCTCGCGCCACTTTTGAGGTTTATAAAAAACTTATAACTTTGTAGAAGTATAAAAATCGCAAAATAAATAGAGCTGATATTTTTATTTGAGATGATTATTGAGGATTTGAATTTGGCATATAATTTTAGATAAACGAGACTTTTTAATTTGACTCATAAAGATCATTAAAAAGCTTGATAAAATGGCATAGAAGAATATTCATATTCGTTAATTATTATAAATAGCTATAAATAAAATTTAAATGAAGTTTTATGAATAAAATAATTGTTTATACAGATGGCGGAGCAAGAAATAATCCGGGACCTGCAGGAATTGGGGTGGTTATTGGAAATAAAGAATACTCGGAATACATAGGAGAAAAAACAAATAATGAAGCCGAATATCAAGCGGTTATTTTTGCCTTAAAAAAATTAAAGCTTCTTTTAGGCAAAGAAAAAATTCAAAACACAGAAATCGAGATTAATATGGATTCAGAGCTAGTGGTCCAACAATTAAATCACCAATTTAAAATTGAAGAGCAGAGACTTTTTCCTTTATTTATTGAGATTTGGAATTTATTAATCGAGGTGCCCAATGTAAGATTTCAATATCTTCCGAGAGAGCAAAATAAAAGAGCCGATCAGTTAGTAAATATGGCCATAGATAAAGCTTTGCAAAATCAGCAATCTTTGTATTCATAGCGATAATTTCAAATACATATCAAATCCAATATTATGTAGCTTCACATATTATTCATAGGTAGGCAAAACGTGCGTACCAACGTACGTATGTTTGTACGTACAAAAATAAATCCTTTATTTCCATATTAATTTGGTGCAGTGCTTTTTAATCAGCAGCAGTATAATTTCTTAAAAATTACTTGACTTTTATTATTATTTTTTTTATACTTATAATGATAGTTTATAGGGGAGAGGAGAGGCTATCGTGATATATTTAAATGATATATATTTTATAAACTACTTATTTTATTTATTCTATTTAAAATTTAAAAAATATAATAAATTTTTAAAACATTAATATGCAAAAAATTCGTTGTTCTTTACTTTTTGGACTGGTTTTGATATTTACTTTTTGTGCCTTAAACAATGTTCAAGCTCAAAATTCTTGTTTCCTAATCACGCAAAACTTGTCCAAAGGCTATTATGATGAAGCTACTACTGAGGTCAGCTATTTGCAGCAATTTTTAGTAAAAGAAGGTATTCATCCAGCAGATAAAGTAACTGGCTATTTTGGTAATATAACTGAAACCTCGTTAAAAGTTTATCAATCTCGACATAATTTAGCTCAAACAGGAATAGTGGATAGTGCTACGAGAAATATAATTTGTGGTAGTACTTTTGCTGGATCTATTGGTGTTAATAATACACCGAGTTCCTCATGTCCTTTTACTCATGAGCTTGAGAAAGGAAATTCTGATAAAACAACTAATGAAATCACAATGCTACAAATATTTCTAGCCCAAAATAATTTTTATCCCGAAGGGCTTATCACGGGATATTATGGTAATCTTACTGCCGAGGCAGTAAAAAGATTTCAGAGATATTATGGTATTTCTGCTGTTGGAAGAGTTGGGCCCAAAACTCTTGCTAAACTCTGTGAAGTTTATAAACCAACTTGTCCCTTTGTTACTCAAAACTTGCAAAAAGGTTATTACGAAACAGAGTCCGTAGAAGTAAAACTAATTCAAAAAGTATTAAGTCAACAAGGTGTATTCTCGGGTAATCCCACAGGATACTTTGGTCAATCAACAGAAACCGCGGTTAAAGCTTTTCAAGCTAAAAATGGATTAAACCAGACGGGTATTATTGACGATACAACCAGATCAAGATTATGTACGCTTTTTTTAGGTAGCTATAGTTCTAGTGGAAATATTAATGGAGCCGATATAATTGTATCTGATTTTTCTTATGCCCCCCAAACAGTCAATCCTGGATCAAGCATTCTCTTAGCCATTAAAGAAAAAAATATAGGCAGTGTTGAAGCACCAAATCATAATTTTGATTTATATTTAAATAATTTTCGCGTTTTAACTGGCGTTCTTAGCTCTTTAAAGCCCAATGAAGAAAGGGGAGTAAGTGTTTATCAATGGACTTGCCCCCAAGATGGAATATATAATTTTAGGATTGTTTTAGATTCTGTTAATACTGTAGCTGAAAGTAACAAAACCAATAATGAGAAAACAGTTACCATAAACTGTGGAACTGCGGTGAATGTTCAAAAATATTCTTGTAACTCAGCTACTTGGCAATGTATTCCAGATTCCAATGGTACTTATACTCAAGACGAGTGTCTTAGTTTTTGTAAAAGTGGTTCTAGTAATTTACCCGATGTAACTCTAACTAATTTTTCTCCCGTTTCATTTGTTGTTGGTGCTGCAACTCCTTTAATCATCACAGAGAAAAATATTGGGAGTGTAAAAGCAGATTATCATTATCTTATCATTTATATTAGCGGCACTAATTTAGCCGAACAACAGTTGGGTCAGGCAATACTCCTTGAACCTCTGGATGCTGGTGCCGCTAAGGATTGACAATTTACTTGAACTTGTCCCGCAAGTGGACAATATTCATTACGTTTAGTTACTGATGCACAGAATAATATTAATGAGGCCAATGAGAATAATAATAGCTTAACCGTGGCTATTACTTGTGGTGGTCAAGGCGAAGTCACGACAAAATATTCTTGCGATACTTTAACAAAGCAATGTTTTGTCTCTCCATCTGGACAGTTTAGTGATCTTAATGCTTGTAACAATGCATGTTCTCAAGCAGGCACGAGTAATCAATTACCAAATCTTGTTATTAGCGGAGCTACGGCAGGTAGTTGTCAAAACGGGATTTGGCCCATTACTATTAAAGTATCTAATACAGGTTCTAATAACGCTGGTGCTTTTAGTGTTGCTATTGCAAAAGATTCTAGCTCTGCAAAACCAGCTTGCGAAGGTAAAATAAATTCTTTAGCTGCTGGAGCGGTGGCTGATGTTATTTGTAATTATCCTTGCACCGACACCAATGGTCATACTATTTGATATCTTATCGATTATTATAATACCGTAAAGGAAACGAAAGAAGATGATAATATTGCTACTGGTACCGGCACTGTTACTTGCCCAAGCAGTTGTTTCTCAAGTGGAGGTAGTAATCCTCCTAATAGCAGTAATCCTCCTAATAGCAGTAATCCTCCGTCTAATAGTGGTCGATCAGGAATAGATATTAGTTTTTTTAATGCTTACCCCTCTGACGTTAATACGTACGTCCCCACTCCTATTACTGGAGGTCTTAAGCCGTATAGAAAAGCACCTCATACTGTACATTTTAGTTGAAGTATTGCTAATTATATGTGTATGTATGATTCAAGTTGTCCAACTAAATGTACTTTAAATTTTGGTGACGGTTCAACTTATGATTGTTCTTATACCGGATGAACAGGTGGTCCAGATTACCAATATCGACTTTGTCATACTTATGTAAATACTGGTAAATATTGTCCAACTATTACTGTTTGTGATAAGAATAACTATTGTGTAACCTCTAAACCAAAGACCCAGTATGCTAATGCTACGGAAGACAGCGAAAAATGTTTATATGTCTATGATAAACCAACTTATTCTTATGCCGGTGCGTTACCAGCTCCTTGTTATGGAGATAATCAAGTTTGTAATCAAAAATGCCCGGCTACAGAAGATGAAAGTCCAACATCGCCACCCTCAGGGGGTTGTCCAGGCGGAGAATGTAAATTACTTCAAGCTAGTTGCAGTATTTCTCCTTCACAAATAAACCAAGGTGATTACATAACTTTTAACATCTACATTAGTGGTGGAAGCTATCCCTATAAATGAAATTTATTAGAAAACAGTGAAAAACGATATAGTAATGATCAAGACGCTGCAACCGACCCCTATTCTTATAGCTATAGTGTTAAGCCAGCTTACTCTGCTGGTACTTATACAATTCAGTTATGAGTAAAAGATAATAAAGGTTCTACAAAAACAGTTTCTTGCGGCAGTTTTACAATAAAATCTCAAGCAACTACTCAGAGATATAAATGTTCTGGAAACGTTTGTACATCATGCTCCTCAGGTGCAAGTAGTACTGAGTGTCCTTATACCAATAATACTTGTGACAATAAATGTACAAGCACTACCCCTATTCAAAGATATAAATGTGCTGGATCGGTATGTGTGCCTTGTTCGTCAGGGGCATCTGAAAGTCAATGTCCCTATACAACCCCTGACTGTGGTATTTTTTGTCTTATAAGTGGTTCTACTACCAGATATAAATGTTCTAATGGAGATTGTATAGCATGCACGTCGCAAGAAAGTACTTCTGTGTGTCAGTATACCAGTTCAACTTGTAATAATGCTTGCGGCGCCAAATCTAATCCGCCTTCTTGATTTCCATATTGTACTATTAATGGCAGTACCGGCTCAGTAACAGGTTCAACATCTAATGTTTCAACAGTAGCTGTAAATTTATCTGGTGTATCATCATCATCCTGTACTTATAAGTGATATTGGACCAATAGTTCTCAGGGGAAAAATAACTCCGTTATGTCTGGTAGTAGTTCTACTCTATTAAAACTTTGTAATTCTAGTTTGAAGGGCACTAATTATTATAGTGTTGATGTAACCTGCGATGGTCAAACTAAATCAGCATCATGTCCGGCTTTCATCTGTGATTAACATTAAAATATTAATGCCATAGAGATAAATTCCTAATTTGTAGATATTTTTGATAAACCCCCCTCGCTAGAAGCGAGGGGGGATTCTAAGTTGTTCAATGAATCTATAAGCCGAATTTTGTATCTGCGAAAGCAGACAGCGATTATTTCTCTAGCTCTTAAATTACTTTAAGAATCAAGCGAGCTACTTTTCCTCACGCTCATTTTGAAAATAAGCGTGAGGTTTGCTCTTGCGCCCAGTAAGGATTTAGCCGTTTCACCTCAATTTTTCAATTGAGCTCACCCAACCAATTGGCAGGGTGTCTTTCCCTTTCGAGATTGACGTCTCTGTTCGCACCTCTTCTTTGTTTCGCCGAAAATTATTATTACTAATAATTTTCTTCCCAAAGAGGTGGGTATTACCCACTACTTTTTTAGATACATATTGCTATGTAAATGAGTGTTCGGACTTTCCTCCCCGCACTGATTAAGGTTTTTAAATTCCTAATCAGTATGGGGCAATCGCTCGATTCATTGAACAAAGATATTATACCATATTTTTTACTTTTTATCAATACTTGCATTAGCAATTAAAATATAGTATGATAGATATATGAAACTAAACTATAATATTTGTATAAAATTCATTATTATCTTAAGATCTTTGAGATATAATTTAAACTAATATTTTATGCGTCAACATTTTTGAAAATACTTTATTATCATTCTAATTGTTGCCCTGATAAGTTTTCTCGTTTATAATTATTATTTTTATAGTAAGTTTCAAAGCCTCTCCGATGATGTTATTCAGGATATTAGTGATATACTTATTAATTTTAATGGCGCTGTTGAGAAACTTCAGAGAAGTGACCCTGAACAATTTGTTTTAGCGCTCAAGCAAACTAAAGAGCTATCAAATAACTATATCTCAAAAAACAGGTCTATTTTAAATAATTTTTTTGTTAAACTGAATGGCCTTAATGGCGCCATTTTTCCTACTATTACAGGAGATCTTTTACTTTGAGAGAGTAACTTTAATGATAAAATTACATTTTTAGAAGAAGATATTCAATATTTATTGAATAAAGGTATATTTCTGGCGAGTATTGGAAAAAATAATGAACTGGACAAACATTTCATAAGCATTAAGAAAACAGTGTTTGACATTAATAAACTTTTGAATGACGGAGAAATACTTTTGAAAAAGGCCGAAGCTAGGAATCAGTTGACTTTGAAGCATCAAACGTCATCAACATTACTTATTGACCAAAACAATAGCTTTTCAGATGGAGTTACTGTTATTAAGGTCTCTCAAGATAAAATTTTAAATGTCAATCATTTTTTAAATATTGTTGAATATTTTTTTGGCATTAATGAAGGTAAAAAATTTCTTGTCATTTTACAAAATCCAGAGCAACTTTCGGCTACTGGTGGTAGCTGAGTTTTATATGGCATTTTAGATTGCCAGAATGCTCTTTGCCACTTGACAAATATTGATTTTGTGACGAATTTAAATATTGCTATGCTTGATAAATTAGTACCCCCAGACGAGCTGCGTTTTTCTAATGACATCTGAGTGTTTGAAGATTTGAATTGATTTTTTAATTTTCCTACATCAAGCTCTTTAGCCCTGAAATATTACCCCCAGAAATTGTCATTCAATGGTTTAATAGCTTTAAATATTCCTGTTATTGAGAGATTGCTAAACATTACTGGTCCTGTTCACATTTCGCTTGAAGGAGAGGACATAGACATTAGTGCTAATAATTTCTCGGCTTTTATTACTGATTTACAAAAGATCGTGCGTCAAAATAAGTCGTCTAACGAAAATCAACAAATCAATACTTTTTTTACAACTCTTAATAATTTGTTATCTGAAAAAGCAGCCGATAATAATACAATGTTACAATTTACAAATATTTTATTTAAAGCCTTAGCCACCAAAGAAATTCAGCTTTATAGTACCAACAGTTCTTGTGAAGAAGACCTGGATGCATTTAATTGAAGTGGTAAAATGAGGGGAAGCAAAATTAAAAACACTGATTATTTAGCCACAATTATTACTAATACTGATAAAAAGGGTATTGATCAAAATATTAAAACCGATGTGAAATTAAATGTTAATATTAATGAAGACGGCTCGATTTTAAACACTTTGGATATAAATATTAGTAATAATAATTCAGCTAAAGTCAAAGACAAGGGATATTATTACTTAAGAGTTTACCTTCCTCTAAATAGTGAGATTTTAAAAATAAAATCTCCCAGTGTTAGAGGAACACCACCGAAAACAACAGATAGTTTTTTGAAAAAAGGTTTTACTTATGATAAAAGTTTAGAGACAATCGATATGAAAACAATTTATTTAGATAAAGAGGATGCTAAACTATTTATTGAAAATGGTTATTTAGGTGTTGGCGCTTGAGCTATTTTAAAGAGTGGCGAAAAGAAAACCTTAGAAATTAGTTATCGTTTACCTTTTAAAATTGATTTTAAAAATAATCCCTCCTATTCTCTTTACTTACAAAAACAGTCCGCAGTTTCAAACAAAGTTGATATCGATGTAATATATCCCGCAACTTCAAATCCTGGGGTCTCCAATACGATTCACAAAACTATTAATTTAGATAGGGATTTAATTGCTGAATTTAGTTTAGAATAAACCTTATGAAAAACAATGTTTTAAATTATAGAACAGAAACCGTAGAAAAATCTGCCTTTGTTTTAGCTTTTTTTACTTTTTTAGGCGGTTTTTTAAGTATTTTACGTAACGCTTTATTGGCAAGTTATTTTGGCGCTTCTAAGATAGTTGATATTTATTACGCTTCTTTTAGAGTCCCTGATTTTATTTTTAATATTTTAATTTTAGGGGCTTTAGCCGCTGGTTTTATTCCTTTATTTATAAAATATAGCAAACAATCTCAGGAGGAATCTTATAAATTTGCTAGTTCAGTGATTACGGGAATTCTTTTATTAAGCGTTATCTTGGGAATTATATTTATTATTTTTGCAAACGCGATTGTTAGCCGTTTGTTTCCTGGCTTTGATAGCACATCTTTAAGAACAATAGCGGCTCTTTCTCGAATTATGATGATTCAGCCGATTTTTCTCGGCTTGGCCACAATTATTGGCAATATTTTACAAGTTCATAATTTATTTGTACCTCAAGCATTAGCGCCTCTTTTATATAATGCAGGCATTATTATTGGCATTGTGGTTTTTTATCCAATTTTTGGTATTTATGGTTTATCGTATGGCGTAATTTTAGGAGCTTTCTTAAACCTATTAGTTAAGTATATTCCATTTAAAAGAATTAATTTTAAGTTTTTATTGCCGGCGTTTGATCAATTTAAGCACTATCTTAAAGAATTCTTTTCTTTGACTGCCTTTCGAGCTCTCAGTATTATAAATATTCAGTTGTTCTTATTTGTCATTTCTTATTTATCATCATTCTTAAAAGAGGGGAGCTTAAGTATTATTACTTTTGCTACTAATATTCAAGATGCTCCTCGTACTATTTTTGCAATGTCTTTAGCTATAGCTGTCTTTCCTACTTTATCAAAGTGTTCAGCAGAGCAAAATAAAACAGAGTTCACTAAAATTTTTTCCAAAACAATAACAGAGATTTTACTTTTTATTGTACCAATTTTTTTTGGCTTTCTTGTTTTTCGGGAACAAATTATTAGGCTACTTCTCGGCTACGGGCATTTTAACTGAGAAGCAACTTTTACTACTATTTCTGTTTTTACAATTTTGTCTTTTGGATTTATTTTCCAGTGCTTACATGATTTTTTACTTAACGTTTTATTCGCCTCTAATAATACTTTTGCGCCTTTTGTGTCTGGTGTTTTTTCTTATGGGATTGGAGCCCTTGCTGCTTTTTCTTTGTCTCACGTTTATGGCATTAAGGGAATAGCTTTTGGCTATATGATAGCTAATATCTGTTATGCTCTTCTGTTGTTTTTAAACAGTTTACGCTATCTTGATTTATCATTCCTACAACCTTTGTTTAAAAAAATAGCTATTATTTTTATAGCTGCTCTTCTTTCTAGCCTATTGGGTTTTTGAAGTTTATTATTTTTGAGAAATATTTTTAATACAGCTTATACTATTCAGTTATTCATATCTACGGCACTGAGTGCTTTTTTAATGTTGCTTGCTTATTTGTTTATTATAATACAATTAAAATGGGAAGAAGTTAGAATGATTAAAAGCTTTATAAAACAAAAAATTTTTAGAAGGTAAATAAACATTATGGAATCATTTATTCGAAATTTTGTTATTATTGCCCACATTGATCATGGTAAATCTACTTTAGCCGATCGGTTGTTAGAAATTACTAACACTATTTCTACCTCTAAATTAGTTCCTCAGTTTCTTGACAAAATGAATTTAGAGAGAGAAAGGGGGATCACTATTAAAATGCATCCTTGCCGTATGCTTTATCACTACGATGCCACTTTATACGGACATGAAAGCGGATTTACGCAGTTAGATCATAAAAGTAACGTTAATTCCAGTAGTTCAAATTATATCTTAAATTTAATAGATACTCCCGGCCATGTTGATTTTCAATATGAAGTATCTCGGGCCTTAGCTGCCGTTGAAGGCGCCATTCTTTTAGTTGATGCTACACAAGGAATTCAAGCTCAAACTTTAGGTAATCTTTATTTAGCTAAGCTTCATAATTTAAAAATTATTCCCGTGTTAAATAAAATTGATCTTAATTCGCCTGATCTAGATAAAGTTAAACAGGAAGTGTGTGATATTACTGAAGTAAACGCAGAAGATGTTTTAATGATTTCAGCTAAAACAGGTCGTGGCGTCAGAGAGTTATTAGATAAAATAATTTCTGAGATTCCACCAGCAAAAAAAGATGATCAAAATATACTACGAGCTTTAATTTTTGATTCTCGCTATGATCCTTATAAAGGAGTATTAGTTTATATTAGGGTATTTGAGGGCACGATATCAAAAAACGAAGAGATTTATTTAATGAGGTCTAAAACCAAAACCAAGATAATTGATGTGGGCATATTTACACCCGAGCTGGTAAAAAAAGATAAACTCTCCTCAGGAGAAATTGGCTGAGTAGCCACTGGTTTAAAAGAGCCTAGCTTTATAAAGGTTGGAGATACTCTTACCCTTTGGAGTGAGATTGAAAAAGGTACAAAAATTGAGCCATTTCCCGGTTATCAAGAACCTCAGCCGATGGTTTTTGCTGGCTTTTATCCTGAAAATAATGATGATTTCGAAAATTTTGCTAAAGCTTTAAGTAAACTAAAACTAAACGATGCCTCTCTTTTTTATGAGCCCGAAACAAACGAGGCTTTAGGTAGGGGATTTCGGCTCGGATTTTTAGGAATATTACATTATGAAATAATTTCTCTAAGATTACAGCAAGAATTTAATTTGAATATCATTACTACAACACCAACTGTTCCTTATAAAATTAATTTGAAAAATCAAACAAGTATTATCATAAATAATCCAGCGGATTTTCCTTCAAGCGGACTTATAGAAACAATAGAAGAGCCTTATATTGAGATGGAAATTTTATCACCTAATAAATATTTAAATGCTATTATTAAATTGATGGCGAATTATCGAGGTATCCAGACTGATTTAAAAACCTTATCGGGTGAATTATTAATTACTAAATATGAAATGCCCCTCTCTGAAATTTTATTAGATTTATATGATAGATTAAAATCAGTAAGCTCTGGTTTTGCTTCAATGAATTATAAAATTATCGGTTATAGGCAAACTGACGTTAAAAAAATGGACGTTTTTATTCATCGTGAGAAGATAGAGAGTTTGTCTTTTATTACGCCGAATGTTAATCTTTATTCAAAAGCCAGGGATTTTGCTCAAAAATTGAAAAATATTATACCACGCCAAAATTTTCCTGTGGCTATTCAAATTGGTACCGAAGGTGAAATTTTGGCGCGAGAAACAATTCCTTCATTGAAAAAAGACGTCACGGGTTATTTATATGGCGGCGATAGAACCAGAAAAGCTAAGCTCTGAGCAAAACAGAAGAGAGGAAAGAAAAGATTGTCAGAATTTTCAAGGGTTCATTTAAGCCCTGACGTTTATAGAAATATTTTTTTAAATAAAAATAAACCCTAAACTTATGGTTAAAGAATTAAGAAGTAGTTCTAAACCATTTCATTCTCTTGGAAAAATTATGAAAATAATTCTTATTGTACTTTTAGTTATTTTTATTATGCATTTAATGTTTAGACAGATAGTTAAGCGCTATCGTTTTCTGTCAAGTCAAGTGGAATCTCTGCAAAAAGAAATGAATTATTTAGAAAAGGAAAACAGAGAATTAAGAGAATCTTTAGAAGCAGAAAATAGAGAAGAATTATTTGAAAAAGAAGCGCGGATGTCACTCGGATTAAAAAAGGAAGGAGAAAAAACTGTAGTTCTTAAACCCATTACTACCACAACTACTTTAACTGCTATTAGCGAGCAGCCTGATCAAAATAGTAAGTTAATAAAATGGTTTGAAAAAATAAAGAACTTTTGATATAATATTATCAGATAAAACCTAAAGTTTTATGAGAAACGGATACAATAATTTAAGGTATGATTTTTATTATTTATTAGCGGATATAGTATAATGGCAGTATATAACCTTCCCAAGGTTAAGGTGTGGGTTCGATTCCCATTATCCGCTCTTAGATTGAGCTATTCATTGGGATGCCGTCTTAGCTCAGAGGTAGAGCAACTGTTTCGTAAACAGTAGGTCCTCGGTTCAAATCCGAGAGACGGCTCATAAAACATAAAATTCTTTTTAACTTACTTAAATTAATGTTATGGAAGATAAGACGATATATGATTTAATTGTGTTGGGCACTGGCCCCGCAGGAATAACTGCTGCTATTTATGCCCATCGTTACAATTTAAATTTTCTTTTAATAGGAGAAATAATGGGTGGCAATATGATTTATCCAGTTAAAGTTAATAATTTTCCTGGATTTTCGGAAGTTAGTGGTCTAGAGTTGACTGAACGTTTTAAGAAACATTTAGAGTTTTTTAATATTAAATCCTTACAACAACAAGTTGTGAAGATAACGGAAAATAATAATGTTTTTGGTGTGACCACAAAAGAAAATAAGCAATTTTATGCAAGAAACATTTTAGTTGCTCTGGGAACTTTGAAAAGAAGGTTGAATGTTTCTGGAGAAGATAAATATATTGGCAGGGGTGTTCATTATTGTGCTACATGTGATGCTATATTTTATAAGAATAAAGTTGTAGCCGTTGTTGGAGGAGGGGATGCAGCGAATTCAGCCGCCTTGATGCTTTCCGATATTGCTCAATATGTTTATCAAATTGTAAACGTCTCAAATTTAGAAGGAGACCAAGATAAAATTAACCAGTTAAAATCAAAAGCAAATGTTGCCTTTATCTTTAATAATACCATTCAAGAGATAAAAGGCAATCAAAAAGTAGAGCAGATTGTCTTAAAAAATGAGTTTAATAACCAAAAATTACTTAATGTTGATGGTATTTTTATCGAAATCGGTGGCATACCCAATGTTTCTCTACTAAACAATTTGGGTGTTCGTTTTGATAGTGATGGTTTTATTATAGTGAATGAAAAGCAGGAAACAAACATCAGTGGTATTTATGCGGCCGGAGATATTACTAACACCCATAAGGGTTTTAAGCAAATTGTAACGGCTGTCTCTGAAGGAGCTATTGCTGCTTACTATATTTATCAAAATAGTAAAAAATAAATTATTTTTTAATTGCTATTTGCTAATAAAAACGCTATAATTGTTATTATAAACATATAAGCCATTATGCCTAAAGCATTTAAAATATACACTTTAATAGCATTACTACTTTGTCTTGGCACGGTCGTTTTTTCCCAATCTTGTTCTCTTAAAACAACAGGCCTTTCTAAGACTAATTATCAAGGCAAAGAAGGCGAGGTCTTAATGTTACAAATGATCTTAGCTCGAGATACTAATATCTATCCTGAAGGTATTATGTCTGGTATTTTTGGTAATCTCACTGAAAAAGCCTTGAAAAATCTTCAAA
>Ga0116188_1001654_pt1 | contig 18777 bp, 13 predicted proteins | sample AD_JPNTR2_MetaG_FD_89807 | JGI IMG/M metagenome (GOLD analysis project Ga0116188, IMG submission 89807) | Active sludge microbial communities of municipal wastewater-treating anaerobic digesters from Japan - AD_JPNTR2_MetaG | ecosystem: Engineered > Bioreactor > Anaerobic > Digestate | place...
CTGCAGTTGAGATTGTCACACCGAGAGATACGGCACGCCGGAGGCGTGCCCTCGAGTTTAACGAAAATACACACGTCTATAAAACAGGACAACGCGCACTCCCAACCGCCGCTACGAGCCGAGCTTGCGAGCACAACGGTCAGGCTTGCGAGCGGCAGATTGAGGTGAGGCTGGTGGTTGAGTGATTCGCCGTCTTTTGGCGAATCGTATCGAAACCCGGCGGTTGAGTGACTCGCCGTTTTGTGGCGAGTTGTATCGAAACCCTGGTGGTTGAGTGACGCGCCCGCCTTGTGGGCGCGTTGTACCGAAACCCGCGCCACGCCTCCGAGCTTGACCGGCATGCGCCGACTCCGTTACTCCTTCACTTGTTTCTCCTTGACGGCGGGTATACCGTCGCTTAGATTGCAGGAAGATTGGAGGTTGAATGTCCAAAAAGCGCCTTAACCTCACGCGCCGGAGTTTCCTGACCCGGACGTCCCTGGCCCTTGCTGCCCCTGCCATCATCCCTGCTTCAGCCCTTGGCCGTGACGGGTACGTTGCGCCGAGCGAGAGGATTATCCTCGGAGGAATCGGGATCGGAATTCGCGGCACAACGGTCCTTAACGCGATGCTGCCCGAGCCGGATGTGCAGTTCGTCGCAATTTGTGACCCGAACCGTTCGAGACGCGAGGCCGTCAAGCAGCTTGTTGACGAGAAGTACGGGAACACGGACTGCGCTCTTTACCGAGATATCAGGGAATTCCTGGCCAAGAGAACGGATATCGACGCCGTCCTGATCGCGACTGGGGACCGGTGGCACGCACTCGCCTCAATTCTGGCAATGCGGGCGGGAAAGGACGTCTTCTGTGAAAAGCCTTCGGCCATGACGATCGCCGAGGGTCGGGCAGTCGTGGAAACGGCCAAACGCTATTCGCGAATCTACCAGACCGGCGTACAGCGGCTCAGCGAAGCTAATTTCACGTTCGCAAACGAGCTGGTACGAAGGGGCCTTTTGGGCGAAGTCAAAACCGTCCGCGCCCACATCTCTCCGTGGGACACCGCTCAAATGAGCCACGAATGGCTTCCTGCGGAGCCGGAACCTCCCCAAGAGGAGATGGACTGGGATCTCTGGCTGGGCCCGTGTCCCTGGCGTCCCTACAACTCGGCGTACACGGCCGGCAGGTGGCGGGGATACTACGACTTCCATACGAGTTGCATTGGGGAGTGGGGCGCGCACACCTTCGCTCAGTGCCAGGACGCCATCGGAGCAGGCACCACAGCCGGGATTGAGTACAACTACGTCCCGAACGACAGCGGTGACGGCATGGTCGTCCGTTTTGCAAACGGGACGCAGATGATCTTGCAGCGAGAAGGGTGGCGGGGAACTTGTGGAATAAGGTACGAAGGAACCGAAGGGTGGGTTTCGGTTGCAGACGGATACGAAAGACCCGACGTTTCATCTCCTGCCTTGTTAGGGGACTTTAGGAAGATTGTCGCCGAGTACCAGGAACGGACCCAACGTCCCATGAACCATGGCCGCGACTTCTTCAACTGCGTCAAATCGCGTCGGCAAACCGTGGCCAACCCGGAAGTCATGCATTATTCGATGTCCACGGTTCACGCCGCCAACATCGCTATGTGGCTCAAGCGCAACGTCCGCTACGATCCGGTCAAGGAAGAATTCTTAAACGACCCGGAAGCGAACCGTCTGCGATCGCGCGCCATGCGGGAGCCTTGGATTATCTAAACCGATGCGCTACGGTTTCGATGCGACTCACTCGAAAAATGGGTCAGTCAACCGCCGCTGAAAGTGTCAAGAGGAACCAAGCCATGCGGATTGCCATAATAAACACATTGGTGAGCGTAGCCCTCCTCTCGGCCGCGTCCGGCCGCCTGCCGGGACAGACCATTCCCGAAAAGAGCGCCGAAAACATCAAAAGCCTGGTTGCCGTGCTCAATTCTGACGCAACTGTGAAGGAAAAAATGGCTGCCTGCCGGCAGCTGGCTGTCATCGGTGACGAGCAGGCAGTCGGCGCTCTGGCGGCTTTGCTGGGAGACGAGAAGCTTTCGCATATGGCCCGCTACGCTTTGGAGCCGATTCCAGGTCGTCAGGTCGACGAGGCTTTCCGAGACGCTCTGAAGACGCTGAAGGGAAAGCAGTTGGTCGGTGTGATCGGGAGCGTCGGAGCGCGCCGGGATTCGAAAGCTGTCTCACAGCTGGCAGTTCTCTTGAAGAGCTCCGACCAGGAAGTGGCCGACGCGTCGGCCCTCGCGCTAGGAAAAATCGCCGACCGGCGAGCGGTACGCGTGCTTGAAGGCGCGCTGTCCGACACTCGTGCCGAAAGCCAGTCGGCCATCGCTGAAGGGCTCTTCCGAGCCGCAGAGGCCTTGTCCTCGCGAGGTGATAGGTCTGCGGCGATCAGAATTTATGATCAATTGCTGGCGAGAAGCCGCGCTCACCAGGTGAGAACTGGCGCCTTGCGGGGTACAATCCTGGCTCGGGGGACGGGAGGCGTCGCCCTGCTGGAACAGAATTTGAAGGGCGAAGATCCCGTCCTCTTTTTGGCCGCAGTAAGAACGACTCACGAAATTCCCGGAAAGCAAGTCTCCGAGGTCCTGATCAGCGAACTGAGCAGGCCCCTCGCCGACCGTCAGATTCCGATTATTCAGGCGCTAGGGAAACGCAAAGAAACGGCTGCTTCCACGGTGCTCGCGCAGATTGCTCAGAACGGCGAGCTGCCGGTGCGCGTGCAGGCAATTCGGACGCTAGCTGAAATCGGAACGCCGGAAGCCGTTCCCCCGCTTTTCCGGCTTCTCGGCGACGCTGACGCCAAGGTTGCGGCAACCGCGCGTGAGGCTCTGGCTGGTTTTCCCGGAACAGTGGCTGATGATGCCCTCCTCGCCATGGTGAAAAGCCCGGAGATCGCACAACAGATCGCCGCTATCGACCTGATCCAGCTGCGGCGGACAAAAGCGGCTCTCCCTGCGCTGAAAAAGTCAGCTCAGGGCCGGGACCCCAGAGTTCGGCGACGAGCGCTTGAAGCTGTGGGAAAGGTTGGAGAACCAGCCGACCTGTCCTTCCTGCTGACCTGCTTTCCAGCCCTACGGGATGCCGAAGACATCCGCATCATGGAAGCTGCTGTTTTGGATCTTGGCATCCGCTCTTCAGACCGCGAGGCGTACGCGAGAAGCCTCACCGAAATGCAGGACCTGACGCCCGAGCAATCGGCGAGCGTTCTGCGGGTGTTGGGGGCACTCGGAGGGAAAAATGCTCTAGCCGCCGTTCGGGCTTCCCTGAAAGACGGGAAAGGTGAGGTCAGGGATGCAGCCTTGCGCGCACTCGCCTCCTGGAAAACGCCGGATGCGGCCCCTGAACTGCTGGCAACCGCTCGAACGACCGGAGATCCAACCGAGAAAGTTCTCTGCTTGCGCGGTTTTCTGCGCCTTTGTTCACACAATGATCTTTCGGTCGACCAGCGGGTGTCGATGGCGGCTGAGGCAGAGCCGTTGATAGCGGGCGTTCAGGAAAAGCGGATGTTGATGAGCGTGCTGCAGAGGACGGCTTCTGCTCGGGCAATGTCGTTGGCAGCCCGTTACCTTGATGACCCGGAGGTCAAGGAGGAAGCGAGTGTTGCCGCAACCACGATTGCTGAGTCTGTTGTCGAGCAGGATCCGAGCGCGGTAAGGCCGATAATGGAGAAGGTGCTAAAGACGACGGAACATGAGCAGGTCGGTGAACGAGCGCGCGGGGTGCTGGAAAAAGCCAGGAAGATATTGAACTAGCAGGCAACCAAAAGCGAAACCAGAGAAGAAGAAACAAAGGAATGAGGATATGTCGGTGAAATCTCAGGCTGAAAGGGCTTTGGATCATGGGAGGGGAATCGTGCGTCTTGCCCCCGCGTGGGTCCCGCGCTCGTTTTGCGTCCCCGGACGCCGCCTCAAGTTGCACCCGGACGACTACTACGCGTTAGGCGGCCATCGGGGCGGTATCGACGAAAGATGGTTGGCCTCGACAACACCAGCCGACAACGGGCCGCTCACCAGTCCGCACGAGGGACTGAGTTTCATCGTCGGCGAGAACGAAGAGCAGTTCCTGCTGCGCGACGCGATTGACGAACTAGGCCCGCACTTTGTCGGCGAGCGCCTCTGGAACGAGCACCGGGGCTGGCCCATGCTCTCGAAGTTTTTCGACAACAAAGGCCCGCTTCCCTTCCATCTGCACCACCGCGAAGAGCATGCGCGCCTGACCGGACAATCCAGTAAACCCGAAGCGTACTACTTCCCTCCTCAAGTGAATAATCACGGCGGCGACTTCCCCTATACGTTCTTCGGTCTGAACCCGGGTACAACCAAGGATGAGTTGCGCCAGTGCCTGGTTGATTTCGTAAAAGGCGATAACAAGATCACGAATCTCTCCCGGGCTTTCCGGCTCGAGGTGGGGACAGGATGGGACGTGCCGCCGGGAGTGCTGCACGCCCCCGGCAGCCTGTGTACCTATGAACCGCAAAAAGCCTCTGACGTCTTCGCCATGTATCAATCACTGACCGGCGATCAGATCGTCCCAGCCGACCTTCTGTGGAAGAATACGCCAACCGACAGGCTTAACGACATCGACTTCCTGATCGAGGTACTCGACTGGGAGAAAAACGTCGATCCGGACTTTGTGAAGCATCGGTTTATGCGGCCCAGACCGGTCAGGCCGATGGAGGAGATGAGAGCGGAGGGCTACATCGAGAATTGGATCTGCTACCGTTCGCGCGCCTTTAGCGCCAAGGAGCTGACCGTCCTCCCGGGAGCCTCGGTAACGATCAAAGACGCGGCCGCCTACGGGATGATCTTGGTGCAAGGCTATGGGTCCATGGGTGTGTGGCCCATTGAGACGCCCGTCATGATCAGGTTCGGCCAGCTTACCTATGACGAGTTTTTCGTCACAGAGGCGGCTGCCCGGGAAGGCGTGCCTATTAAGAACGAGTCCAAGGTGGAACCCCTTGTCGTCCTTAAGCACTTTGGACCGGATAATCCAGACCTGGTCGTGTAGGGTCAAGAGGGTGCTCGCCGGGACGGTATGATCAGCGAAGCAGTGTTTCAAGACTGGTATAGCGCGCTCGAACAACGCCACCTCAAGGTGCTGACTTTCCAGGAAGTGCGACGTGCCCTCCAGGCCCTGTCTTCCCTGTATGTTGAAGAACGAGATCGGAGAGGAGCAGCCGAGGCACTGGACAGCGCCGGAAAGCGCGCTGCTTTCGCTCTCTTCTATGGCGCCCTTCACCTGTTGCAGGTCAGCTACGTGGCCGATCAACTGGATCTGAAGACAGTCCCAATAACCTCGCTTATGGACTTCGGGTGCGGGACCGGCACCGGGGGCATTGCGTGGTCGCTCGAACGCAATGGATCCATCTTTATTCAAGGCGTGGACAGGAACCAATGGGTGTTGGAAGAAGCGAAGTGGAACTACCAACGGCTGGGCGTGAGAGGCGAGACTCGGCGCGCCGATGTGACGAAATGCGCGCTGCCAACGTCAGGAGGCGTTCTTCTTGCATTTACCGCGAATGAACTGGAGCCGGCAGCCAGGGAAAAGCTGCTCCACAAGCTCGTTGCCAAGCGCGGACTCGCGCTTCTCATCGTGGAACCCATCTCGCGCCGGATCACCCCCTGGTGGAAACCGTGGGCGGAGATTTTTCGGAAAGAAGGCGGAAGAGAGGACGAGTGGCGTTTCACCCCGGTCCTGCCCGAGCGTCTAAGACTGCTCGACAAAGCGGCGGGACTCAACCACCGGGAACTCACTTGTCGCAGCCTCTGGCGGCCGCCGTCGGGACGCTAGGTAGGCAAGCCAGAAGCAAGAAGCCAAAAAGACAGAAGCCAGAAGCCAGAAGGCAGAAGCAAGGAGCAAGGAGCCAGAAGCAAGGAGAACAACCCGGAAGGGGGAAATCTTTCACCTGTTCGGCGCAAGCGCTGAACAAGAAGAGAAGCCAGAAGCCAGAAGAACAACCTCGAAGGGGGAAATCTTTTACCTATTCGGCGCGAGTGCTGAATACGAAGAGAAGCCAGAAGCCAGAAGCCAGAAGAACAACCTCGAAGGGGGAAATCTTTTACCTATTCGGTGCGAGTGCTGAGTCCCCACGCTCTGAGTCGAAGTGTTGGCTGGCCTTCCGGCTCAGACATTGTCGCACTCATGGATACATTATTGCCGTCAGCTGGAGCCTTCCCTTCTAGCTTCTGGCTCCTGGCTCCTGACTTCTGGCTCCTGACTTCTGGTTCCTGGCTTCTGGCTTCTTGCTTCTGACTTCTGACTTCTGGCTCCTGGCTCCTGACTTCTGGTCCCGGCTTCTGGCTTCTGACTTCTGGCTTCTGGCTTCTGGGTTTCGACCATCTCGGACACGACGGCGTGACAATATCGGATCGCGAATTCCAGATCGGAAACCGAGATCCGCTCGTCAGTTCCGTGCACGCCGGGTGATCGGTCCTCGCCCTTGAACGGGTCGAAGCCGTAACAGATAATTCCCTTCTCTCGGAGAAAGCGTGCATCGCTGAAACCAGCGAGGACCGATCCTCCAACTGTGGCCTGCGGCTCAAACAATCGTGTGGCCGTCCTTATAGCATCAAACAATTTGCTTTGCAGGGGCGACGAGGCAGGAGACGAAACCAGAAACGGCTCGATCAGGACGTTCTCATCATTCACAATTTCATTCACTTTATCGAGGAATTCCATGGGGTCCTGATCGGGGACGAGGCGACAGTCCAGCTCCGCATACGCTGTTTCCGACAGAATATTGGTGCTCCTTCCCGCACGTACAAAAGTGAGAGCAATGGTGTCCCTGAGGAGTGCCTGGTGAACCGGAGCCAGGCGTCGAACTGCCAGGATATCTTCCACCAGATCTTCCGGATGCAGCAGCCGATCGCGGACATCGGGGGGTTGGTATGGGGCAATATCGCGCAGATAACGGCTGACCTCGGGGGTGATCCGAATAGCCGGTTGGTATCGAAGCAGCCGGTCAAGCGCGTGAACAAGCCGATGAGAGGCTGTGGCCTTCCCGGGCACGGCACTATGCGCTTCTTCGCCGAACGCCCGAATTCTAAGCCAAAGCACCAGTTTCTGGGTAGTTTCTACCCCCACATGAACAAGCCTGCCACCTTGGACGATGTTGCTGCCGCCCTCTGTGAGCGCGTAGTCGACTCCCTGCAGCCAGCTCGGTCGGTGCTTGATAACCCATTCCATTCCTGCGGAGCCGCCCATTTCCTCGTCGCAGGTTACCAGAAAGACCAAGTCTCTCTTTGGAGTCACGCCCGAGCGCTTGACGGCTATGAAGGAGGCCAGATGGACAATTCCCAGGCCCTTTGAGTCGACCGTTCCCCTTCCCCAGACATAGCCGTCTCTAATCAAACCTGAAAAGGGCGGGGCTGACCAGCCGGCCTTGTCGGCCGCTGCCACGTCCATATGGTGAACGAGTGCGAGCCCACCACCGGGGTCGGTTCCCTTGATACGCGCAACCAGATTTGCCCGGCCTGGCGCCGAGATCGCGTTACGAAAGGGAATGCCTTCCGCCGCCAATAGCCCGCCGAGGTATTCCGCCGCACGTAATTCACGCCCCGGAGGATTGGCGGTGTTGATCTTTACGTACTCGGAAAGCCACTTAACCGCTTCCTGGGAAATCTTTGAGAGATGCAAATCCGGATCCCGCCGGATATCGGGAGGAGAGGGGGCCGCGACCACCAGCCAAGCCAACGCGTACAGACACAAGCGTACCGGCTGACGGTCCAGGTCTCCAATATGAAGAAGTCTCGAGCGGGCGCTGCGCCGAGCAAAAAGTCTCATAACTGCCGATAGAACGGACTGGAATGAAAAAGATTATCACACGCGGCCCAGCTGGCGAAGTGCCTCGTAGCAGATAATCGCGACGCAATTGGACAAATTCAGCGAACGGACTCCGGCTTCGAACATGGGGATGGTCCAAAGACGATGCGAGTACCTGCGTTTCACTTCATCGGCAAGACCGCGCGTCTCACTTCCAAACACCAGGTAGCTATCGGGGCCGTAATTCGCACGCGTATACGAGACAGTCGCATGCGCGGAGAAGAAAAACAAGTTACAGTCAGGAATAGGGGCCAGGAATGATTCCAGGTCTCGATGCCTTCTCACGTCCACATATTCCCAGTAGTCCAGTCCCGCGCGGCGGAGGCGACTATCGGTCAGATGAAAGCCCAGCCGACCGACCAGATGCAAAGTGATCCCGGTAGCGGCGCACAAGCGCGCGATATTCCCGGTATTTGGAGGAATTTCGGGTTCAACCAGAACGACGTGCATGGGAAGTTACTGAAAACAGCGCTTTATGTCGGCGCCTCAAGTTGCTCGATTATCAGGTCTGTGATCTGCAACCCCTTCATCCCGACCACACGAACCCGGTAAGCGTTGGCAATTCGGACTTCGTCTCCGATTACGGCGGCCCGTCCGAGGAGCATCATAATGTGCCCGCCAATCGTATCGTTCTCCTCGTCCTGGATATTGATCCCCAGTTCGTTGTGGAGTTCCTCCAGCAGAACCCGTCCGCGGACGAGGTAGCGCTTGTCGTCTAACTTTCGGATGTCCGCATAAGCAGCCTCGGGCCCGATATCAAACTCATCCCGGATGTCCCCGACCAATTCGCTGATCACATTGTCGAGAGTGACGATCCCGACAGTCGATCCGTACTCGTCAACGACCATAGCCAGGTGAGTGCGAGTGCTCCGCAAGGCGGCCAGGAGGTGTTGAACCGGGGCAGTGTCAGGAATGAATTCGACCGGCCGTTTGACCATAGTAAAGTCAAAGCGGGGCCCCAGTTCGCGATGCTTCCAAAACAGGTCCTTGACGTGAACGATCCCCAGGACCCTGTCCAGAGTTCCGTCACACAGCGGGTAGCGCGTGTGCTGATGCGTCCGTGCTGTTTCGAGGTTCTCCTCAACTGTCTTTCGGATATCGAAAAAGACAACATCAGTGGATGGAACCATAATCTGGCGAACGGTCCGTTCCCCGAATTCAAGAACTCGCTGAAGCATCAATCGCTCGTCCCGGTCCAGACCTCCCTTTTCCTGGGATTGGGTGAGTATCATGCGAAGTTCCTCAGGGGAATGAGTGCGCCCTCCTTCTACTATTGGGGGCAGGCCGATAAGCCTGAGGAAGCCGTTGGCCGCGCCGTTAAGCGCCCAGATAAAGGGATAGGAAAGGCGGTAAAACAGCGCCAGCGGCGCGGCAGTCAATAAAGCGACCGATTCCGCCCTCTGTATGGCGATCGATTTAGGGGCAAGCTCGCCGATCACTATGTGAAGAAAAGTGATGATCAGGAAGGCGATCGTTACGGCCAGGCTGTGTGCAACCACGGGCTGCATCCGCCCGAAGCCGGCAAACAGGGGCTCAATCAGTGCCGCAAATGCCGGCTCTCCAATCCAGCCGAGGCCTAGACTCGCAATGGTGATGCCGAGTTGCGTCGCCGAGAGATACTCGTCCATCCGGTTGATGATACCGGCCGCCGTAGCCGCGCCTCGAGATCCCCTTTCTTTCAACTCCTGAACCCGCGTGGGCCTTACTTTGACGATGGAGAATTCGGAGGCTACGAAAAACCCGTTCAGCAGGACAAGGAAGACCCCGACGACCACGAGCAGGGTCTGGTGAAACAGGTCCATAGGTGAACCTTTATAGCACAGCCTTGATCTATTTATACGGATTGTGGGACGAGGATAGTAATTTGCAGGTATACTAGGCATTGTTCACCTTGGCAAACGTCCAGGAGGTGATTGTGCGAATCGTAAAGACAATGGCGATCGCCGGGCTGGCCATCTCCCTGATCGGGAATTATACCTTCGGCCAGCGCGGAGGGGGGAACTCCGACCGGGGAGGCAGCGGCGGCAGCGCCGTGGGCAGCCGGGGCGGTGGGCAAAGCGACCGAGTCCCGACAGGCGTGCGTATCGGCAGTCAACCCTCACCTCATTCTGCTGCCATCGCAACTAACGCCCCGACGACAACACCACGTGGCGGCTATTCCAACTACGGGGGCAACCAGTCCTACTACTACCCCAGTTATGCCTACATGTCTACGTGCAACTTCCTGTATGGACTGTGGCGTCAGTATCCTTACTTCAACTGGGATTATTACGCCTACCGGTATTCGGAGGGTGACTCGCCCATTGACCGTAACCTGCTGAGGCTGGCGCTGAGCGATTCACACAAATCGGCGAGCGCAATGCAGACGCGAGTCAACAAGCTGTCGAGCCTTGTCGACCAGTTCGAGCAGGGCCAGATCGGACGTAAACAGTTTCAGGACAGTTTCGAGGCCACGCTTAAGGAAATCCGCAAGCTTTCCAAATCAATCAGGAATGACGAGCGATTGAAGTTCCTTGATCAGCGACGTAGTGTCTCGGTTAAGCAGCCGCCTGCTGCGACTTCGATTCCTGAACTGCGGAGGCTGGTTGCAGAACTCTCTGACCAAGTCACAGAGATGAAGAATGGCTTGGAGACCTATTACGTGCGCGATTACACGCGCGTCATCGACCTTAACCACCTGAAGCAGCCCTCGTTCAAGTCAGTCTCCGAGCGGATCGATAAGCTGGCAAAAAGCATCGAAAAGTCCGCCGACCGCATGTAGGAATGACGAACGATGTGAGCAGGTTGGCGAAACCCGTGCCGCCTGCTGTGAAGTGATAGTGGCTGGATTCTCAAGAGTTCAGAGTCCGGCCACGATAGAAAACACGTGCCAAGTTTAAGTTTGTAGTACCGGCTTTAGCCGGGCAGTTGATCGTTCATACAGTAAGAACGCACCTCTCGTAAACGCGAGCGTCACTCTAACTCCTTGTCATAACGTCTCTTGGAGCCCTAATTCTTAGTCAGCGTCCCCATTTCTCGCCGACGCTGAAAAACGCGGCACTCAACCGCTGTGCACTCTCCGCCCGTTCTCGGTTCCGGGCTCGATCGGTATTCGTTAACTCTCGATCGTGGCCAGATCTCCCGCTCGAGAGGCTGGCACACGGGCTGCAGGCAGGATCGATTGTGCCAACATCCTCCTTCTCCCATGCCGGACTCTGGAGAGTCTGGCCGTGGACATTGGCGAAAATACATATGTCTATAAAACAGGACAACGCACATTCACAACCCGCCGCTAGGAGCCGAGCTTGCGAGCGGCAGGTTGAGGCGAGGCACGGCGGTTGAGTGACTCGCCGTTTTGTGGCGAGTTGTATCGAAAGCCTGGTGGTTGAGGGACGCGCCCGCCTTGTGGGCGCTTTGTACCGAAACCCGCGCCACGCCTCAACCGCTCGGACCGCCTTCGACTCTCCCTCGACCGCGGGCCGGGGAGAACACGGGGTTTCGATACGATTCGCACAAAACGCGAATCACTCAACCCAAGGGTTTCGATACACCGCAAAAAGCGCGGCACTCAACCGCCGTGCTCTCTCGGCCCGCTCACGCCTCCGAGCTTGACCGGCATGCGCAGACTCTTCATTTGGCCTGTCGCTGTCCGGACAGCGGCGTGCTCGTTCTAACGCTTATGCCCGGAAGGGATTGCGTATCGCGCATAATACGCAACCCTCCCCCTCAGGGTTGGGAACTTACGTCCCGCTGACCACGGTAATCCGTTCATAGCGTTAAGAAACGTGGCAGCAGCCTAAGCATGTGAGCGCTCTCTTCCTCTCAGCCACTCGAACTCTGTTTACATTTCTGTATATTTTCGCCAAAGTTCAGTGCCGGACTCTGGAGAGTCCGGCCACTATAGAAGACCCGGCACTCAACCGCCGGGCAGTCTGCCCAGCGGTCAGTTGTTGCTACTTGAACGTTTCAGGGCCCGCTTGGAAGCGGTACTACAAACCTGAAAACAACCCCAGAGCTGTTTCTGCTTCCTACATCGCCCGGTGCTCGGCTATGCTGATACGCCATGTCTGCTTTTCTTTCCCGTCTATTGGTGATTCTCGTGTTGTGCTCAGCAGCAGGCCACCTCAAGGCCTCGTCCTCTTCCGAACAGAAAGACTTACGGGAGGAGGTCATCGTTACAGCAAATGCCTACCCGGTTCCGTTCGGCGATCTCGGCAGGACGGTGCGGGTGTTGACGCGAGACCAAATCCTCGGGTTGCCCATACGGTCTTTGGCCGAGCTTCTGGCCGCCACGGGCTTGGTCGACGTGCGCAGTCGCGGACCTCACGGAATGCAGTCGGATTTCTCGATCCGCGGCTCAGCCTTCAGCCAGGTCCTGATCCTGGTGAACGGTTTCCGCCTCAACGATGCCCAGACGGCTCATCACAACTCTGATCTCCCCGTGAATCTTCACGATATTGAGCGGGTGGAAGTCCTGGCGGGAACCGGTTCTTCCGTCCACGGGGCAGATGCTTTCGCTGGCGCCATCAATATCATCACCCGAAAAGAGGCATCGCCCCGCCGAGTTGCGGTCTCTGCGGGCCAGTTCGGCTTATTCGAGGGCTCGCTGCTCCAGTCGCTCACACTGAATGGCTGGCAACAGCACTTCTCTATATCGGCCACCCGGTCGGATGGTTTTATGGAAGATCGGGACCACAATGCCTTGATTTTTCGAACCGAAACCCAACTGCGCAGCGCACAGCTCGCATTTGGGTATTCGCGAAAGGAATTCGGCGCCAACGGTTTCTATGGACCGGCTCCCTCACGTGAATGGACCGACTCCTCCATGGTCACCGCTGCCATTCCCATACTGTCATCGAAAAGGTGGCGCACGGATTCGAAGTTCCAGTACCGCAGCCACGGAGATCGGTTCATCTATGACATGCGTGTTCCCCAGGCGTTTGCAGCACGGCACCGCACCCACTCGGTTTCAGGCGGGCTGAGCGCCTTGCTGAAAATAAGCGAATCAGCCCAGTGGAGAATGGGCGCAGAAGGGGGACTCGATACCATCGGTTCGAACTCACTCGGACACCATTCTGTCAGTCGAAGCGCCGGATATGGAGAGTTGGAATGGAAGATAAGCCGGCTGCTCACTCTCACTCCCGGCTTTCGATTTGACGAATACCAGGTTTACGGGTCAGCTTTCAGCCCGGCAGTATCTGGCAGTTACTGGCTTCTGCCAACGTTACGCTGGCGTTCGACGCTGGGCCGTGCTTTTCGGGTCCCCAGCTTCACCGAGAGGTTTTATCGCGATCCTAACCATCAGGCCACATCGCACTTGCGACCCGAACGCGCCGTGGCGGCCGAGACAGGAATCGACTGGTTTGCAGCTAAGAACGTCCTGCTGCATGGCGTGATCTTTCGCCGCTGGGAAACCGATGTGATTGACTGGGTCCGGTCGAATGAGAACCAGCCATGGACGACCACGAACATTCACAGCTTGCGCACGAGTGGTTTCGAATCGGGGATCGAATTGTGGCAGGGACCCGTGCAAGCTCGAGCCAGCTACGGCTACCTGCAAACTCATGCGGACCTGGCTTCGCTTCTTTCGAAGTACGTACTGGACTACCCAAAACACTCCGTGACCTTGAATTTCACCAGCGAGTTGCGCGCGGGTTGGAGGCTTGGACTAACAGGCAATTACCGGAGCCCGACCAACCGTTCTGACTACTGGCTGCTCGGATGTCGCCTGGAACGCCGATGGGGTGATCGGGTCGTCTTTGTCGACGGTTCGAACCTGCTCAATACCTGGTATGAAGAGATCCGTGGCATCCGCATGCCGGGCCGATGGATTCGTGTTGGATTTGAGTTCGACCCGTTCGCTTTCTGATTAAGCGGGCTTGGCACCAGTCGCGTGCATGAGCGTAATGCCCATGCCGGGAGCTCGACCGCTCGGACCGCCTTCGCCTCCCCCTCGACCGCGGGGCCAGGAGAGCACGGGGTTTCGATACACCGCTGAAAAACGCGGCACTCAACCGCCGTGCTCTCCCGGGCCCGCTCTCGACCCCGAGCACGACGTAGCATTGGTACACTCTCTTTCGGCGACGCAGTCGTTTGTTCTCGTTATCAGCTTTCCGGTATACTGCGTTACAGGAATAACTCTCGGATGCATACGCGTTACTACGAAATGCTGAGAGGTTGCTCTCAAGACGATTTCTATCAGGCCCTGAATGACCCCGAGCACGAACTTTACGAAATCGTGTGGGATGCATTCGAGACAGTGGTCATTGATCCGGCGGAGATCTACGATCCGGACTTTCGAGAAGTCAACCAGTTCCGCTATCGAATCGGCGAGTCTTCGGCGACGCTGGAATTTTTTCCCAACCAGACCTACTTTATGGGCCGGCCGGGCCCCGATCCCTATCGAGACAACTCCGACTCGGCGGGGATTCATCTCAAGTTCTCCATTCTTCCAAACATGACTTGTCTTTTTTGCGCCAGCTTGGGGATATGGGGATACTCGGAACGGGAAAGCTTTCGAAAACTGTGGTTTCGACACCGAAATCTTTTGTCGGGGCTGTTTCGCCGGGCGAAACCCATCGTCTTTACTTCAATCCTGTTCCCTGATGTTGAATATGCGCCGAGCCTTGAGAAGATGTTGGATTGTTACTTCAGCGTACGCGATCCCAATAACCTGATCGAGCTTCAGTATTCGTTCCCTCAGCTCGAGGACAGCGGCGAAGCGCAGAACTTCATGGCCTACATGGCGCTTCTATACCACATGATTCGAAGTATGGTCGATTCAGGGAAAGACATGACGATGACGTGGATTTCGAGACTGAACGAGTTTTATGCCGGCCACCTGCCGGATGTCCCGCCGCCGCTGCCCTGCGTCGCTCTTTTCGACAGCACCTTCTAGGCCGCGGACTTCACCCGCGCTCAGCCACCAGCTCGTTTTGCTTGCCCAGGTTGTATTTCTTCATTTTGTAGCGGAGAGTGTCGCGACTGATGGATAGCAATCGAGAAGCATGCGTCTGATTGCCTCGCGCTTTGAGAAGCGCCTGGCGGATCAATTCCTTTTCCACCTGGTAAAGATTGATCCCCTGCGCCGGGATGGCCAGCATTCCCTGCCCGGGCAGACCCGGGTGCTCTCCGGTAAACTCCGAAATACGCAGCGGAAGCAGGTCGACATCGATGTAGCCGTCATCCTGCAGGATGACCGCCCGTTCGATCACGTTCTTCAACTCGCGCACGTTGCCTGGCCAGTCGTAGTTCTGGAGGATCTTCTGGGCTTTGGCCGTTACGCCTTTGATCGCCTTCTTGAACCGAACATTGTAGTCGGATACGAAGTAGTCAACCAGGACAGGGATATCTTCTTTTCGCTCGCGCAGCGGAGGGAGAACAATTGGAATGACCGACAAACGGTAGAACAGATCTTCCCGGAACTTCCCTTCGCGAACCATCTTTTCGAGATCTTTGTTGCTGGCGCACACCACTCGAACGTCAGTCCTGATATCCCTGACTCCCCCGATCCGACGAAAGGTCTGATCCTCGAGTACCCGAAGCAGCTTGGCTTGCAAGTTCAGATACATCTCGCTAATTTCATCGAAGAAGACTGTCCCCCCGTCGGCGAGTTCGAACAGGCCTTTCTTCATGGTTTTAGCGTCGGTAAAAGCACCCCGCTCGTGACCAAACAGTTCGGTTTCGAGTAACTGCTCAGGTATGGCCGCGCAGTTCAAGACCATCAGTGGGTGCCGCGCTCTCCGGCTCTGGTAGTGAAGCGCTTTCGCCACCATGTCCTTCCCGGTGCCGCTCTCGCCCTGGATCAGGATAGTATTGGCCTCACTGTCAGCAACCTTCTTGACCAGTTCCTTAACCTCTCGGATAGCTTCCGAATTGCCGATGATGTTATCAATCGACCAGGTATCCGCCTGTTCCTTCTTGCTTCGCTCCACTTCCGTGCGCAACACGCTGGTCTCAAGGGCGTTCTCGAGAGAGTGAAGAAGTCGTTCGAAGTTGATCGGCTTTTCAAGGAAATCATAGGCGCCGATCTGGAGAGCCTTGACGGCATCATCGACAGCGCCATAAGCGGTGATCATGATGATCGGGACCGACGGCGCCTGGCGTTTCATATCCAGGAGAACCTTCAAACCGTTGGCATCCGGCAGTCGAATGTCGAGCGTCACCAAATCGGGCCCGTTCTCCTGAAACAGGGTCATGGCCTTGGCCGCATTCTCCGCCTCCAGCACCTGGTAACCAGCCGATTCCAGTTTCTGCCGAAGCGACCATCTCACCAGGTTTTCATCATCGACAACCAATACAGTCCGTGTTCTCATTGCGCGTGATACCGCGGCAGTTTCATGACGAATGCCGCCCCCTTCTTGACATCCGGGTCAAAGGTCAACGATCCGCCATGCTCATGCATGATACGCTGGCAGATCGAGAGGCCGAGCCCGGTTCCTGTCTGTTTGGTTGTGAAAAACGGGTCAAAAATCTTCTCCTGGACACCGATCGGCACACCCGGGCCGCTGTCTTGAATCCGCACTTGTACGGTGTCCTCATCTGCGGTAAAAGTCAGCCGAATGGTTCCCCGCTGGTTCATCGCCTCCAGCGAATTCAGCAACAGGTTCATGAAAACCTGTTCAAGGTAATTGCCATCCCCCTGTACTTCCGCCTCTCTGGCTGAAGCCTTTCCAGTGACAATGAATCGCACATCCCTGCCACCGGATTCGTTCAAAAGCCCGATCACGTGGCGGACCAGGGGTTCAAGACGCAATGGCTTCAACTCGGGTGTCTTGGGCTTAGCGTAGTTCAACAGATCCCTGACGATCTTGTCGATGCGGCCGACCTCACAGAGGACCTCCGAGAGAATCCCGTTTTCCATTTCCCCGGAAGTACGATCCTTTATGACCTCGATTGCACCCTGTATTCCCGCCAGCGGATTCTTGATTTCGTGAGCGAGTCCGGCGGCCAGGCGACCAATTGAAGAAAAATGCTCCGCCTGCCTGACAAGCTCTTCCATTTCACGCTGCCTGGTTACATCTTTCACTACGAGCGAGCTGCCCGCATAAGCCCCGCTGGCATCCTTGATCGCCGTGCTGGTCAGAAGAACCTGGATTGTCTTGCCTTCGCGGGTCCGCCACTGCGTCAGGCGGCTGCTCACCGCTCCCAGACGGCGGGTCTGCTCCTCAATCACGCGCAGTTCATACTCGCGTCCGGGAGCCAGCAGTTTCAAAATGTTATGACCGACGATCTCGTCTTCACGGTAACCGAAAGTGTTCTCGGCGCCTTTATTCCAGATGACAATTCTTCCGGAGGGATCTATCGTGATAATGGCATCGGCGGAATCTTTGAGGATGTGCGCCAGAAACTGCTCGTTCCGTTCTATCGTTGATCGCAGTTCGGTCTGCAGGCGCCGCAAGGATTCGACTTCGGGTTTCTCCTCGCAAACCGCGCTGCTGTATCGAGCGACGACTTCCCGGATAGCCTCTTTTACCGGTCCCGGAGCTTCCAGCTCCAGCTGCTCAATACGCTTTTGCAAATCGTGTTCCAGCCGATCAAGCAGGTGGCAGGTCGCTTGACCTGACGTCTCAAAAATCTTGATCGGTGGGTTCCCCAGTTCAACTACTCGGTTATTCATATTGGTTGATGCCTTGTCAGTATATCAAGGAGAAGGGGAACATGGCCGCTTACCCTGTGATAGATTGAGGGACAGTATGTTTGACATGTCACCAGCCAGTCTGATTTTCATTCACGTCATCGGAATCATCGGCGTGTTCGCGATGGGTTACCATTTCGGTCAGAAGAAGGCCGTAGCCATGAAAGGCCAGAAAGCGAAACGGTGACGAAGGGCGCGGTTGAGGGCGTGTTTTCGGGCGCCAGGGAGATCGCAAGAATCGCCTGCTTCAGGATTCAACGCGCAAGGCGTATCAGCAAGAAAGGTTAAGAACAAAACCTATCCGTGTCATCCGTGTGATCCATGTTATCCGTGGGAGAGAAGCCCACGGATAACGCGGATAACACGGATCACACGGATTTGTTTTTGGCTCTTGATTTGAGGTTCCGCAACAAAGTCGGGCCAACGAGTTTTCTGCAATTGGCTCTGAATGAGGGGAACCGGGGAATGTCTTGTCGCCAGTCCGGTCAACCCTGCCGGTGAGATCCGGGCAGGATTAACCGGACTGGTCAGACGGTTACTGCCGCGGCGTTTCCTCGTACGGCATGCTTGCCATATATTCGTACAGCCGCCGCCGCTTTTCGACATCCTGCTGGGCGAGTTCCACAAGCCGCTTGGCTTCTTCCGGCTTACTCTTCGTCAGCATCTTGAATCGTGTTTCACGGTAGTAGTAATCCTGGACGGGGATCTTGGGTGACCGTGAATCGAGCTGCAAGGGGTTCTTGCCCTGGTTAGCGAGCTCAGGGTTGTAGCGATAGAGCAGCCAATGGCCGGAATCGACCGCCGCTTTTTGTTCCTGGAGCCCGGTTTCCATATCGATCCCGTGAGCGATGCAGTGAGCGTAAGCAATAATCAGGGAAGGCCCGTCATACGCCTCGGCTTCAAGGAAGGCTCGCAAAGTGTGCTCGTCCTTCGCGCCGAAGGCAACGCTGGCCACGTAAACATTCCCGTAGCTCATGGCGATCAAACCAAGGTCTTTCTTCCCGGCCGGCTTACCGCCCCAGGCAAACTTCGCGACTGCCCCGCGCGGCGTTGACTTCGACGCCTGCCCGCCGGTATTTGAATAAACCTCGGTGTCGAGCACCAGGAGATTGACGTCCCTGCCGGAAGCAATCACGTGGTCGAGACCTCCGAAGCCGATATCATAGGCCCAGCCATCGCCTCCGATGATCCAGACACTCTTTTTGACCAACATGTCGGCTATGGCGAGGAGTTGCTTGGCCTCTGCGGAATTAATACCAGCCAGTTTCTGCTTAAGTATCGCGACCCTCTCCCGCTGCGCGTAAATATCGGCTTCATCCTTCTGAACGGC
>Ga0116188_1001659_pt1 | contig 18743 bp, 15 predicted proteins | sample AD_JPNTR2_MetaG_FD_89807 | JGI IMG/M metagenome (GOLD analysis project Ga0116188, IMG submission 89807) | Active sludge microbial communities of municipal wastewater-treating anaerobic digesters from Japan - AD_JPNTR2_MetaG | ecosystem: Engineered > Bioreactor > Anaerobic > Digestate | place...
CGGCAGCGTCGCGGCTGGTCGAACCGAGAGGTCCGTTGTCAATCACGAAACCGATGCGGGCGGGTGACCAGCGAACCGGGCGTCCTCCGGGCGCGACCGCCACGGGACCGCCCGCGAACGCCAGCGACAAGAACGCCCCCATCTGGAGAAGACTGAAACTGAATAAGACGAGAAGAAGCGATCCGGTTTTTCGCGATTCCTGCATCATCTGTTTCGGTTGTCTCGAAGTTGAAGCTCATGTGCCACCCGGGAGACCAGCGAAGAAAAACGAGCGAGCGATATCGGTTCTCCCGGCCTGGCGTCCTCTGGCTCCCCGCCAAGTATTGCCGCTTGATCAGCAGAACTCAGCCCGACAAACAGGTTTCGGTTCCTGAGTTCGTTCACTACTTCCTTTTCGCCCTTCGGGCTTTTCCTGATAGCGAACGCACCCTGACCCAGACCGACTGGACTTGTCAGGCCGCGCCGACTTTCCTTTTTCAAGAAGAGAATAACTTCCTGTCCGACCCGATACTGAGGAATCCCGCTAAAAGCGGATCGTCCGGATACCGAGCCGTCCAGTTGACGGAAGACAACCGTCTCTCCTTCGTTGACGCCTTTGACCGCTTTCCTGACCTGGAAAGTGTACTCGATGATCGGAATCCCGGCGGCTTCGCCCTGCGGCACCCGCTTCAGACACTGCCCGTGAAACACACGATCGGCCCGTGACGTCATTTCGACGAGGTTCACAATCTTGACGCTGGCCGCCTCCCCGGCCGCAGTCAACAAAACGAGCACAAGCACCGGCAAACCGAACCTTCTCATCGTTTTTGGGTCAATCCCTCCAACAGATTGATTTAGGTCAATTATACAGGACAGCTGACCTCTGATATTCTCATGAACTCCAGAGGTATGTTGCGACGTCTTCTGCTATGGCTGTTCTTTTTGCCGCTCCAATTCGGGCTGGCTCTCATCTTTGGCATCACGGACCTGCTACGGGCTTTCCGTCCGCGCTTCAGGAGAGGCACTGCAGGCCCCGCGCCGAATACGGAACTCTGTTCGATCGTAGTGCTGAACTGGAACGGCAGACAACTGCTGGAGGAGAGCATTCCCGCTTTGGTCCAAGCCGTCGCTAATACCGGCAAGCCGCATGAAATCCTGGTGGTCGACAACGGCAGTGAGGATGACAGCATCGAGTGGCTTACCCGTCATTATCCCCAGATTAGAATCCTGGCCCTTGACCGCAACTACGGGTTCGGTGAAGGCAACAACCGCGGTGTCCAAGCCGCCCAGCACGACATCGTCGTTCTTCTCAATAACGACATGATTGTCTCGGAGGGCTTTTTGCCCCCTTTGCTGGACGCCTTTTCGGACAACTCGGTTTTTGGAGTTGCGTCTCAGGTCTTCTTCCCGGCCGAAAAGCGAAGGGAAGAAACAGGAAACACACGAGGGTGGCTCCGACGCGGATACCTGCACCTGTCGCACGAACCGATCGAGGCCTGTCATTATACGCGCGGCTATTTGCCTGTTCTTTGGGCAGGCGGCGGGGCTTCTGCCTTTCACCGCACGAAGTTCCTTGCACTAGGCGGTTTTTCCGACATTTTCTCTCCCTGCTATTTTGAGGACACCGACCTGAGTTACCGAGCCTGGCGGCGCGGATGGAAGGTGCTTGTCGCAGCCCGGAGCCAGGTGCTGCACAAACATCGGAGCACGAGTTCAACCCGTTTTGCCCCTTGGGAGCTTTCCCGAATAATCGAGCAGAGACGACTCTGGTATCTCTGGAAGAACTTCCCCTTTGTTGATCTGCTCCGTAGCTTTGCCTGGTTCCCTTTTCAGTTGACCGCTAAAGTCTCGGTAAAAGACTATCTGGGCGCGCTGAAGAAGTTGCCAGCGGTTCTGCTGGCAAGACTCGCCGAGCCAAGGCACGTTTTTGGCCACCGGCGAATTTTCCAATGGATCGAGCATCCGTTGTCTTACCTCGACTTCTTTTATCCCGATCGGGCGAAAGAGGGCCGCAAAGGCCGTTCACGCCTGCGCGTGTTGGCTCTCAGCGCTTATCTGCCGCACCTCGGCTATCACGGAGGCGCTGGGCGCGTCTTTCAACTTCTCTTCAGGGTTGCGCTCAAGCACGACCTCAGCCTCCTGACCTTCGTGGAGACGGAAAAGGAGCTTGAGGAGGTTGCGCAGATTAGGCCACACTGCCGACGGGTCGAGACTGTTTTGCGCCGCAATTTCCAACCGGTTTCACCATACCCGTACGAACCCTTCGAGGAATTCAACACGACAGAGTTTCGTTCGTTGGTCGAGAAGGTCCTGACCGAGGAAGACTTCGACATCATTCATTATGAATGGACGCAAATGGCCCAGTACGCCGACCTCGCTCGCCGGATCCCTTCCCTTTTGACCGAGATCGAGGTGAATTACGCCGCACATCTGAGCGAGGTTCGGTATGAGAAGAACCCTGTCCGACGTTTCAAAAGGTTCTACGACGCGCTCCAGACCTTTTACCGTGAGCTTGAAATGTGCCGGAAGGTCGATCAAGTCATCTGTGTGACCGACGTAGACAACGCATTCCTGAGCGGGTATCTCCCTTCCGACAAACTGTGTGTCATCAACACCGGGGTCGACACGCAACACTTCCGGCCGGCTCGCGCAAACCTGACCGAGCGCAACAGCATCATCTTCGTTGGGGCCTTCCGGCATCAGCCCAACATTGACGCGATGTGTTTTTTCTGCAGCGAGATCTTTCCGTTGATCCAGGAACAGGTGCCGGACGCGAGGCTTTATATCGTCGGATCGTCACCCCCCGATACAATCCTGCGCCTCGGTCAACATCCGAACATTAAGGTAACCGGATTCGTTCCCGACATTCGAACCTATTACCACAAAGCTCAAGTGGTTGTGGTTCCGATCAGGACGGGCGTTGGTATCAGGGGGAAGATCCTGGAAGGGTGGGCAGCAGGAAAGGCGATGGTGGCAACTCCAGTCGCCTGCCTGGGAATCAGGGCCGTTCACGGAGAGAATATCATGATCGCGGAAAAACCCAGGGAGTTCGCCGCATGGACGGCCGCTCTCCTGCGGAACCCGGAGTTCTGCAGGAAACTCGGCGCGGCCGGACGGGCCACAGCCGAACAGTACTATGACTGGAGTCTGCTTGGCCGGCAGCTGATTTCCCTTTATGAATCGCTGGCCGGATTCGAGAGGGTTTCCGAAGCCAACGCTGCGAAATTGGAAAAAGCGCTTTAGTTTGAGTGCCGAGAAATCATGAGCCGAAGATTCCTCCTTGTTCAGTGCTGCCACCTGCCTCACTTTTTCTATATTGCTGAGAAGCTCCGGCAGGAGAATCCAGACGCGATCATTGATGCTTTGTTTCCGGACCACCCCCAGGCTCGCTTTTATGCCGAGCGCTTTCCGATATTTCATAGAACCTGCTCTGTGTCGGAAATCGAACAGCTTGGAGAGTACGACGCGGTGATTCTGCCCCTGGTCAACCGCGGTTATAAGCATTTGAAAAAGACTGCAGCCAAACGACGCCTCGGTCCTTTGTTTGAGGTCGACTATTCGGGCAGGCTTCACAGGCTCGGTCGGCTCCGGCTGTTCATATCAGCCTTCTATTCCGGCTTGAAACCTGACGCGGGCTTCTCCTCCTTCTTTGATCAGTTTCCTCACGGGCTGGGACCGGAGCGGGTTCTGCTGATCGAAAGCTGTCACGAATCACTGCTTCCAAAGGCCAGGGAGGAATTGAACCGCGTTATGCGTGAGCATCGCAATGTGGTTCGTGTACGTAGAGCCCCGTTGCGCGACTTGCTCCGCCAGTTTCGAGGTCAGAAGTTCGATACCGCCTGCGTTTTCTTTTCGGGGGAAAAGGGATTTCTGGGAATGAAACTGCTCCCCTTCCTTCTCCCAATCAAGCGGATCGTGATCTTTAATGAACACTGTCATTCCTTTGAAGCCACCTGGGGACGCCTGGTGCGCTTTCTGTTCAGTCGCGTTCTTCATGGAACGGCGACACCCCACCCGCTTCCCCCAAGAATCGTGCTGTTTCAAACGGAAACGGTCGATTATCTCCGACAGGCAGCCGAACGACTGAAACAACGCCACCTTTTCCCGCACTCGGAATTGATTTTGGTTTGCCACCCCGAAAACCAGGCCGAGTGTGAAGCGATTCCAGAGGTGAATCGCGTCCTGTGTTATCCCCCGCACGGTTTATGGAAATATTTCCGCTTCTGGAAAACGCTCAACCGTCTTCAGTCGGATCTGGCCTGCGCGGTGTTCTCCAACCGGCGCGTTCACCGCTGGGAAAAAGCCTTGTTTTTCTGTCTGGAAGCAAGGCATCACCTTGCCTTCAATGCTTCTCTGGAGTGTTACCAGGTTTCCCTTCTTCGCTCTTTCCGGATGTTCCGGGACGAGCCACTGATCTTCGGCGACCAGCTTCCAGGCCTGCTGGAAAGAGGAAGATACGCGCTGCTTCTTCAAACCGCGGATGATCGCCGCATGCTGACCGCAATCAAGAAGTTGCGTGATCCAAAAGTGGGCATCCGGACGCCGATCATCGTTTTCTGCACAGAAACCAGAAGGAGTGTCTTCCAGAAGATTCCGGGGGTGAAGGCCGTTTACACCTATCGGCCGGACCGCAGGTGGAGCGCCCTAAAGGCGGGGCTCAGACTCAGTAAACTTCGGCTCGACGTTGTTGCTGCCGTTCTGACAATAAAGTCATCCCCGTGGGTATACCGGGCTCTTTTCCTGGCCTTGCCGGCCAGCAGGAGACTGGTATTCACTCCAGACCTGAGACCAGCCTATCTGAGCCGGTGGAGTCCGTTGGGGATACTGAAGGCGCATCGCATCGAGGCGAATCTCCTGATTCAGACGGCAGATGATTCAGCGACGCTGCGGGCATTAGATCAGCTTCGCGACCCCCGGGTTGCCGCACCCGCTCCGGTGATCGTCTTCTGTCGCGAAGATAAGGCAGGGATGTTCGCACAGCAACGAGGTGTGGAATCGGTGCTGGTGTATCACCCGCATAAACGGTGGGAAGCGATGAAGACGGTTCTGAAGCTTCTCAAGTTTGATATTGTCGTCGTCGCCGGCCTTTTTACGGCTGAGCCAATCTTCCGATTGCAAAAGCTCCTGTTTTTTGCCGTCCCGGCTCGCAACCGCCTGGTTTTCAACCGCAACCTGGATTGCTATTACCTGAACCGTTCGACGTTCTGGACCCTTTTCAAATCAGAGAGAACAGCCGGGCAGACAACTGCTCCACCACAGTGGCTCGTCAGGACTCTGGGCAAACTGCTCCTGTTTTTTCCACGGTTCATCTATCTAGTGATCTGGGTCACCGGGCAAAAACTCAAGCGTGCGTATAGTTTGTCGCAGAAGTAAGGTAGCGTTTCCTCAGTGTGCCGGGGTGGGAGTATTAGCAACAGGGCCCCATTCTCGTCCCATCCCGGCCATCTCTTTTCACCCCTTATCGCTCTGCGGGGCCGTCAATCGGCTTCTGCCGTTACGCTCTCGCGAAGTCCACCCAGGTAGATCGAATTGAACAAGAGCTTAAAAGTTCCGTGCGGCTGACCCCGGAAATGAGCCGGGAAACCCAACAGGACCACTTCCCCATCGCCGAGCCTGGCTCGACCCACGGCGGACTTGCCTTGCAGTCGCTCCTCCCCGCGAATCCAGCCGCTCATGAGGAGATCCGATTCCGCATACCTGGCAACGGAAGACGTCTCGGGACCCGTCCGCCCGGGAATCGGTTCAAAGGCCTGGCTCCTCACGAAACAGGCGGCGACTTCCCGGTCCATGCCCCACGCCACGGGATCCGAGGGGTTTACTTCGAGACGCACAAGGGACCCAGGACAAGAAAAGTCCCATTCAGACAGATTGCGGATGGCATTTCGAAATGGCAGTCCGAAGTAATCGAGCGGCAATTGGCAAGTTGCATCTGAAGCCACCAGGACGCCGCCGTGTTTGACAAATCGCTTAATGTTTCTCAATCCCTCGGCCCCGATACCGTCACTGAACGGGGGCGGAATCGTTTTCGCCGACTGTCCCTCGATCAGTCGCCTGGTCGATTCGCTGGGTATGACGAGCACATCGTAAAGCTGGCGGAGATCCGCGTTTCGGAGGTCTTCCTCCCGCACACTTCGATATGAAAACTCGTATTTGTCCAGCAGCCACCTGATCCACCCCTCGTCATGATTGGCCCTGCTCGGTTTGTAAACGGCGACCCTGGGCTGCAACAACCGGTCGACTCTCACAGGCGGCAGGGAGTCGAGACCGAAAAGCGGAATTCGCAATTCGGAAGCCAGCTTGTGAATCGTATCCCCCTGCTGGCCGGGGACCAGGAAGGAACCCGGCGGAAGTTCGGTTCCAGAGACGGCAAGCTTGTCGCGAAGCACAGAAACGGAAATTCCCGCTTTCAGCAGCCAGTTGACCAGGGTAAACGACGTATTCCAGCGCCGGTCCACCAGGTAATAACGGAAAGGTTCAAACACTTCGACTTCAGGCAAGGTCACTTCGATCACCGGCCGGGTCCGCACCTGCACTTCACGGTCGGATTTGAAAACCTTGACCCCCATTTGCATTGGCAAAGTCCAGCCGGTCATGTCGTACGGTTGTGCCTGCGTGCCTCCCGGTTGGGTCTCGGGATATCTCTGGGGCTCCATCAGGTCAACCAGATAAGGACGGAACGCCTGGGCAGTGCGAATAATATAGGTTCCCTGCTGAAAGGTCCGGCCAGCAACTTCGAAAGGCTCTTCTGCCTGCTCGATCTCAAGACCTCCCAATTTCAGGACCTCGAGCAACACGATTGCAGCAGACGGATCGTGTTGGTCGGCGACCGGAACCAGGTAAGCATTGGGAGCCTCCTGCTTCCCTTTCGCGATTGCATCGCATCCCATCTGGTATATGTTTTGGAGAAAGCCTTCCCGGTACTCCGCCGCCACCTCAAGAACACCGAGAGAAGCGGTCAGCATGTAATCGATAGCATCCGACAGCCTCCATTTCCCGCCGAGCCAGGGACGTGGGTAATCCGCCGTGGGAACGAGAGTTGGAAGCCCGTTCTTAAACCTTCTCGGCAAGTTCTCTCGCTTATATTCGTAAGGCGTGGCATAGGCATACAGGGCAGTCTCAGCCAAGATGCCGATCATGTTATGGAAGCAGGGTGTCGTCCTGAGCCCTCCATTCCACCAGGCGTCAAATTCCATCCGGCTCACCACGCCGGGTTTCCCTTCCCTCTGGAAGCGGCCGGCCATTGCGTGACTCACCAGATCGATGCCGTGCAAAACCAACTCCGGGATGTTGGGGTTTACAGGCGACGTGAACGGGGGGATGAAAATTCGCGCCGGAAAAGGCGGAGCCTGGTGATGATTCAGCACAATTTGAGGAAACCACTGCTGATAGAGCAGGACGCTGGCATTGCGCGTCTCCGGCTGAGTCATCATGAACCAGTCGCGGTTATTATCGTGTCCGGCGTACTTGTGATAGAGCTGGGGCAAGGGGCTGGTTTCGTACTTCGTGCCGAGGTTTCTTTTATACCAGTCGACGACAAGGTCTAAACCGTCGGGATTCAGGACAGGCACCTGCAGCAGGATCACATTCTCCCGGATATAACGCATGGAGTCGCTGTCATCGGTGACGAGACGATAAGCAAGTTCGGGAGAGTGCTGGGCATGAGCCACTTCGTTCGCGTGCAGTCCACCGTCAATCCAGACGATCGCCTTTCCCTCCTGCACCAGTTCACGAGCTTCTTCGGGACCGATCCGAGCCCGGGCAAGTTTTTCAGAAATCTGCCGGTATCGTTCCAGGTCGGCCATGTTCTCTTCCGAACTTATAACCGCCAGGATCATCTCCCGGCCCTCGCAGCTAGGACCGATGTTGAAGACCTGAATTCGATCAGACGCCTGATCAAGCTGTCTGTAATAGGCCAGCATCTGGCTGTAGTCCGCCAGTTTGTAGTCTGCCCCCGGCTTGAATCCAAACACGTCTTCGGGACGAGGAACGGCCTCTGTTGACTCCGCAGTCCATCGACCGGAGTTGGCGGCCGCCACCAAGATCGAGAAAAACAGAAGAACAAGCAGACGGGGTATAACGAAGTTGCAAGAAAAGAATCGATTGGAATGTAAGCGCGTCGTATACATCAAGATCCGCGAAAATAAACCTCCGACGGCGTGCTATACTAGCACACGAGGTTTACGGAAATTACGAGCAAGCTGTATTTATCCCGATATTTTTCATTAGAAGAAGCCGCCGAAGTTGCGGGCGCAGCTCCAGGCCAGATTCAGGAGTGGGAAAACCGGGGGTTCGTGTCTCCGGCGAACGAAGACTCAGGTCAACCCCTCTATGGTTTTATCGACATCGTCAGTCTGAAGGTTATTCCCCGTTTGGAGCACCACGGCCTCGAAGACAACCGGATCATTGAACTGCTGGAGAAGGTGTCCGAAAGGCTGTCGGCACTCGAGGATCACCTTGCCGATCGCGTTTTGACAGTCTTCGAGGACCGCATCATCGTTACGCAGAAGAACCGTTTTGTGGATTCGAGGGTGGGTAGCGTTTTGCTCCGGCTCGATCTGAATGAAGTCATAGAGGAGTCAAACCGCATCTTCAGCCGCACAGGACCGGAGCGCACTTCCGAGGAATGGTTTCAGGAAGGGCTGCGGTACATGGCGACTTCCGGCGCCAGTGAGCAGGCGCTGGCTGCTTTTCAAGAGGTCCTAAAGTTGGAGCCCAACCGGGCCGAGGCTTACGCGAACATCGGCAAGATCCATCATCGGGAACACCGACTGGTCGACGCCGAGCGTGCCTTTCGCATGGCGCTGTTGCGAGACCCGTACCACCCGGAAGCCTACTACTACCTGGGCAGGGTCATGGAAGACCTGAACTGCCTGGATGAAGCCATCGCCTGTTACGACAAGGCACTGGAAATCAATCCCGATTTGAAGAGCGGCTACTACCGAATGGGAAGAGCCTGCGCGAAAGCACAACTCTGGGAGCGCGCTCTCAAGCACTGGAACTACTACCTGATGCTTGACCCCGACAGTCCCCGCTCTGACTTGATTCGTCGCCAGATCAAAGAACTCTCTCTGTTGCTCACAGAGTGAGTCCAACGATTCAAGGTTCGAGGTGGCTTTTCACCCCATCAAGCCCTCAAATTGAAGGTCGAGATTTGAGCGGCCAAGCGTTCCGCGATTTCAAAGAAAGCTGCTGCCGTCGCGCTTCCCGGATCGGCCAGCACTACCGGCTTGCCGGTATCGCCCGCGACTCTCAACTCCGTAACGAGAGGGATGCTGCCCAGGAAGGGCACATCGTAACGCTGGCTCGTGCGCTCCCCGCCGCCATGGCTGAAAATATCAGTACGTTCGCCGCAATGGGGACAGGTGAAATAGCTCATATTTTCTATAATGCCCAAAACGTTCACCTGCACCTGCCTGAACATCATCACTCCCCGCCGGGCATCAGCCAGTGCGACGTCCTGTGGGGTGGTAACAACGACACCGCCGCTTAGTGGAACCGACTGCATAATGGTGAGCTGCGCGTCCCCCGTTCCAGGCGGGAGATCGGCGATCAGGTAATCCAGTTCTCCCCATGCCACCTGGTAGAGGAACTGCTGAATGACACCGTGAAGCATCGGGCCGCGCCAGATGAGCGGGGTATCACCCTGGGCGAGAAAACCCATGGACATGACCTTCATGCCCTGGGCCTCGATTGGCTCGATTCTTCGATTGTCACCGGTCGGTTGCCGGTTGACACCAAGCATGATAGGAACATTCGGCCCATAAATGTCGCAATCAAGGAGACCTACACGTGCGCCCTTCTGGCTGAGAGCGCAAGCCAGGTTAACAGCGACGGTCGTCTTGCCCACCCCGCCCTTGCCAGAGGTGACAGCGACAATATTCGACACGCCTTCAATCGGCTTTCGCTCGACAACCGCCTTGTGCTTAGGCACGACAGCTTCCATTTTTATATTCACCTGACTGACTCCCGGGATGCTTTCAACCGCCCGCCGCGCCTGAGCTTCCAACTGCTCGCGCACCGGACAGGCCGGGGTAGTCAATACGAATCGAAAAGCGACCGCGCCTCCGCAGATCCGAATGTCGTGGATCATTCCTAAGGACACAATGTCCTTATGCAGATCGGGATCGTGAACTGAACGTAACGCATTCAAAACTTGCTCTTGACTTACTGGGTTCTCCATGGGTAAGCAGCCATCTTACCACATGGGCTATACTGAGCCGTGCCAAGTCAGAGGAGGGACGACGATGACAAGACCGCGTGTAACGACTGCACTTCTGTTGATCACATGCTTTCTGACCGTGCTTCCCGTACTTCGGGCGCAACCTGGGAAGGCCCCGATCCCTGTTATTTTTGATACCGACATCGGGTCGGATATCGACGACACGTGGGCATTGGCGCTGCTACTAGCATCGCCGGAACTCGATCTGAAAATGGTGGTCACTGACAGCCATGACGTCGTCGGAAGGGCCAAAATTGCGGCCAAGTTTCTTCAGGCCGTCGGCCGGACGGATGTCCAGATAGGCATCGGCAAGCGCATGGACGACAAAGGTGGCCCCCAGTTTGAATGGGCCGCCGATTACGATCTGAAATCCTATCCGGGAAAGGTGCATGATGACGGCGTCGACGCCATGATCAAGCTGATCATGGCGAGTTCGCAGCCTGTCACCCTCATTGTGGTTGGACCGGCTCCGAATATCGAAGAAGCTCTCCAGCGCGAACCTGGCTTGACGAAAAAGGCCAGGATCGTGGCCATGAGCGGGAGTGTCTACAAGGGCTACGGCAACAAATCCCAGCCAGAGCCCGAGTACAACGTAAAAGACCATGTTTCATCCAGCGCCGCCATGTACCGGGCGGCCTGGCCCGTTCTTATTGCTCCGCTTGATACTGCCGGTCTCATTCAACTAGACGGGGAAGAGTACCGGAAGGTCTTTGAGGCAGATAACCCTTTGTGCCGCACTCTTCTACAAAACTACCGGGTGTGGTTGAAGAACCAGAGAACAACTCTGAACTTCCGACGGCAAAGCTCCACCCTGTTTGACTGCCTGGCCGTTTTTCTCGCCTACAGCAACGAGTTCGTAAAGATCGAGCGGATTAAGCTGGAAGTGACGCCGGATGGGATGACACGGGTATCGGAGTCGGGCAACCCGATCGACGTGGCGGTTGAGTGGACGGACCTTGAGGGATTCGAACGTATGCTTGCCGACCGCCTGGCTCGCGGTGTAGCAAAACCTCCGCGCCCTCCTGTGCGAGGGAGCATGAGACCCAGGTAATTTCCCTATTCCTGAACCAACAACTAATGACACGAATTCACGCGAATTCGTGTCATTGGAGACTTTACTTCGACTGCGCTTCCAGGAACTTCTCGGCATCCATGGCGGCACGGCACCCTGCCCCGGCCGCCGTTATAGCCTGACGATAATGGCGGTCGTGGACATCACCCGCCGCAAAAACGCCCTCTACGCTGGTCTTTGATCCGTCATAGACGACCACGTAGCCATTCTCCAGCTCCAACTGCCCTTCGAAGATCTCCGTGTTTGGTTTATGGCCGATAGCGACAAACACTCCATCAAAGGGAAGCACCGCTTCTTTTTCCGTCTTGACGTTCCGGACTCGCACCGCCTCGACCCTCTGAGCGCCAGCGTCGAGGATCTCTGTGACCACGGTGTCCCAGACAAATTCGATTTTCGGATTCATCATCGCCCGCTCGGCCATGATCTTTGAGGCGCGCAGCTGATCGCGCCGATGAATCACTGTCACCTTGCGAGCAAACCGAGTCAGGAACAGGGCGTCTTCCATGGCAGTGTCTCCTCCGCCGACTACAGCGACGCTCTTGTCGCGGAAGAAGAAACCGTCGCAGGTCGCGCAGCTCGAAACACCACGACCGATGAGGCGGCGTTCGGACTCAAGTCCGAGCCATTTGGCCGACGCGCCCGAGGCGATAATGAGCGCATCGGCTTCGTAAGAGCTGTCGGACGTCCGGAGTACGAAGGGTCGCCTGCTCAAATCGACGCTCGTTATGACTTCCTGCTTGTACAGCGCGCCGAATCGCTCGGCCTGCTGCTTCATCAACTGCACCAGCTCAGGCCCCATGATCCCGTTCGGGAACCCGGGGAAGTTTTCAACGAGGGTTGTCAGCGAGAGTTGACCGCCTGGCTCCAGTCCCTCAAAGACGAGAGGCTCAAGGTTTGCCCGAGCCGTGTAGATAGCGGCTGTTGAGCCTGCACAGCCAGAACCGATAATTATGACCTTATGTGGCATCTGCCAAAGATTACCAGAAAACAGCCAGTTTCTTTAGATGTGTCACTGATCAGCGGCCACCGGGTGTCCGTAGACCTCAATCCAGTCTATGCGGGACGAAACCGGGGTACCAGCGCCCGGCTCGAGGTCTGTGAACCCTACTTCCACAACCCGTGACAGGTCCGGCGGCTTTCCTCCAGGAACGGGCACAAATTTCTCGATGTCAAAGGCCGACCAGGTCACTTGGTCCAGAACAAAGCTGAAGACATGCCATTCATTTGAATTCGTGTCTGTCTGATCAGAGACGTAGAAGCTTCCATCAGCCAGTCGTATCAATATTCTGGGAAACCGCTGCCCGCTTTGGCGTGAGCGCCATCTGATAACCCCGCCGTTGGAGAAGTCAACCGCCGAGCCGATCTTTGAAAGAGTGACCGCCCAGGTGCCCTTACATTCGCCCGACCAGATGTAATAGGGATCATCTGCGGGCTGATCATGATGAGATTTCTTGATACTGTCCTTTGCCGTGCCGTATGTATGCAGGACCAGGCCGGGAGTGGCAACGTGCTCCTGAGTCACAGGTAGGGCGGCGGGGATTTCCTTCCAGTCTTCTCTGAACCAGAGCGGGGCACCCGACGCCGGCTGGGCGATCAGGTCAACGACGAAGGAACATGTGACCATAAACGCTGCAAAACCGACGAGCGCCAATGCGGTCAATGTCGGGAACTTACTGTGGAGGCTCGTTATCATAGAGGAAGGATACCGCTGCTTTCCCCGAGAAGCCAAGCCCGCTTTTCTAGATCGCTTGATACTGCTGTTGGATCACTTCCGCACCGTAAATGCGTTCCAACCTGCGGATCGTGAAATGACCCCGCGCGACATCCTGGAAATGACTGATAAAGATCGAATTGACCATGGCGCCTCCGGCGGCGCCAACCACTGGCACTGCCATAGCTGCGGCTTTCTCGGAAACGGCGATTCCGAAGCGCGAGCTGACTGCAGTAATGAACCGGACCAAAGCGGGCGCCCCACGATTCACGGCTCCACTTTCGGCCAGGAACCGAGCAGCCTCGCTGACCGATCGGGCGAGCGCGGCCCGGATGGCGAAGTACCCGGTCTCGGCCGCATCATCTCCTGGTTGCCGACCGCCGATGGCAAAAACTTCAAGACAGGAAAGGCGCGACTCCATCTGCGTCAGGTCCTCGCCCTCCTCACGGGCAATATCGGCGATGGAGCGTAACATCAGGACTGTGGAAAGGGGCAGTTCGAGCAGCAGGCCCGCCAGGCCGAAAGCGCCACCTGCCGCTCCGGCAGCCGCCACGGCCACGCGATGAAAACTGCCGCTTTTGGGATTCGCCGGACGCCCCTCGAGCGACTTGACGGCCGCATCCAAAGCCTTCATCAAAGCGTCGTTGACCGCTTTCTGAATTGCGGCGGACCATTTTTCCGGGAGCATGCCGAAACCTTTTTCAAGCGGCAGCCCCACACTGTCCGCCAGTCTGGCCGCAAGACTGGGCTTTTCAAGAAGCCACTTGGCCGTTCGCAACTGCTCCAAATGCGTGTCACCTATTTCCATGGCTTCATTCTGCCATGAAACATCAGTAGCGTGCCGTCGGGCCGTCCCCCTCCCTGTCATTGCCGCCGGCCGGGTAAAGTGCTATCGGCTCCGTTCCTCGAATTTCGCACGCAGCATTGCCCAGCGGGAGAACCGAATCCGAAGCGCGGATGCCGCTCTCCTTATTCGTGATACTGTAATAAGAAAGGGGAGAACTCATGGAAAAAGCTCGAGTAGCGGGCGTTGCCACGGCTGTCCCCAAGTACAAAGTTGACCAGGAGATGATAGCCAGCCTGGCGCCTTCGGTCTTTGGCCCATCTTTCCCGGATTTCAGCCGGCTGCTTCCCATTTTTGCGAACACCCAGGTCAGACACCGGTACTTTGCCCAGCCGATTGAATGGTTTCTGGCACCCCATACCTTCCAGGAGTCCAATGAGGTTTACCAGAAAACCGCGTTCGAACTGGCCTGCCGCGCCGCCCAAACCGTAATGACCGAGACCGGGGTGATGCCGGAACAGGTCGGGATGATCCTGTTTGCATCCACCAGTGGAATAGCAACGCCGAGCCTGGACAGCAAACTCATACAAGCTCTCGGTCTTTCCCGCAACATTCCCAGGTTACCGATCTGGGGACTTGGATGCGCCGCCGGAGTTGCCGGTCTTGCCAGGGCCGCCGAGATGGCGTCTGTCCTCCGGGGTAAGTACCTGCTTTTTGTAACCGTCGAGCTTTGCAGTCTTACGTTCCAGCTTGGAGATTTGTCCAAAGCCAACCTAGTCGCCACTAGCCTGTTCGGCGACGGCGCCGCCGCTCTTCTTATCGGGACCGAGACGGACGGACCCGAACTGCTCGGAGCTTACAGCCATCTCTGGGACAATTCCGAAGACATCATGGGCTGGGATCTAGTCGAGACCGGGCTTAAAGTACGTCTCTCCCGAGATCTCCCCTCCCTGGTCCGAAATGAAATGCCGAAGTTGTTGAACGCCGCGGCGCGAGCCTGGGGGATTTCGCGAGAAGAGATCCGGCATTTCGTAGTCCATCCCGGCGGGGCCAAAGTGCTGGATGCGTTCGCCAAGACCGCTGGGATCAGCGCTTCTGCCCTGAAACACTCTTACGTCGTCCTTCATGAGTACGGCAACATGTCGAGTCCTACGGTACTATTCGTGCTTCGACATTTCCTCGACACCACTCCGCCCGCCGGCGACCTCGGGTTGATGCTGGCCTTTGGCCCCGGTTTCTCGGCTGAACAAGTTCTTTTTCGATGGTAACGGTCTTGCTTTTCAGCCTTGCTCTCGGCATCGGGCTCGAGCGCTTTTTCGAACTCAGGCTTTCGCGTCGGAATCGCCTTCGGATGCTCGAGGCGGGCGGTTGCGAATGCGGGGCTCGACACTATCCGCTGATGATATCCCTGCATGTCCTCTGGTTTATCGGCTGGATAACGGAGGGGGCCTGGCGCGCTCAACTTGACCAGCTTTGGCCTCTGTGGCTAGGCCTTTTCGTTCTTGGCGACCTGTTACGGTACTGGTGTATCTTGTCTCTACGCGGTCATTGGAGCACAAAAATCGTCGTTCTCCCGGGCAAAAAGCTTGTCCGGGCGGGACCTTACCGCTTCTTTCGCCATCCCATTTATTTCGCCGTAGTGATCATCCTGTTCTCGGTGCCGATGATCTTCGGCGCCTGGATCACCGCTCTCACGATCGGCGTACTGAACCTCGCGTTCCTGCTTCTGGTGCGGATCCCGGCCGAGGAAAAAGCACTGCGGCTGATGATTGAAGGTCGACCTTCGACCTGACCGGGGATCTCCGGCTCCAGAGTCCGAGACTGGGAGTGAACACACAAAATCGTCAAACTTCGAGCGCGTCCAGACCTGTCGTCCTGCTCCCTGACCACCATCAGGCCGGTGCTGGTCGCATCAGAGGTCCGTCAGGACCGATCTCTTTTTGAAAGAACCTATTTTGTGAAGCGCCAGACTACGAACAAAGGACGCCTGCTCCAAGGCCGCGCGGTAGAGCAGGGTTCTGGAAGAGTCGGCCCCTCGCCACGCTCCCCCTGCGCGTGGTTGACCCGTGCAGACCGATGGTTAATCATGGAGGTGAGCCATTTGACGCTCAGCTTTCAGTCGTCAGCTCTCAGGCTGTTAGTCGAAGTCTTTAACTTAAACGATTCTATTGTTCATCCGTCTCTCATCCACAGTGTGGCACCGGCTCGTCGCGGCCTTATATGACCGGATGCTGGCCCCTGTCGAGGACAGCTGGCTTCGTGAAAAGCGACGTGAACTGCTGAGATGGAGCCAGGGGCAAGTACTCGAAATCGGTGGAGGCACCGGTGCAAACCTTCCCTGTTACCGGGAGTCGGGGCGCCTGGTTTTCACCGACCCCGACCCAGCCATGCTTGGCAAATCAACCCGCCGACTTTACCGCCACGCACACGAGACAGTGCGGGTGCAGTGCCGAGCTGAGAATCTCCCCTTTGGATCAGGCACATTTGACACCGTAGTGGCAACCCTGGTTTTGTGCAGCGTCTCGAATCCCGCGCGTTCTCTAGCAGAAATTGGGAGAGTGCTCAAAAGCGGCGGCCGCTTTTTGTTTCTGGAACATACCCGGGGAGAAGAGAGCATTGCGAGATGGCAGGATCGACTGACACCGGTTTGGTCAAGACTGGCTCTTGGTTGTCATTTGAATCGCGACACGGTCTCACTGATTCAAAATGCGGGATTCCACGTGGCTCGCCTCGAGCGTCATCACCCGCCGGTCATGCCCCGACTTTTCCATCCCACCTATGTCGGGGTTGCATTGAACAAGACAGGCCGCTCTGTTTCTCGAGACGAGTTCCAAAGGTCTGGTAATATTGGTGCTCAAGGAGGTTCTCGATGACTCAAGTAACACGTCGTCGTTTCCTGCGTGACGGGCTGACAGGAGTGGGCGCGGTCGCTTGTTCCGGCTCGCTACTAACAGGCGCTCCGACCCGAAAGTCTGCTACTGACCTCGTAACTTTGGGCCGATCCGGAATCAAGGTCACCCGCCTTGGAATCGGTACGGGTACGCGCGGAGGCCGAGTGCAGCGCGATCTCGGTCAGGACGGATTCACCCGGCTGCTGCGATACGCCTACGATCGCGGCATCCGGTTTTTCGATACTGCTGATTCCTACCGGACCCATGAAATGGTGGGAACGGCGTTGAAAGGCATCGATCGCGACAGCTACTTTCTTCAAACAAAAATGGGTTGGAGAAACGATCCTGATCCGTTCCAAATCATTGACCGATTCCGGAAAGAGCTTCAAACCGATTACTTTGATTCACTCCTCCTTCATTGCACCAGAACAGGGGACTGGAAGGAGACGCTCAAACGTCAGATGGACCTCCTCGAAGAGGCCAAGCAGAAACAATTGGTCCGAACTCACGGCGCCTCGTGCCACGGTCTATTGCCACTGGAAGTGATGCCAGGGACGAGTTGGCTCGACGTCGCCCTGGTGCGCGTCAATCACAACGGCGCCCACATGGACGGTTTGCGGTCGCGGGATGGAGAACAAGGAGATCGGGACCGCGCGGTAACCGCGATTCGCAAAATTCACCAGTCGGGAACCGGCGTCATCGGGATGAAAATAATGGGCGAAGGAGACTTTACCGATCCTCAAGAACGGGACGCCTCGATTAAATACGTCATGTCGCTTGACTGCGTGGACGCAGTCGTAATTGGTTTCGCGAGTCCGGCCGAGATCGACGAAGCAATCGAACGGATGAACCGACACCTGAATGCGTGAGGACCATGCATCAACACATGGCAAAGGTGATTCACCCGGACAGAGATTCTCTGGGCGAACCAGCGGCGCTGTACAAACAGGCCCGTTTCCCGGTGGCACTCACCGGGGCCGGCATCTCCGTTGAAAGCGGAATTCCTGATTTCAGAAGTGATAACGGGCTGTGGCAGATTTTCCGTCCCGACGAGTATGCAACGATTGAGGCATTTACTCGGACGCCTGAGAAAGCGTGGCGACTGTACCGGGCGTTAGGCGCGGCGCTTTTCGGCAAAAAGCCATCCCCTGCCCATGCAGCCCTGAAGCAGCTCGAAACAGCGGATCACCTGAGGGCCATAATCACGCAGAATATCGATGGATTGCATTCGCTGGCTGGCAGCCAAAAGGTTCTGGAAGTCCACGGAGAACACCAGCATCTGCACTGCCTTGAGTGCGGATTCATTCGACCTTTCCAAGTTGAGGACCTGGAGGAGGGCCCGCCTCCAGTCTGCCGCCAGTGTGGTTATCCGTTGAAACCTAACATCGTCCTCTTCGGGGAAATGGTTCGAAAGATGAACGAGATTGACGAACTTCTCTCGAAGTGCGATTTGCTACTGGTCATTGGGACGTCTGCCCAGGTCTACCCGGTGGCATCCTTCCCCTATATCGTGCACGATCAAGGCGGCCTGATCTACGAATTCAATACCACTACGACGCCTCTCACTCATACGGCTGATTTCTTCTTTGAAGGAAAGGCCGGGACAACCGTCCCGGCCCTGGCGCAGGCTGTCCTGGGGGAATCAACACGCTCGATACGGGGTTGAAGGACTGTCTTTAGGCCTTTACGTACTATTTGAAACGAGCCCGTCTTGTCCTTCGAGTCCTTTTTTCCTCTCAGGCAGGCCAGCAGGCTATAATCCGCGCCCATGACCGACCCAGAGGTTTACCTTTATACGGACGGAGCCTGCAGCGGAAATCCTGGCCCCGGGGGGTGGGCTTACATCCTGCGTCATCTGCCCACAGGCAAAACCGTGGAAGCGTCAGGGGCCGAGCGACACACGACCAACAACAAGATGGAACTGACCGCTGTCATCCAGGGGCTCGCCCGCCTCAAACGCCCCGCCCGGGTGATGGTGGTGACCGACAGCAGCTACGTCCAGAAAGGAGCCGCAGAGTGGCTTCCAAACTGGAAGGCCCGCGACTGGAAAAGAAAGACCAGTTCCGGGTATGAGCCCGTCAAGAACA
>Ga0116188_1001662_pt1 | contig 18733 bp, 11 predicted proteins | sample AD_JPNTR2_MetaG_FD_89807 | JGI IMG/M metagenome (GOLD analysis project Ga0116188, IMG submission 89807) | Active sludge microbial communities of municipal wastewater-treating anaerobic digesters from Japan - AD_JPNTR2_MetaG | ecosystem: Engineered > Bioreactor > Anaerobic > Digestate | place...
CAAATGAGAAGAAGGCTCCTTTTGCTGACAGCGGACCAATAAGTTCCGCCGGTCCGCTGTAGGCGTGCAGCAGGAATCCGGCTGGGAGAAATTCGATGTCGTCAAGGACATCAAGCAGCCAGCCCCAGGCTTTGAGGCAATGAACCATAACCGGCCGGTGAAGCTCCCGAGCGATTGCGAGTTGCCGGCGAAACACCAGCTCCTGCTCGGCTTCATTGCCTTCCTTGTACCATCGGTCAAGTCCGACCTCACCGATGCCGGCCGGGGTCGACTCCAGCAAAGCCCTGAGCCGGTTCTCCCAGCCTTCGCTGCGATGCCTCAAGTACCAGGGATGAATCCCAAAACAGGGGACGATCTCCGGATGTTGTTCGCTCAACACCCGGACTCTTTGCCAGTCTTTCTCACTGGTCGCATTGCAGATCATCACCCTGACTCGTGACTGTCGAGCCCGTTCCAGGACTTGGGGGAAATCGGGTTCGAAGACCGGATCCTGAAGGTGGAGATGACTGTCGACCAAGTGGATTTGGGTATCGTCCATTTCAATACCTGTCCTAATATACCCGCCTCCCTGGGTCTTGGTCATGGAATGATGCGGATTGCGAGTGAGGGAGACTGTCGCAGAGCAAATAAACGAGTTATCATGCCTAACTCGACTCCGGTTGAATCAAAGTGACATGTCGCAATGGGAAGGGAGGGTCCATGGAGTCCAGAGGAAGATGGCTTTTTGTTTTCGTGATTGTCGTGATTGCCGCCGGAGCGGTTCGCGGCTCCTTGACAAATTACCAGGCGAAGAGGAAGGCAATCCTTGAGGCATGCGAAGCTGAAAGACGCCGGTTAAGCCCGACCGCTCTAGAAGAAGTCCGATCCTCGAACTCGACACCTGAAATTCAGTTCATTCATACCGCCCGGCTGAAACCCGGCGGAGTCGGTCAGTTAATAGTTAAAGGAAAGTTCGTTCCAGGCACCAAATTCCTGCTTGTGTCCGACAGCATCGCGGTTGTCAACGAAACATTGACGACGTCCGAGTACCGGGCCACCGTTAAAGCGCCCGTCGGGATAGGACCGGAAACCGCAGATGTTGAGGCATTCGCCCCGGTTACCGCCGCATATGCTCGGGGCACAAAGCCGGCGGTGGTCGTCACCGGGAAGTTCCAGTGGGAGTTTAAATCAGCCAATGGCTGGCGGGTTAAGGCAATCCCGGGGGAGGACACTCGTGGCAGCGGCAGGGATCAAGGACATTTCAACTACCGGTTGGAATTCTTTCGGGGCGCAGAGACAGCCCCCTTCGAGAGGCGGCCGGCTCGCCTGGGCTTTGACCCCTGGTCCAGCCCTCCTTTCACGATCTATGTCGAGGAGGAGGTTGAGGGCACCGACCTCCAGGCCCGGATGCAGGAACTCGCCCAACGCATCTCTCTGCCCAACATTTCGAACGAAGAGCGGGCTAAGCTGATGCAAGAAATCCAGGTCATTCAACAGAAAATGGTCGCGCAATTGAGCGACATGAATGCAATGCAGCGCCGCGCCCAAGAGATCGAACAGAAGAGGAAAGAGTTTGGCTGTCGAAGCATCCAGGTCGAAGTGCTGCCCGGAGGCGATGTGCGCGGGACGATGAGTTGCGGTGAACTGGTTGGCCGAAACCTGACGCTGACGGGAACACTCAAGCTCGGGGTCGGACCTGAATAAGCCGTGTAGTGCCCCAAGGACCTCGGGTAGTGAATGCCACCAGTGAGCGGATCCAAGCGCAAAGATATAATTACCCCGGTTAAATGGACCCCCCATTTAAGCGCTTATGGGCTCCAGGGGATGCTTTTCAGAAGGAAGTCCGTTCCGGCTTGGAGGCGCCGTGATCAGTCAGGAATCTTTGCGCCGGAGCATCTCTCGTATCACGAGAACGTCCTGGAGATCCTGCGAACGGCCAGCGGCCTCCTTTGAGCGGGCGATATCCTCCAGCGACGCGACTTTCAACTCGAGGCCATAGACCTCGAACCGCACCGCGCTCTGCACGAGGTCATCGTACCCTTCCGTGCCTGACGGGACGAAAGCGACGTCGATCCGGCCGGCAGAAGTGACCAGATTCAACATCTCGACCCGAGCCAGCATCTGCGGATTGCAGTCAAAGGGAAGCCCTTGAGGCACGGCTTCGGTAAAGATGCGGGCGTCGAGCTCTTGCAGTGCCGCAGCCAGGTTAACAAGGTTTTCTGCATCACGCGCCGGAGTGATGTCGACGTCGGCGGTCAACCGTGGGAACCCTTGCAAGCGCGCTGCCAGGGCGCCGATGAGCACGAAGCGAACGCGATGCTTCGCAAGAACTTTGATGATTCGCTCAGGATCCAGTGGAGCGGCGTCAGTCACGGCGCACCTTAGCCAGGAATTCGCTCATGTTACGTACTTCGGCCAGGCGATCTTCCGGTGTAAGGCTGAGGATCCGTGCCACATCCTCGAGCATGTGAGACTCTGCGGCCGGGCGGGGAACCAGTCTGCAATCGAGCTCAAATCCTACTATCGCAATCAGGTTCAGAAGAGTCTGCCAGGTTGGACTGCTTTGGTTCCGTTCAATACGTGCGATAACGGACTGAGCGGTTCCGGCACGTCTGGCCAGTTCCCGCTGGGTGAGTCCCGCCCGCTTACGGGCCTCTCGCAGCAGCCGGCCAGCGTCTTGACATGCCATCATGCTGGCATGATAGCTAGAAAGCTATCATGCCTTCAAGCTCAATCGGGCGACGGCTAGTGCCCGATTCCGCTCTCCCTCGCCACCGCCTCGTACACCTTCCGCGCCTGGCGGTAGAGGTCCAGTGTCTCCTGCTTATGCTGGGGATCCCTGAATGCCGCTTTCTGCTCGGTATATCGAATCAGCTCATCGATCTTTCGAACCAGATACTCGGCATCTTCACGGATCCGAACGGGCTCGTTGTCGATCTCAAGGTATCCCGGACTTGTGTGACCGAAAACGACCGTCCGTTCTGCCGGCTCAAAGGCGCGTAAAGCTACCCAGCAACTGTGTCGAGCAGTGATGGTTTCCGTTAACCGGAACTCCTTGTCTCCATTCAAGAAATAACGCCGATAAACCTTACCGTTCACGACCAAGTCGACTTGGTTCAGTCCTACGCGCGACCGCACGGTTCCTTCGATTTTCACGTCTTGTCCTTTTCTGACGGCCAAACGTAGTCCTGGTCCTATCTCCCCGTTGATCCGCAGATCGAGCAGCGGCCCATTCGTTCCGAAAGTCCGGCCGGTTTTGATTACACGCATGAAATTCTCATAGGTGAAGGGTTCGGTGCCGAGATAAGCGTAGACCCGATCATAGCCGACCGGAGTAGCTTTGACCCCGCTGGCCGAGCCTGCTGATAGAGGAAGGTTCAAGCCGCAGTTGAGGATTCGATAGTACGAGTCCATCATCCAGTAAGCGAACTCGAGGTCCCCGTAATAGCCCATCTCGACGGGCCAATGCGACCAGGGGATCAGGTCTGTGTCGACGTCATACGGCAGAAAGTGGTTGCAGTTCAACTCAATGAAATCCAATTCCCCGAGGGCCGCATTGACGTATGTATCCAACCAGAACACCTTGTCACCTCCGACATACCCGCCTTGGGCATGTGCTGCCCTCGTATACCTCACTGCGGGCGGGTAGTACTCGTAGCCGTCGAAAGGGATCGGAAGATCCTTGGCGAAAAGGACTATGGCGCCGGGTCCTCCCTGGATCCTTTCAACCTCCTGCGAGTTAGCCGTGTAGAAGTGACGTTCGTCAACCTTAATCGGTCCGCCCGCTTCCGCCGGAAACGGAGTGGAGGCCTCGTTGCTCCACACGTGATAAGTGATAGTCGGGGCGAAATTCAAATCTTCGGCAAGAAGAATCTGGGCGAGCTCTTTCGGGTTTCTATGAACATGCATGTCGGCAGAGTACCAGCCCGCTTCGTTCATGTTGGCCCAACGCTTGAGCCGCACCTCGACTCGCAGCCCGTCTTTCGCCGTGAAGCGAAGCGTGTTCGGTTCGTACTCGGTACCCCGTTCGACGCGGATTTCGCAGTCTCCGGCCGGAAGGTCGAGGATATCCTCACCTTTCAGTAAGAAATGCTCTTCCAGTCCGCGCCGATAGGAAGGCAAGCCCGGCGGAATGACCGGCTTTCCGCCGCACTTCAGGTAAGCCCTGGCGGGGAGGATCGAGTTTGTATCCGCATCAATTACGACCAGTCTGACCTTATCCCCGAACGCAGGCGAGGTGGCCCAGAAGCAGATCAGCCATAGAGCCAAGATTAATTTGAAGTTTCGCACGAGACACCTCCTGTTCTTGAAGCGGTCTTTAATCTTAGCAGCGTTGGTCGGACGAGGTCGGACCTGAACAGAGTCGATGGCACAAGAGATCGTCAGGTCCGACGCTGATCGCGCTTTTCCTTCGAGAGGCGGCCCATCATCGTCAGTATCCGCCCGGACAAAACTTCAAAGATTGCCCGGGAAGCGGAGGGATAGTCCGCAACCATTTCCCAGAACTCTTCTCTCCCTACCTTTATGCAACGCGCAGATTCAACGGCCACAGCCGTGAAGAAACGTGGCTGCCGGCTCAGGACCGAGAGGGCGCCAAAACTTCCGCCTGGGTGAATCTCCTCGATATGATCGGGTTCACGTCTGAGCTGGACCTTGCCTTTAATCACACTGTAGATGTTATGGGCCTCTTCGCCGTATCGGTAGATGACTTCGCCGGGCGCGTAGTCCTGGACCACGCTGGAGTTGGCCAGCAGCAGTAGCTCGTGCGGGCCCAGCCGAGAGAAGATATCGACTCGAGACAGGCTTTCGAGTTTCTGGATGGTTGTCAGTGATTCAAGATCTGTCGAGCTCTCGGCCATTTGCCGGTACCTCCACTGAAGAGTTTCTTCGACGATTGATTGGTCCTTCCAGGGCCGCAAGGCCGTTTCGAGATCTGACTGCCAGCTGCGCAGCTCTTCTGTTTCGAGGTTGGCGAGAGCAGCTGCGGCGGCCAGTTGGTCGTTCTGACGTATGAAGCGGAGGACCATTTCTTTGCGCTCTTCCGGAGACGCCTTCCGATAAACGTTCTTTCGCTGGTTTTCCAGAACCGGGATGATGCGTCGCTTGTGCTCGTGGATCAGAAGGTTGTCGAGGAGCTCCAGCGCCGTCTGCATGAGGTGAGCGCCCCCTTCGGCGAAAGCCCAGTAAGCTTTGTGAACGGTGTGCTGATCGTAGATGAGCCCCAGCAGTCGGAACACTCGCTCTTCCGCCCATCTGCGTCTTTGGCCAACCAGTCTGCCGATAAGACTCGATGGGCTCGCAAAGAGAGTTGACTGGCGACCGTATTCTTCCAGCTCGTTGATTTCCTGGTCCAGGAGCACCAGGATCCGCTGCCTGAATCCATTCAACCCCTGGCGATGATTTAACCGGTTCAAGCCCCTTATAGCCTCGAAGCGGACCACCAGGTTTGGGCTCGCGGCGTACTCGGTCAGAAGTCCCAGGGACTCCAGATCACCGATATCAGAGAGCACTTGCAGAAGGAGTTTCTTCAGCTCGATTGGGGTATCAGCCTGCTCCATGAGGCGACGCACATGAGGCAGGATCAGAGCGCCAAACTCTGCGAGAAGACCGCGAAGATCGGCCCAAAGGGTCGGCTCTTTGACGTTGGATAACAACGCAGGTAGAAGGCCCTCAAAGCGTCTGGGGGAGACACTTTGGAGGGCCGCGCGCCGGACCTCGAGGGAAGCATCCTGAAGCAGTCGGCGTGCGATCTCCTGGTAAGAGTCCCCGGTGTCAAAGTTCCGAAGAACGTACGCGATTTCCTGCCTGATTACGGGCCGGTCGGGCTGGTACGATCGGTTGAGAATATCTGTAAGTTTGCGAAGCGCCATTTCCGCCGGGTCATCTTCCTCAAGGAGGAAGGAACACGAGCAGGCGGCGACCTGCACGGAGGGATCAGGATCCTGAAAGAATTGGAGAAGCCTGTCCCTCGGTTCTTGTGAGTGCATACAGAGATAGCGGATGGCTTCGGACCGCACCGACCGGTCAACGTCCGTGAGCAATTTCTCGACTTCGTGACTGTAATCGTCTTTCTGGCTGAAAAGTAGACGCAGCGCCTTGCCCCGCACTGCAGGGTCTGGGTGCTCGAGCAGCAGTGAGACCGGCGGCGCGAGCTGCTTCTGATTTCCGGTTTCGAGCAGATCGAGCAGATGAAGCCAGGTTTGACTGGAGGCGGTCAGAACCAACTGGGGAAGCAGCTTGTTAAATTCTGGTCCAAAAAGGGCACTCTTTATTTCGTCGATGTTCACATCTTCGCGTTCGATCGCCTGGCTCAGAATTTCGCTGTACTCCCGGCGCATCCACGAGCGGGCCTGGCGGGTATATGCCAGTTCGATCGCCTGGCTCAGAATTTCGCTGTACTCCCTTCGGAGCAGAATGGCGCCGCCAAACCAAACGAAAGACAGGACCAGGCTCAGCAAGGCGATCACGGTCAGCCCCAGGCCGCCGATGGAGAAAAGAACGATCAGGAGAATGGCTGCCAGGCTTTCGGCGCCCCTGATGCCGAATGCCTCGACCAGGGATTTAAGCCTGATCCGCGCTTTTCCCGCAATCGCGGTGTAAAGGACTTCGAGGGAGGAGCGATCGATTGAGTGCTTGAAAAGCTGTTCCCCAGCGCGCAGAAACACGGCCGACCACAGGGTTCCGAACCCCAGAACGAGGCCGTTTCCGGTCAGCAATGCCAAAGGAAGAATTGCCAATCCCGTGGTGATACCAAGTCGGCCGATGACCAATGGAGTGACTGCGACTTGAAACGCGAGCGTGGCTACGCCCAGGTAAGCATAGAACCACCCGAAGAACGACGTCAGACTCTGCTCGGTCGTCAGTTCCCGTTGCGCGATTATCTTGAACTGGAACTCGGCGAAGGTGGAGACAATACTGCCGGTGGCGACAACGAGAAGAACGATTGTCACGAACCTGTGCCTCAAGGGCCGCCCCACGGCGTTGTCTCTATCCTCGCCGGTTTGAACCCCCGGACATAAGCCGAGTCCGGCTGCCGGAATAAGGGTGACCATGATCAGGAGCCCCGCCACCGCGAGGAGATCGGTGGTGTTGCCCAGCCTTGAGACTCTCTCGGCAATGAGGCCGCCGGCAATCGAACCAGCCACGCCACCCCCACCAATGATGCCGATCGCCCGTTTCGCGTCACGCACATGCAATCGTCGGCTGATTATGGACCACCCGAGCATGGGAATCTGCGTGCCGAAAAGCCCAACCCAAACGTAAAAAAGCGGAACGGCCGCCCACCAGCCTGCGCGTGTGCCAAAGCGGAGGGCAAAGGTGCCGATTGCGAAGAAGAGAAGCGCCCCCGCCAAGACTCGACAGACTGACAGCTTTTCATTCAGCTTCAGCTGCAGGGCGACCACAACTCCGATGACAAGGGTGGTCACGACCATGAAATAGGGGAGGCTCTCACCAGGAAATTGAGTGAGGACAAGGGCATCCCGTGCGGATTTCATCACGGTAAGCGCCGCGATGACCAGGAACAGGAGGAGCGCCGACAGGATGATGGTTCGGAATGACTGGCCGGAAAACAGAGACCGAATACGAGAATTCCCCAGATCCTTTCGCTCCTTCTTCACGCCGGCTTCAAGCATTTGATCTGGGCTCTATTATAGATTCTCTTTCCCAGACGATGGGTTTAGGTATTGTTTGCAACGCCGCGGTGTAGTACGATTAGGGCCATCCTGGAAAATTAGGCTTTCTACTACCACTAAGGAGGTGGAGATGGTGTGCCCTAAGTGCAAGGGCCTGATGTCTAAGAAGTTGTACATCAGACCGAGCGAGGTCTTCAGGTTGGGCCCCGGTTATTCCAACGCCTCCCAGACGGCAAAGTATTACGTTGAAGCTGTTTGGACCTGTGAGCGCTGCAATTATCGTGAAGTGAAATGGCACTATTCGCATTCTGCTCCAAAGTCTAGAGCAGTTGCGAAGGTCTAAGAGCCACAAGCCAGTTGCATTATTATTGCCGGTCTTTGTACTTTGCCATGAGGCGCTCGCGGGGGAGGAATCTGTCTTCCATGCACCTGTACTCGCTCAGCCCCAGAAACTCGACGTATTCGCAAAATGGTGTGAGCCAATGAGTCTGTCCGGCTAAGATCCCGGTTGGCGAAAGCTTGAGTGCCCGGAAAAAGTCGGACAGGGCTTTGTGTGCCACCATGATCGAAGCCACGGGAATTGACACCCGTGCGATTCCTATACGGGCCAAATCAGGGATGGGGACCAGTTGGGTTCGAACGCCGGACACCCCATCCATAAGGTTGATTGACAGGAGCCCTTTCACTTCCCGCGCCGCCTTCTCGATTTCTGCCCGAGAAGATATCCCTTCAATGAAGGCAAGATCGCCGCCGGCCTCCAAATACAGGTTGGCCCGATCGATCGCGGCATCAATGCCTTCCAGCCCATATACATCGGTGCGCGCGTTCAGCACGAAGTCCGGATCCAGCCGATCACGAACCTCGGCGCAGGCCCGGATTCTTCCGGCCATTTCCTCTGCGGAAATAACCTCCTTGCCGCTTAAATGTCCGCAACGCTTCGGGAATACCTGGTCCTCCAGGTTCATTCCTGCCGCTCCCATCTGAATCAGGCGTTCGCAAACCCAGGCGGCATTAATGGCGTTTCCCCCTCCGGTGTCGGCGTCTGCCATCACAGGAATATTTACCCTCTGAACGATGTTCCATGTGATATCGAGGATATCCTTCATCTGGGTCATACCCAGATCGGGGGTACCCATCAGCGAGCCGGCGATGCCGAACCCTGAAACCTGCACCATTTCGAAACCGCACGCTTCAATGATCTTGGCGCTTAAAGCATCGTAACAACCAGGTGCAACGACCGCTCGACGTTCCGACAGTGCCTTGCGCAAGATGGTACTCTTTTTCATCACGAAGTCTTCCCGAGGCTCCAATAATGTACAGGTTCTGGCTGGATTTGTGAATTTGATTCGATCTCGAGGCGGCAAACTCTCAGAAGCTGTAAAAAGAGCCGGCCTGATTATCCGCGTTATCCAAGTCATCCGTCCATCCGCGGTCTGCAACCCGCGGATGGCACGGATAGCGCGGATAATGCGGATAGTCACGCCGGTTTGCGAGAGACCCCTGCCCACTCGCTCAGGCAACGGGCCGCAGGGTGTGGGACTCCAGCCCGCCGTTTTTCACTTCTTCCACGAATTGGAGGAAGTCGATCTCGCTGGCGTGCATACCTTTCATGTAAACGTACGTGCTGGCCAGATGCTTGGCGACGATTGCCGCTATATAGCTGGCGGGGATCCGCTCGAGTATGGTGTCGATCCCGAGGGTCGAAACCAGGACATCGGGACAATAGTCAGTCACGACCGCTCGCACCAGCTGTTTGTCATTAGGCAAATGCGAGTCCTGAATGGCGTCGGCGAGTTTGTTGATCTTCCTGCTCAGTTGATCGGACAGGATCGAGCAGGCAGTGCCTGAACGCTTGCGTTCGGCCATCAATGCCGCAAACTCAAGGTACGCGTTGTTGCGTATCTTTTTGATGATGTCTTCGACGTATCTCTTCCTGAAATCACTCGCCACGCCGTCGCGCACCATCATGAGGGAGGCGTACTCGGAATCTGTCAAAGCGAGGGACGCGAGGACCTCCAGGGACGACGAAGTCACGCCCCCCTTGTTGGCCGAGGCGTCTTTGATCAGGAGTACACCTGCTTCTTCCAAACGCAGTCGGGCATCTTGCGTTATGAAAAGGTTGGCTCCTTCCACAATGGCTCGGAATCGCGGTTTCCCCCTGTCGTCGAGGATTTGGGTCCAGTTGTTGATGTTAATGGAACGAGGACGGCCCCCGCAGGGAACGAACAAATCGGCCTTGACGAACGGGAGGAGGTGAAACCGGTTGCGGAAATCCTCACCGTTCGGAATTCGTGTCCCGTCGGGAAGAGTCACATCACGGTCCTCAATCAGCACTACAAATCCGGCCGGGGAAAGAAGTGAACGGTTGAAGTGGCGGATCATAACCCGCTCGCTGGCCAGCCTGAGCAGTTCGTTTCGGTTGATTCCCTGGGGATCGTAGACGACTCCGCTACCGTCCACCACGGCGATTGTTCGATCCTGGCTGATCTTGATCTCGTTACTGCCGAGATCGCCGTCCGGGCCTCCGGTCTGGACCTTTGTCACGTCCTGTTCTTTCAAGCCTAATTCATCGAGAACACCGAGGACATACTGATGAATCCCCTGGGTGGTCATCCCGAATTCGTCATGAGGTACTCCGCCTAGGGCAGATGATTTTCCGGTGGTAAAAGGTTTCCAGTACGTGAACCCACGCTCCTTTGCCCGGAGACAGGCCCAGTCCATCAGCTCCGCGGTGCCCTCGTCAGGTCCCAGAAACAGAATCTCCTCTTTTATCGTACAGTCGACAATTTCATCATTTGGAACCATCAAAACATCGAGAAGAGCGTCGATGTAGTTTCTGAACGCTGACTCCGCCTTGTCCTGAGAATCGAGGTGAAGGAGGATAACGCCCTTGGAACCGCCTTCGGGAATGTCCTTGTTCTTAGACTGTTGTGTGGCGGCGAGATTGTAGTTTTCATCGAAGAGAAAGTCCGAGTTCAGATCATAAATCTCTTCGTTCCTGCTTCTTACCAGGCGGATTCCTCCGCGGGCGATGTTCTTGAACCGAACGTGAAAACCGCGGAATTCTTTGCCGATCAGGTAGAAGATGCCGAAAGGCCGTTCAGGGTAGTCGATCGGGTCGAGCAGCGAGGCATCAAGGCGAAAGGCCAAAGCCGCCTTTTCCGACTTGAAGAAGTTGGTCTTCAAGACCACCTTGTTGAATGTCAGGAAGCTCTCCATGATTCGTCTTTCGACTTCCCAGGAGATGCCTGCAGTGATCAGTTCCCGAATCCTGTCTGTGATTTCGTTCGGGTCTCCGCTTCCGGATTCCGGCGAGAACCAAATCTTGAATTGTTCAAACGCCAGGCGTGCTATTTGGGGGAATTTTGAAATCGTCTGGGTGATACGGCTCTCGGTGTAGGTGTCTTTGATGAGTTTCGTTTTGAGCTTTGTCAGCAGCCCCTTCATTTCGGGCTTGCCTTCAAGCGCTCGCGAAATGGCTTGGAATTCCTCGCTGTCCGAGGTAAGGAACTGGTTGGCAAACTGGGCGACGGCAATGGCATACAGGCCCTCTTGTGCCGACAGATGCTTCTGCAGAAACAGGGCGCTCAATTTGCTTGAAGGCATGATGACTACAGCGGCCAGGTCGCGCCGCAGACTTTGCAGCATCTGTTCGTCGTCAATCCGATCCAGATAGAAAGAGAAGATTATGCTGCCGTCGGCAAACGGCTCGACGTACTTCCTGGTCGTGTGAAGATCGTAAGTGTCAAGCACATGCGAGAAGTCATAAAGAAACCGCTTGGAAGCATCCTGCTTCAGAGCCACCATGATGCGCGTCTCAGAGCCGGCGTCGCTGATTTCAATGAAAGCTGCTTCCCTCGATTTGATCGCCTTCCAGGCCTGCCGATAACGTTGCAGGGTGGTTTCCGGGCTGCGCTCAATGAACTCTAAGTCCGCCGCTTCAACAAAATCCAGATCGCTGCCTGGTTCGCGACTCTTAAACTGTGGCCGGGCGACGAAGTACAGCCGGAAAGGCGTTTCATGCGCCTTGGTTCTGGTCCGGTATGATTGGAGCCGGCACAGCGGATACTTGGTTTCAATGCGCCTTTCGACTTCCTCAATCGCTTCGGGTACGGCCGCCACCAGGTAAATCGCCTGATTGGGCTGCTCACTTACCAACTGGAGATCGGGTGTCTCTCCTGAGTTTTCGGCGATGATTTCCGCGGCCCGTAGCGATTCGATATGCCTGGCGATCAGATCCGGCGGTGTTGTGGCAAAGTAATAGCGGTTTAGTTGAAGCTCCCGACAAAACCATTCCAGCTCGCGGCGAACGCGCTGCCGAGTGAAGTTCCCCTTGGAGAGGATGGCATCTTCGATCTGCTTCAGTACGGCGGGTGCGAGACAGCCACCCTGGGCGATTTCATCAAGGCTCTTCATCCCGTGATTTTAGCACCAACAAGACTGACAACCGCGGGGCCAGGAGCCTGGGGACCCGCGGATTGCGCGGATCACGCGAATGTGCCGATTACTTGGCGGCCTCGAGGGCGAAACGAGCGCGCAGGTTATAGAAGTAACGGAACGTCAAGACTACAACACCGACCCCGAGAATCATCAAGATAATGTCGGCGATGGCGAGAGTGAAATTGGCTGCCTCGATGTGCCGGTTCAGAAGAATGACCAACGAAGTAAGCGTGGTAACGATCATGAAAGCGGCAGGAATCGCTGTAAACCAGTATTTACGCGATTTCTGAGCGAGCCAGGCGGTCACTGCAATGAGAGTGAGAGCGGCCAGCAGCTGATTGGCGGCGCCGAAGATCGGCCAGATGCGCAGGTAGGCATTCGTAAAAGTCAGGGTTAGGAATCCGACGATGACGATCAGGCTGTTGAAGACCCGGCTGCGCAGAATCGCGGGAGGGTTGTCCATGATTGTCATCCACAACTCCTCGAAAAGATAGCGAGACAATCGCACCAGGGCGTCGATCGTGGTAACGAGAAATCCTTCCAGCAAAAGGATGCCCCAGATTGTACCGAGGACCGTTGGCAGGCCCACGGCGGTATTCAGAATGTTCCCAAAACCCAGGGCAAAAGCAAGCGGTGCATTGCTTCCTCCTCCGGGCGGATAAACAATCGACTTGTACTTCTCGAAATCCATGCCGCCGGAAATCAGTAGGATGACACAGAGGGCCAGGAGCCCCTCCAACAGCATCCCGCCATATCCAATCATCCGAGCATGCTTCTCATTCTGAATCTGCTTACAGGATGTGCCCCCGCAAACCAGTCCGTGCGCCCCCGAAGCCGCACCGCAGGCAATCGTGATAAAGAGGAAGGGCCAGATCAGGCCCAGGTTTGGAGCCGAGGTCGCTTCTGCTAGATTGAAGGTCGGTATGCCGATCGAAACGCCCTGAAGGCCCGCACCCACAACTCCGACCACCATTGACGCCAGGCCAAGGAAAAGAATCTGGGCGTTTACAAAGTCCCGGGGCTGGAGAATAATCCAAACCGGAATCCAAGCCGCGAAAAACACATAACAGGTGATGATGACGATCCAGACGGTTGGGTCCAGGGTGATCGGGAAATAGTATCCGAAAACGATCGATCCCATCGAAACGGAGAAAGCAATTGCGGTTACCAGCCATACATTGAGCTTTCGCTTGTAAATCAGGTAACCGATGATGGGAGCAAGCGCGGTCATGATGATGACCGACATGGATGCTACGCCGCCAATCTGCACCCGAAGCTCGCCTTGCTGATCAATCATGTGAAGGCCGCCGGCGGCGGCAGTGATATTGACATCGTCCGGAGGCAGGGTGGATGTCAACGCGATGGCGGTCAGCTGAAGGAACGCGGCACACACCAAAAGGCATAGCAGGATTGCAAAGAGAACATAGAAAACAAATCCGGTCTTGCCGAGCGTGCGACGAGCGACCTCGGCGATTGATTTTCCACCTTCGCGGATGGCAACAAAAAGCGCGGTGAAGTCGTGCACTGCCCCGATGGTAATGACTCCGATCATAATCCAGAGCCAGGCGGGTCCGAAACCGAACAGGAGCGCCAGAGTAGGTCCTACGATGGGTCCAGCGGCAGCAATCGCTGCGAAATGGTGACCGAATAAAACGAGCGGCTTGGTGGGGACGTAATCGACTCCATCGTTCACTGTCGTAGCTGGAGTCGGCCTGTTGGCGTCGATGCCGATCTGAGCGGCGATGTAACGGCTGTAAAGAGTGTAACCGAGAATTAGGAGTATCGAGGACCCAATCATTACAACGGCAATATTCACTGCAGTCTCCTTTGTTGTCGGCGTTAACGGATGGTAGCAGAGCGGCGGAATTCTGAGCAAGAACACCGTACTGAATAGGCCAACATTTGATCCGTGTTATTGGCGCCTTCTACGTATTAGACCAGATAGCGGCGCCGTCCTTAACCCCGTCCTATGCGGATGGTAGAATGAGGTCATCCAAGGCCCTACGGAAAATTAGGCAATTATGCGACTTAGCGACTTTCACGGCCCTAATGCGGCGTATGTTGTCGAGCTCTACGATCGGTTCAGGCAGGATCCGCAGTCGGTCGATTCTCATACACGGTCTGTTTTCGAGCGATGGAAACCTGAACTAGACGGTGATACAGTCGCTCGACCAGGGGGTTCGGCCACAGTTGCCGTGGATCTGGCCAAGGCGGTCAGCGCGGCCAATCTCGCGCAGGCGATTCGAGAATACGGGCACCTTGCCGCACGCCTGGATCCTTTGGGCAACCCGCCTCCCGGGGAGCCCTCTCTCGCGCCCGAATTTCATGGGCTTACCGACGAAGACCTGAGAAACCTGCCGGCGTCGCTCATCGGCGGGCCGATTGCTGAGCAGTCGCAAAACGCGCTGGAAGCGATCCAGAACCTCCGTGTCGTGTACAGTTCGACCCTCGGTCATGACTACGACCACTTGCGGAATTTCGAGGAGCGACGTTGGCTGCGGGAGGCAGCCGAAACCCGGCGGTTTCATCCCAGCCGAATTCCTATTGACGAGAAACACTTGCTGGATCGTTTAACCCAGGTGGAAGTGTTTGAACGGTTCCTGCATCGCGCTTTCCCGGGAAAGTATCGGTTTTCAATTGAGGGCCTGGACATCCTGGTTCCCATGCTCGATGAGTTGATTGACCTGGTGGCCGAATCGGGTGCGTGTTCGGTCCTGATCGGAATGGCGCATCGCGGTCGGCTGAACGTGCTCGCTCATGTTCTTAACAAGCCGTACTCGGCGATCCTTGCCGAATTCAAAGATCCGATCAGGCCTGACATTGCCCACAGCGAACTGGGGTGGACCGGGGATGTGAAGTACCACAAAGGCGCCCGACATCGGGTGGCGGAGAGCCCGCCCGGTTGCCTGGTCGTCACGATTCCTCCGAATCCCAGCCACCTGGAAGCCATTGATCCGGTGGTCGAGGGGATGGCCCGGGCTGCGGGAACGCGGGTCGACCATCCCGGGGAGCCGCGATTCGACCCCCGGATTACCCTTCCGGTCTTGATCCATGGAGATGCCGCCTTCCCGGGACAGGGAGTAGTGAGCGAGACGTTGAATCTCTCCCGTCTTTGCGGGTACTGGACGGGAGGCACTGTTCACATTATTGCGAACAATCAACTTGGTTTCACAACCATCCCTCGGGACGCGCGCAGCACGATGCATGCAAGTGATCTGGCCAAGGGTTTTGAGATCCCGGTCGTGCACGTGAACGCCGACGACCCTGAAGCTTGCCTGGAAGCGGTGCGGCTGGCCTTCGCCTATCGCGATGCCTTCCTTAAGGACTTCGTAATCGACTTAATCGGGTATCGGCGCCATGGTCATAACGAAGGTGACGAACCCAGCTTCACCCAGCCTCGTATCTACGTCGTGGTTCGCGATCACCCCACCGTTCGACAGCTGTGGGCCCAGCGGTTGGAGGGGCAAGGAATAATCAGCTCGGCTGAGGCCGAGCAGCTTGAGAGCAAGCATAACGCCGTTTTGCAGGAGGAACTCGACGCGCTTGAGCCGTCAAAAGATCTTTCCGAGCAGCTTCCTACTCCTCCTCCGCCCGGCGCGGCACGGCGAGTGAAAACCGCTGTTCCACTTGAAAAATTGCGCGAGATCGCCGGCTCTGTGCACAATTTGCCCGAGGGATTTCATCTGCATCCCAAGCTTGAGCGTTTAATGAGCCGGTGGCAATCGGCCCTGGACGATCCTGAAGCGAAGTCCGTCGACTGGTCCGTTGCTGAACATCTTGCACTGGCAACAATTCTGGCCGATGGGACGCCGGTCCGGATGACAGGTCAAGATATCGAACGAGGGACGTTCAGCCACCATCATGCTGTCCTCTATGATGTGGAGACCGGAGAGCGGCTGGTCCCGCTGCAGTCGTTTCCCCAGGCCAAAGCGGCTTTTGAGATTCACAACAGTCCGCTTTCCGAGAATGCCGTGCTCGCCTTTGAGTATGGATACAATATCCAGGAACCGCAACGCCTGGTCCTGTGGGAAGCGCAATACGGCGATTTCATCAACAACGCTCAGATCGTCATCGAGGAGTTCATCGTATCGGCCCGCGCCAAGTGGGGACAGACGCCTTCGCTGGTGTTGCTCCTTCCTCACGGCTACGAGGGAGCAGGGCCGGACCATTCCAGTGCCCGCCTGGAAACATTCTTGAGCTGGGCAGCTGAGACCAACATGCGCGTCGCGAATCCGACGACTGCGGCACAATATTTCCACCTTCTCCGGCGACAGGCGGCTTTGCTCACAACCGACCCTCTTCCCCTGATTGTGATGACGCCAAAGAGCCTTTTGCGCCATCCGTTTTCGGCGTCTACGCCGCGTGAACTGGCTGAAGGCCTGTGGGAACCGGTGTTGGATGATCCGGAACGGCGGCGTGATCCCGCGCGCGTCAAACAGGTGCTTCTGTGCAGCGGCAAGTTCGCGGTGGACCTGTTTACTAGTGATCTAAGAACGAAAAGGACCGATACCGCGATCGTTCGTTTGGAGCAGATTTATCGGTTCCCGCAGGATCTTTTGGTGACGGTTTTGCGCGGGTACCCGAATCTCGAAGTCATTCGATGGGTGCAAGAGGAACCGGAAAACATGGGAGCACTGACGTTTGTAAGGGACTACCTGGCAGGTCTTGGCTATCGGGTCGAGTTTGTCAGCCGAGAGCGCAATTCCAGTCCGGCCGAGGGGTCGACCGCATTGCACCAGGCCAATCAGACGGCCCTGGTGCGCGATGCTTTTGGGGAGGAGTGATCAGGCTGCGGATAGGACGGATTGCGCGGATAACGCGGATGAAGGTTTCGGTCCACCGGAGTGAGGTTTTAGCGCCAAGGGGGAATGAATGCCGATAGAGGTTAAAGTGCCTGATTTGGGAGAGTCAATTACTGAGGCAACGATTGCCCGCTGGATGAAGCAGGAGGGTGATATGGTCGAAAGCGGTGAGGCGCTTGTGGAGCTTGAAACCGACAAGGCCAACCTCGAAGTCAGCGCCGAGCGGTCCGGGACTCTGAGCTCGGTTTACAAGAAAGAAGGCGATGACGTCAGGGTCGGGGATGTCCTTGCGGTAATCGAGGAGACTGCCCGCGAGGCGCCCAAGAAGAAGCTTGAGGAGCCGCCGCCGCCTCCTCCTGAACCGGAAGAACAGCCGCAAAAGCAGCCGCCCGAAAAGGAAGCGCCCGAGCCGGACTGGGCTGAAGAGCAGGCGCCTCGGCCCGAGCCGCCGCCAGGAAAAGTCCCGGAGATGCCGAGCGTCGACAAGGAGAAACCAGATATCGAGCGAAAGCCTGAAGGGCAGGCAAGAATGGCCGACGCCGAGCGTTTCGAGGAGCGGGTTCGAATGTCGCGCCGTCGTCGCACCATTGCGACCCGTCTCGTTGAAGCACAGCGTGCGGCCGCTATGCTGACGACCTTCAACGAAGTGGACATGACCGCGGTTATGGAATTGCGGCGCCGTCACAAGGAGTCTTTTGAAAAGCGTTACGGTGTCGGGCTCGGCTTGACCTCTTTCTTTGTGAAAGCTTCGATCGCCGCCTTGAAAGAATTCCCGAGGCTGAACGCCGAGGTGGATGGCGACGAGATGATCATCAAGCACTATTACGATGTGGGTATTGCAATTGGAGATCCGGAAGGACTGGTCGTTCCTGTCCTTCGCCATGCGGACCGCATGTCATTTGCTGATATAGAGAAGGCGGTTAAGAGGTTTGTCGAGCAGGCCCAGAACGGCACATTCTCCATCGAGGATCTCCGCGGAGGCACTTTCACTATCACTAACGGCGGCGTTTTCGGGTCGTTGATGAGCACGCCGATCCTCAATCCCCCTCAGGTTGGCATCCTGGGACTGCACCGAATCCAGGATCGCCCCGTGGTCATTGACGGCCAAGTGACTGTCCGTCCAATGATGTACGTCGCCCTGAGTTACGACCACCGGATTGTCGACGGACGCGAGTCGGTGCAATTCCTCGTGCGTGTCAAGCAGTTGCTGGAGGATCCGGAGAGGTTGCTGCTCGAGGGATAGCGAACGCCGGTAGCGGACAAGATTGCCGGTCGGCTTCTTCGGTCCGTCTGATTCCCGCCTGAAATCCGAACGACTCTCTTGATGCAACCGAGCAGGAACTGCAAGCATCCAAATGTTAGACGCAGGAGGAAAACGTGAAAGTCGCCGTCTTCAGCACCAAAGCCTATGATCAGTGCTTTTTAGAGCAGGCGAACAAGAAACACGCCCATGACCTCGTCTTCTTTGAAGCGCGCCTGACTTCGGACACCGCAGCTATCGCGAAGGGTTTTCCGGCGGTCTGTCCCTTTGTGAACGATGAATTGGACCGGCCGGTTTTAGAGCAACTTGCCCAGGGCGGAACCAAATTGATCGCGCTACGGTCAGCCGGATTCAACCATGTCAACCTGCCGGCAGCCGCCGACCTGGGATTGAAGGTGGCGCGGGTTCCGGCTTATTCGCCGGCCGCCGTCGCCGAACACACCGTGGCATTGGTCCTCTCTTTGAACCGCAAGGTCTATCGAGCCTATAACCGGGTGCGCGAAGGCAACTTCTCGCTGGAGGGTTTACTCGGATTTGATCTCGAGGAGAAGACCGTAGGAGTGATCGGGACCGGCAAGATCGGGGCGAGATTCGCTCGCATTATGCTGGGTTTTGGA
>Ga0116188_1001669_pt1 | contig 18671 bp, 20 predicted proteins | sample AD_JPNTR2_MetaG_FD_89807 | JGI IMG/M metagenome (GOLD analysis project Ga0116188, IMG submission 89807) | Active sludge microbial communities of municipal wastewater-treating anaerobic digesters from Japan - AD_JPNTR2_MetaG | ecosystem: Engineered > Bioreactor > Anaerobic > Digestate | place...
ACGACGACAATCGCACGGCTCGCACTCCGGCGTCGGTCCCGACACGTTCATCACAGCCTTCAATTTGCGCCCAACCGGCCTCCCGAATTTTTCCCCGCCGGCCACTCAGCGGGGCGGGGAATTGCACGGAGCGTAAGAACGAGGGCTGCAAGCCCGTCCACACCTTCCTCCGCTTTCACGAAGCCCTTATCCAGGGCGAACGTGTACGTTGGTTGCGGTTTCTCTCTTCTCCTCGTAACTTGGTCCGAGCTTGATCCCGCTCGAAAGGCGCTCTCCTTCCCATTCCTTTGAGCAGTAACGCCCCGGTCCACGGCTCGTCGGCCGGCTTTCACATTTCTTCGGGAAACGAACTCGTGCTTTCTCCCCACGTCTCAGGAAAGTGGGGCGGCAGGTACCGGCTGTCGCTTACGTCTTCACCGCATCGTGATTTACAATGGGATAGGTTACCGCCACCCGTTAAGTTTTTAGTACGAGAGTCGCTGTCGGGGAGGGCTTGTGCCTCCCGTCCCAGCGTCTCGCTGGAAGGCCGTCGGGCGTGACTGATCTTGCAGGTTCATGCCTCCCAGAGCAATTGTAGGCGCCCAAGCCGAAACCGGCATCAGGTAATTGAATGAAGGTCGAAACCCTGCTCCTAATCCGGTACTTTGCGGCACGTCGCAACTTTCTCCTCCCCCTCGAATATCACGGAGGGAGTGCTGAGTGCCCGGACCCCGATTTGATCGTTCTGGATCCCGGCCAACGACTCTTCCGATACGTAAAGATCATGCTTGACCCAGATCCGGCGAGCTTTGCCGAGGTGGCAGGCTCCCTTTTCAAAGCCTGGAACGAGGAATGGTTCGAGAACCTACGCTCTGCTCAATACATCGCGAACACCTGGAACGCTCAAGCCGTCTTCTTCGTCCCCGAGCAGCTCTTCGGCTCTCTTCGAGACCGGATTTCGACGGGTAATCCCGCAAGTCCGCATATTTGCGTGGGCGTCATCCGGGATCTGTGGGTGGAACATCGCTGGCCCCGAGTGGACGCGGTTCTCGCTCCCGCCCGCACTTCTTCCCCGGAACCTTCTGCAAAATCCTTGCTCCCCGCGGACTTGGCCGCGGAGAAACTGCGCCGGGCTTGGATCGAGGGACACCGAACACCCGTCACCGAGGCTCCCACATCGGTCATTTCTCCTGATGAGGGCTCCCAACCGGGGACCGTCTTAAACCGTTTGCTCCTCAAAGCCGAGGCTTCCCATTTGGCCGGCGAGCGAGAACGCATGCTGCTGCTAGGCAGCGACTTCGCGACGGAAATTGCTCCCCTCGTCCACTCGGCTATCAACCGGGCAAAAGCGCTGCCGGACTGCTACCTATGGATGGTTCACCCTTCCAAGGCCCCTGCGGCGGCTCCCGAAGTGTTTGAGGTACTCGCCCACTGCTTTACGAATACTGCCAAGGCGTTCCAGTTGGCCCTGGAACTGAGCAGTACCCTCGAGGCTCCGGCCGAACTGAAATACCGCTCCCTGGAGGTACTGGCGGAAGCTCAGTCCGCCCTTCGGGCTCAGGTAGAAGTGCTGGAGGTGGGAGAGGAAAACGACCAACTCGCTGTATTTCAGTGGCTGCGCAGGTTGACGCAAGAAGAAAGAATCTATCTCCCCCGCCATATGCGCAAGGAAGATCCTGCGAATCCAGCGGACTGGGCTGACTTGCGCCGGAGGATCGAGGAGCTCTATGCTCAGTTCGCAGAACAAACCGATTTGCAGAGGCGGAGACGGAAACTTTGGGGAAAGATCCGCCACAAATGCGCATTGCTGAGCAAGGGAGCCGGCTCCGACAATGATCCCACCATTCTCATGCAGGCAGTTGAGGAGCTAACGGCCACGGGCGTGCCGCCCAGTGACCCCCAACTGCGTGACCTCCTTCTTCCTTGTTTAGATACGCTCCCGGAACGCACCGCTGGTTCTTCCGGTTTCGAGACGGTGCTTCAAGAAATCGACCGTTTTCTGGCAGACCAGGCTCAACTGGAAGAGCAACGCAAGAATGGAAGGCAGAGCACCAGGGACACGGAAGTGGTCGACCGAGTGGCGGAGGCTCTACGAGATCGGGCGGTCGTCCTGATCGGGGGGTGCCGAAGACCGCACAGTCACGAAGCGCTGCAGACGGCTTTCAAGCTGAGCGAGCTCATTTGGATGGAAACTTCGGAGCACACCTCGGTCACCCAATTCGAACCTTATGTGTCTCGCCCCGACGTGGCCCTCGTATTGTTGGCCGTTCGGTGGTCCAGTCACAGTTACGGTGAGATCGCCCAATATTGTGAGCGTTACGGCAAACCCTTGGTTCGCCTGCCGTCCGGTTACAATCCAAACCAGGTCGCTTCGCAGATCTTGCGCCAACAAGGTCAACGATTGGGTATTGATACCCAAAGTTCTTCTGATCGTTTGGCTTACCAACTTTCAGACACGGCAAGCCTCAACAGACGGCCCGATTCGACGCCGGAGGAAGGAAGCGAGTGTCGAGATCCGTAATCGCAGTCCTTCGACTCAGGTTGCCCGGCGTACTTTCACCGCCTTCGTCGGCGCAGCGGGAGTAGCCCGTCGCAGCAGCCGGTTATGAGCCTACCGGACGGGAAAGCGGCGGCAGGACCTTCATAAGCTTGGCGAATACAGCCAAATCGCTCGTCCGAGCGACCGATGTCCTCCCGCCGTTTCACCACGCCTCCGCATCGGCTTCAACAAGCGGGTTTCTCCAAATCTTGTCCGCACTCCGCTGAACTCAGCCCCCCCAGCCGTTGATGATGGTTTCCCGCAGATCGAAGCCGAACGACCGCTCCGAAACGACAATGATCGGCGCCGCTTGCATTCGCTTGTACACCGCACGGTTCATCGTCCGAAACAACCGATACGCCAGTTCGAGAAAGCTCTCCGGGTCGTATTGCTCATACACGACCCGGTTGTACCGATTCTCCGGAAGCTCCCGTCGTCGAAATTGTTCGACCAACTCTCGAGGCCCGACGCCCCGCTCAACAAAGTCGCTGACCATCGGACCCACCACGTCGTAATCGAAAGGATCCCGCTGGCTCTCCTTCAGCTCCGCCGAAGGCGGCAACTCGAAGATCTCCTTCGGAATCACCTCCCGTCCCCACCGCCGGTTTACGTAACGGGCCACCCGGTACACGTCGGGCTTCGACAGGTCGCCGATGACCGCCAACCCTCCCACCATATCCCCATACAGCGTCGCGTAACCGAGAGCCAACTCGGTCTCGTTGCCGTTGGTCAACAACAGAGCTCGACGGTCGTTAGACTCCGCCATCAGGATGAGGCCGCGCACCCGGGCCTGGATGTTCTCCAAGGTCAGCGACGAATCAATGGGGTGTAAATGGCGCTCGAAGTCTTCGACGATCCGATCGACAATCCCTTGGATCGGCATAACCCGCAACGGCACCCCAAGGTTGCACGCCAACCGGCGGGCCGCGGCTTGGGTTTCCGGCGAATTAAATCGCGACGGCAGGTTGTAGAGATGCAGACGTTCCGACCCCACGGCGGCGTAAGCGATTGCGGTTCCCAAGGCGGAATCGATTCCTCCGGAGATCGACTCGAGAACCCCTTGAAAAATCCCGACCTTGTCGTAATAGTCCCGAACTCCCATGACCAGGGCGTCGAATATTTCACCCTCCCGGTCGAAAGGGTGCTCCGGGACCCCGGCTCCGCAGCCGTTCTCGAGCTCCACCGTGGCTTGGCCCACAGCGAAAGCCGGAAGCTGGAGGATCAGCCGCCCCCTCCGATCGTGCACCGTACTAAGGCCGTCAAACGGAATGATGTTCTTCCCGTTGTCGCCGACCCCGACGGTATTCACCGACACGATCGGAACGTCCAGTCGCCGGATTTTGCCGACAACCAGCGCCTCGCGCACAAAACGCTTGCCGTCGCGTTCTCCAGGACTTGAAGCCACGAAGGGACTCGCACTGACGGCTACCAGTAATTCAGCGCCCTTTTCCCGCAGGATCTCCCCGGGTTTCAGCTCGTAAGCATCGTCCCAGAGATCCTCGCAAATAAGAACTCCCAATCGCATTCGGTCGGTCCCCCACCGCAGCTCGACCGGCTCAACCCGGCGGCCCGGAGTAAAGTTCCGCTTGTCGTCGAAGTAGCGGTAGCCAGGCAACAAGCGTTTGTGCACTACATCCACCACCTCGCCTCGATGGAGCACCGCCGCCGCATTGAAACGGATGGGGAAGCCGTCCGGCCCTCTCTGGTTCTCCGCCATGTCCACAAAGCCCACGACCGCCGCCGTCTCCCCACAGGCAGGACGAATCTGCCGCCACAGAATCTCCCGATTTTGCCGTAGGAACTCTCGGTTCAGGAGCAACTTCTCGTCCAGACAGTAACCCGGCAAGGACATTTCGGGAAAAACCACCAAGTGCGCTCCCTCCTGACGCGCCTGCTCGATCCCCTGGAGAATCATGCGGCCGTTCCCTTCCAGGTCGCCACTTTTCGGATTGATTTGGGCTACCGAAATCCGCCAGCGCATCTGCTCTCACCTTCCCGAGCTAACATCCGGGCCTTCGAATCCAGTTCGCCGCGTCTGGGCAAGCTATTCTGCAACGTCCATTCTCGCATTGTCACTTCCAGAGGCACGTGGTAAGAATCGGTGGTTCAGTTCAGTTCAGCCTATCCTAAAGGAGAGCGCGCCGATGGAGCACAGATCACCGTTTCCTCCCGTCTTTTGGGTAGCCAACCTGATCGAGGTCTTAGAACGGTTTGCCTACTATGGGATTTATTTCGGATTCGGAATCTACATGGAGTACTTGGGCTACACCCGCGCCCAGCTGGGAGTGATACAGAGCATTTTCCTGCTGATGTCCTACACCGTCCCTATCGTTTCCGGGACCTTCGCCGATCGATACGGGTTCAAGAAGGTTCTCATTATCTCCTACCTGGCGTACCTGCCGTCCATCCTTTTGTTGATCTTCACCCGTTCTTTCTCGGGCATCGCCTTGACAATGCTGAGCATCGGATTGGCCGCCGGGATCTTCAAACCGCTTGTTTCCGCGACGGTCCGAGCCGTAACCGATCGAACCAATAAGACGCTGGGCTTCGGCATCTTTTACGCCATGGTCAACGTCGGCGGGTCCTTCGGCCCGATTGTCGCCGGAAAGCTTCGGGCGATCTCTTGGGACCTCGCCTTCCTGGCGGCGGCCGTCTCCATCGCGCTGATGCTGCTTATCACCGTCTTCTTCTACCAGGAACCTCCCCGGACGCTGCAACCGATCCCGCTAAACCGCAAACTGGCCGAGATCGGCGTGGCGCTGTCGGACGTCCGCTTCAGCAGCTTTCTGGCGCTCTTAGGCGTTTTGTTCTGGCTTCCCTTTTGGTCTTTCTTCAACCTGTGTGCCCTTTACGTGGACGGTACGCTAGACACGGCCGGCCTGTATCGGTTCCTGGCGTCGGTTTTCGGAACCGGGTTCGCGAATTTTTTCTCTCACGAAGGACCGGACGGCGCTCGCCGCGTGCTGGGAGAGACCATTTCCCATACAGGCTACATCATCATGCTCCTGCAGATTCCCGTGTCCCGCTTCATCGAGCGCTTCCCGCCCATCCCCACTTTCTTGGGCGGCATGCTCGTCTCGGCAGGGGGCTTCGTGTTCCTCGCCGCGGCCTACAGCTGGACTCCCGCTCTCGTGTTCGCAGGGATCTTTCTGTTCGCGGTGGGAGAGATGGTCTCGTCACCGCGGATCCAGGAGTACATAACTTGGCTGGCCCCCAAAGAGAAGGCGGGGCTCTACATGGGTTCCAACTTCTTGGCGGTCGGCCTGGGAGGGGTGCTGAGCGGTGTCACCTACACGAGCCTCTTCGGATACCTCGCACAGCAGAACCAACCTCACTACATCTGGTATCTCCTGGCTCTCCATTACCTACTGTCGGCAATTGCGCTGTGGCTGTTCGTCCGGCTCGTCGGAGCCCTTCAGGAACGGGAACAGTAGACAGGACCCTGCCATGTGGGGAAATGCCGAGGTACGACAACAAACGGGATTCGGCGGCTGACTCGTTCGGGAGGGCCGATTCCGTTGAGAGCACCGGGCACGCCTGTAGAAGACTTCGAGGGGGCTGAGCGTTGGGCTAAGCGAAAATACGGCCGCCGACTTGCCGGAAACTCACGCAACGCCACCCCCAGTACTTGTATCGGCACTAAACACAATCAGCGGCTCCCTGTCAGCCCGCCACCCGATAATCGGACGTTCCGGAGCCGACACCCAGCAAACGACGTCGAGTCCAACTCAAAGGCCGAAGCCACCAAGGAGACATCGGCCTTTCCCGACTACTCCCGGCCTGACAGCCTTCGAGAAGTTCCGGATGACGGGCCAACTCCCGGTAGAGAAAGCGCTCAGCCGCGTGTAGCAGGGCCCTGAGATTTCCCCGCTCGACCGTTTGTTCCTCGACCAGCCAGCAGTCGGAGCAGATCCGAGGGCTGCCGTCGGCCAGCCTCTCGATCCGCAACCGAAGGCGACAGTGCCCGTAAAAGCGGCTCCGATAGACAAGGCGATACGTACCTGGGGGCTCCGACAGCTTCTCGAGACTTGCCGACTCATTCAATGCTCGAAAAGAAAGCATTCCTCTCTCCCCGCCTCAACCTGCGAATTGACGCCAACCCAACCTAATCTTTAGAACGACACAAATCGAGCAAGAAGTCAAGAGAAATCGGCGCAGCATAAAATACGCTGACCGTATTTCCACAATCGCCCTGAAGACTTCCATCCTGAAGACCCCTATGAGGGGCCCGACCGCAATGTTTGTCGATGTAACTTGTCAACAATGCGTCACAAGAAGTGAGCAAGGCACACTCAAATCTTCCCTTCCGCTCGCGAGCCGCACACCAATCGCGACGGATCCGTACGGTAGGTTGCCGGCGCAGGGCTCCAGAAAGACTGCTTGCCCAGGGCCCACTAGGGATAATAGAATATGCGCAAGCTCTCCGACTGGCCGGTCTCCGCGGGGGGCACAGTGGCCGCCGAGTCAAGCCACCGATAACTTGAGAGCTCCTCCGCTTCCCAGCACAGGAGTTCCATATCCTCACAGATTGGAGTGCGCAGTGGAATGAAACGACTAAAGAGCACATTGGCCGCTAAGATCCAGGACGGAAGAGAGCGGCTCAAGCGAATCCTAAGTGAATACGGAGACGTCAAGATCAGCGAGGTCACCGTGGCGCAGGCTGTCGGCGGGATGCGCGGCGTAAAGTGTCTGGTGACGGACATCTCTTACCTGGATCCAAATGAGGGGATACGCTTTCGGGGTTACACGATCCCCGAGGTTTTGCAACGTCTTCCGCGAGTGCCCGATGGTGAAATGCCTTATGTCGAGGGGCACCTCTATCTGCTTCTCACCGGAGAGTTTCCCAATGAGGAGGACGTGGAGGAGCTCAGGCGTGAGTTTAAAGAGCGCCAGGGACTTCCGCAGTACGTGATCGACATCCTTCGGTCGGCCCCGCGAGACACCCACCCCATGACCCTCTTGTCGACTGCCGTGCTGTCCATGCAACGGGAGTCCGTCTTCGCCGATCGTTATCTCCAGGGGATGCAGCGGGAGGAGTATTGGGAAGCCACCCTGGAGGACGCCCTCAACCTGCTGGCGCGGTTGCCCAGAATTGCGTCGTACATCTATCGGATGAAATACCGAAGCGACATCCCCATCGAACCCGATCCCAACCTGGATCTCGGTGGAAATTTCGCCCACATGATGGGGATCCCGAAGCCCTACGACGATGTCTCTCGGCTCTATTTCATCTTGCACAGTGATCACGAGAGCGGGAACGTCAGCGCACACACGGCTCACCTGATCGCCAGTGCCTTGTCGGACGTCTACTACGCCATCTCGGGCCTTCTTAATGGGCTGGCGGGACCACTTCACGGCCTGGCGTGCCAAGAGGTGCTGCGCTGGATCCAAGGCGTCATGGAAAAGACGGAGAACCACCTTCCGACGGAAGAGGAGCTGAAGCAGTTCGTCTGGGACACCCTCAACGCGGGACAGGTGATCCCCGGTTTCGGACACGCCGTGCTGCGCAAGACCGATCCACGCTACATGGCGCAAAGGGAATTCTGCTTGAAGCATCTCCCCGACGACCCCATTTTCCAGTATGTGGATTTGCTGTTCAGGGTCGTGCCTCCGATCCTTCAGGCGCAAGGTAAGGCAAAGAATCCCTGGCCCAACGTGGATGCTCAATCCGGCGTGATCCAATGGCACTACGGTGTTAGGGAATACGATTTTTACACCGTCATGTTCGGCGTGGGACGAGCTTTCGGGGTTGTCGCCAACATCCTTTGGGATCGTGCTTTGGGGTATCCCATCGAACGGCCGAAATCGGTTACCACGGACATGCTGGAAGAGATGGGCCGACAGGCGAAGCTGCGAACAGAGAACGCCGTCGCCCGGTAGAGTTCAGCCGGAAGAACACAGGAGGTGCCGCACCGCGCCAACGGAATCAGATTACACTTCCCGATTCCCTCCGGGCGGTTACCAGCGTCAATAACCTCGGTAGGTATAGTAAGAAACTGCCCGCTTTTGGGGCCTGCTTTCTCCGACGGCGTGGAGCCGGACGGCGATCGGCTGGAGGCCGGGCGGTAGATATACGATTTTACGTAGGAGGTAGTGATGATCGTCATCCATGTTCACTCCCACGTCAAACCGGAATTTGTCGTCGAATTCCGCGAGGCGACTCTCCGCAACGCCCGGGCCAGTCTCGAAGAACCGGGCGTGATCCGATTCGACGTTCTGCAACAGGAGGCCGACCCTACTCGATTCCTGCTCGTGGAAATTTATCGTACGGCGCAGGATCCGACTCGGCACAAGGAGACCCCCCACTACCTGGATTGGCGGGACACGGTCGCCCCGATGATGGCCGAGCCCCGACACAGCGTGAGGTACCAGGCCGTCTTTCCGGCCGAAGACCGCTGGGAGTTACCGAAGTAACGCATTCCGAAGACGTTAGCGACACGAAGTTCTGCCGTTGCCGGCGGTACCCGCCCCTCACCGAATCCGAAGGGGTTTGGTCGTCCGTTGAGGCCGCCGAATCGAGACGTGTTCAACCTGCCACGAATCCATCGTGAGGCCGGCGGCAAGGTGCCGTCCGGCCGGGGAGCAAACAGGTCAGCGAGCCGACGAACCGACGCCGGAAGAAGATCCGGTTGCCACGGCCTCCCCTCCGGCGCCGGATACACTTCGGCCAGCGCGGACCAAGGGTCGGTGCGCAAGCGATCAAGCCAAGCAACCCGATGAACGCAGGAGATCGTGCAGAAAGGAGCACATTGCTTCGCTCTTTCTCCTTCGAGGACCATGACCTCGCGGGTGTAATCCTCTAAGGGGATCCCCGGACATCCCCGCCGCTGCGAGCAATAGTGAACCCACCCATTTTCGCAAATGTACAGATAGCGATTCCCTGCCGGACAATGCCACGAGTTCGGTAGACCTTGCACCAGTCTTCGCTGGAAGGAAGCTATCCCCGCGGCTTGAAGAGGTGAGCAAGGCAACGCCTGGACTCGTTCAAAAACCCGACGATGCCGGCCGGAGAGACCCTTGAGAGCACCTTCCGCATCATGAACCAAGCCCAGCGTGTGGCTGAATCCCAACTGTGCGGCCCGCAATGTAATAGTCCAAGCGTCCGCGGGGTTCGGAACGTCCGCACCGATTACGGTGTTGACGTTGACGTCAAACTGGGCGAATCGGGTCAAGTCCCTCAACCGTTTCTCCAACGCCTGGAGGTGCTTTCTAGTCACCTCGTTCGCCGTGACATTGTCAATGCTGATCTGAAGGTGATCCAGTCCGGCTTGGTTCAGGAGGTCAATCATTCTAGGACTAAGCAGCAGTCCATTCGTGAGCACCCCGGCCGGCATCTCCCGGCGCCGAATGTGCGCCACGATTTCGCCGACATGCGGATGGAGCAACGTTCTCCGCCGCTCAAATGAACTATGAACGTTCCAAGGTCGGCCAGGCGATCGATACGTGCCCTCAGTAACTCGGCGGGAACGGGTTCCGAGTGCTTATCGAACTCGTTGCAATAGCCGCAAAGCCAGGTTACATCGTCGAGTAACCACCAGGTGCGCCAACACCGGGCGGGTGGCCTGGCTTACCGCTCGGATGAACATCAACGTCTCCCTGTAACGCCGGTTGAACAGAACCTTGCAGCGGCGGAATCGAACCATGCAGTCAACCTCACCTGATGAACATTGCGGCGGCACCTGTCCTCTCAGACATTAAGACCTATGAGAGAAGATTAGCGTGATGTCTCACTACGATCCAAGTGCGGCGCAGGGTTGGGAAATCCGACCCGGTAAAGTCTCAAGTAAGAAGAACACCGTCGAACCGTATAGGAAGACGAGGCTGATGCGGAAGGACCAACCACCGGATTGCCAGATCTGAGGCACACTTGACCACACCCAGACGAGCACCGCTGCCGAACCAAATGCCCCTAAGCGGAAGAACCAACTATTTATAACGAGCTACGTACACAACGTCGCGACCAGTCTCTATCGCTTCAGCGTCGCTCTTCTTCTTCCTTAAGCCTCTTTAAAGCGACAGCGCCTCTTTGCACTGCGGCTGTTGTCCTTGCTTTTGCCGCCGCACGGCCGGCGCCGGCCGCACGGCGGACCACTGTCTCAGGATGCTGTGCGACCCGCTGCTGTGTCTCACGCGCGGCAGCCTGACGGGTGGCGGATCTCTGTGCCGTGGCGCGGACTGCGTGACCCGCGAGGCGTTCGTTCGACTTCCGGCCCGCGGAGTCCTGGACTGCGGTCTGGGTTTGCTTGCCCACTACACCGCCTACAACGCCGGCGACACCTTCGACGCCGGCATCTGTAACGACCGCCGTCTGATCCAACGCGCGGCTCGGCGTATCGTTGTCGAGGGCTCTGTCCGCGATACCTGCTGCCGTGTTTACAAAGACGAGATAGCGAGCCTGGACCAACGGACCGGCACCGAACGTCGCCCCGCAGTCCCACCGACCGCGGCGCCGACCCCCGTTTTCGTCGCCACCTGCGCCCACTCGATGTCCTGTCCGCTTCGGATCTGACCGTACAGTTCCAGCGCACCGCCGACTCCACCGCCAACCAGTGCGCCGACGACGTGAAGCAAATAACCATCTGAGTCCTTGCACTTCAGCGGATTGTTCAGGCTGTACGCGTACTCATTCCAGTACTGTGGGTTGGAAAAATAGTCGTCAGGCCCCGGACCAGCCAGTTCGTCAACAGGCTTGAAGGGATCTGAAGTCGTAAACCTCCCCTGCGCCGCCGAGAAGTACCTCGTCCCGAAGTAGTCGAGTTTCGTGTCGTCGTCCCGCTCTTTGCCCGTGAACTCCTATTGGACCGGGTCGGTACTCGCGCCCGTCCGCTCGCCGAACGGTTGGTAATGAAGCCGCGTGCCGGCGATCGCCCGGCCCGAGGCCTTCGACTTCACCCGCACCGTCCCCGGATGATCCGCATGCAACCTCACTGTCGAGGGACTCATCGAGACCGTGTTCGTAAACACGAGCCTCCCGTTGAAGTACAGATGGTAGGTCTTCCACCGGGTCGTGTACTTCCAGACCGGGTTCCCCAAGGGATCGTAGCAGTCATACCTCGTCTGACCCCCGGAGACCTGCTTCACCCTCCCGCCTTCCCCGTCATACGCGTACGTCGCCGCCACCCCGCCGGCCGCCGGCGACCGGTGCGTCTTGCTTGCCACAATCCACCCACCGGTCGCACACGATCTTCTCCCGGAGATCACCCGCCGACCGCGGCTCACCGGCAAGGATCGTGCCACACCGCCCCGGAAACCGACCCGCAACCCTCTGAGGCCGAAAGCCTCATTCATCCCGGAGCCCAGGTCAAGCGAGCGCAGCGAGCGACGCCCTGGGTTTACCCGCTGGTTCTATTATTCCCGGGACCCTGAAGGGGCGTCCTAAACGGTTTACTCCCGCACGTACCGTTCGTCGAATTCCACACTGTGATGTAACGCACGAATCCATCCAACCGACTCGCGCTCACCGAAAACGCGGCATAGCCCCCTTGCCGGTGGAATTTCCCCAACATTCCCCGCCCTTTTCCTCTTCACCCAACGGAAAGCGGTAGCTTTCTTGCTGAGGCCACCCCTTCGGGGTTCAGATCCCTATTCCGGCGAACTCCCAACCCAGGGCGGCGGCCGCTGACGCGGCGTTGCCCTGGACTCTCGGATGGTACGGCGCCTTCGGCGCTATCCGGAGGCAAACCATCGTTTACGTCGGCCTGCCCGATTTCCCGGCCGATGTACGTTCCGAATGACCAAGGGTCCACCACCCTGATCCCCTGGACGGCGGAGACGGCTGAAAAGGACCGCAGGCGTCTCGAAGACGTCTCACAAAGGAATCGTCGGCCGACCGTCCTACAACAATATTGCGGTGCGAATTACCTAAATGCCGATTAGGAGTATGCCTATGCTGTCAGCCGGCATATTTGAAACGGCCTCGTCTCGCCTGCGACTGTACTTCGGCGGCAGCCGTGACGGCCGTCCCCCGGCACAGGCTTTCCGTGCCGGCCAGGCGGCCGGGTCCGGCCAAGACCTTTTGGCGGACCAGCTCTTCGAAGCGCTCGTTTTCGAGGAGCTTAAGCTATCGATGAGAGGCCGGAGGCTTTGTTCCGGAAGAACACGCCACTGTAATGCACGCTTCTACGGAATAATCCAAGCCCACCACCACATGATCTCCGGCACCACACTTTTCGCCGCCCCCCTCCTCCAAGCCGACAATCCAGCATTCAAGCGGTTTCCTGCTCACGCCTATCCGAAAACCACCCGAAGACCGTCGAATTTGAACCTGAGCGGTGCGCCCACCGGTAGCGGAATCGTCCCTTTCTTCAAAGGCCGATTCCTGCCCGGCCGGCTGCATCCGTAACTATCTCTTTGCTTACACACCGTCCCTCGGCCCAGCAGCTCCTGTAGCGGGAACTTCCGTACCCCACACCCACCGGAGACCCGACGTCAGGCCGGCGATCGTCCTTTGCAGGCAAGCATCCTTCCACTCGTTCGCACAAGGGCGCCTGGTCAGGCCACCCACCAACAACGTATCGCAGTCCAAGCCGACCACGGTAAAAGGACGGCGGCGAAAGCGACCCGTTTACAGCCCCCGGGTCGAATCAACATCAGACCGTAGATCAGGAGCCCCATCTGGGCGAAAGTCAGCAGATCAAGGCATTCCAATAGACGGTTCCAGACTGCCGAGTGAGCGCGGAAGAAGAAAGCAGGATTCGTAGCCAGGGGGTTGCTCCAACGCAGACGCAAAGGATCGTCGACCAGACAAACGGCCCCTAATAGCATCCCGTGACGCACCGCGGTAGCAAAAAACTGCGCCAGGGTCACACTTGCCAACACTTTCCGATACTTCCACACTGCACCCAGGGCTACGGAAACCAACCAGACAACCAGAGCCGAAACGACTGCAACCATTGCCGTGTCCATGAACGACGCCAGGCACTGCAAAGTGAGGATCCGCCAACGCTGAGCCTCCAGCTGCGCCAGCAGCGCCCCGGCCTGTACGGATTCGGCTCTGACTGCCGCATACATCAGCCGGTCGAAACCCAAGCGCTCGACGACTAAGACCTGCACTCCGGCCGCCACAAAACCCGAAGCCAGCAAAGGCGGCCACCACCGTGATACGCCGGCCCATTCCCGCGTCGTCAGGACCGGCTGCCATAGGACCTTCAAAAACCTCAGTTTCTGCATTCCAAAAGCCCTACCCCCGCTCTTCAGCCGATTCCCCGCAGCTGTTTTCCCTGGCTGGTGAAGAGCTTCCCCGCTTTCGTGAAACCGACGGAGGGAGGCGAGGTAACCGCGGTTCCTCCGCTACCGGCCTTACAGCCAGGAGATTTCCGGTACCTCAGGAGTTCCTACTACGCCCCAGAGCGTCGATTCCAATCTTGCCGTTTCACCGGCGGGTACTGGGCGGGCGGACGGCGGGTCCCTATCGTCCACCCTTAGAGACAGCTCTTCTTTCAACTCCCCCTGGTGCAGAATCCCAACCCGGCTGCACACCCGTTCTACCAGAGCCAAATCGTGAGAACTTAAGAGAATCGTCTTGCCCCGCCCCACCGCGCGCTCTATTAGTTGCACCATCCGGTAGACTGCGGTGGGGTCGAGACCGCTGAACGGTTCATCCAGGAGCCATACCTCGGGGCCATGGATCAGCGCACAGGCCAGCCCGAGTTTCATCCGCATGCCTTGGGAATACTCATGAATGATTTGTTCGCCTGCCCCTTCCATCCCGAAGAACCGCAGCATCTCCTCCGCCCGGCTCCCTGTTTCCAGAGGGGACAAGCCGTGGAGCCGCCCGACGACCGTGAGCATCTCTCGGCCACGCAAGTAATCCAGCACGGCCAGGTTGGGCGAAAAGAAGCCCAGCCGATGGACAATGGTGTTTCCACCAGGTTTGACGACGGCACCCAGGACACGGCACTCCCCCTTATCCGGGCGTCGCAGCCCCGCCAGAATCGACAATAACGTCGTCTTCCCCGCGCCGTTCGGCCCGATGATGCCGTAAACCTCACCTCTTTCGACACAAAACGATACGCCGTGTAACGCCCGAACCCGACCGTAGTTCTTACCGAGTTCCGTCACCACAATGATTTCGCTCATAGCAATACCCAGAGCTTGCCGAAAACCGTCTCCGCGTTATCCCACATGATCTCGGCCGCCCGGCGATAGGCTGCTTCTCGAAGAATCGAAAACGCCAGGACCGGCAACGCAAAGCAGACGACCGCTGCCTCGGTAGTCATCCGCGGTAGGACCAACTCACCGAGGATTACATACATCACCGTAAGAACTACGTGCACAGTACCTACCGTTAGTGCCCCCGGACTCGTCCCCGCCGAGTAACGCGATTTGGGGTCAATCGCCTCGGGATATCGAACAGAAAAGTAGGCACCCGCCGCCTCGCTAAGCAGAACCGAAGCTACTGCAAACGTCACTGCGCAGATCCATGGCTTAGCCCCCTGCATGTGCGGGATACCGGGCAGGAGCGCCGGCAAAAACGCACCACTCATCATGGTGACGTGAAATAACGTCAAGGCTCGGTTCTTGGCCCGTAATACCTCCACTCCCCAACATCCCATCAAGGGGTAAGCCAGCACACCGCGTCGATCCATCCCCAGCATGTTGCCCCGGTACGCGCTCTGGAAGACAGACACCATGCCGGCATAAGCGAGTACCGTGAAAAGAGGAGCCTCCTTCTGCGCAAACGTCTGCCAGATCAAGGGATAGGAAAATCCGAATAACCAAAGCCAACGCGCCGAGTGGATTCGCCAAAACCCCCGCAAACACACGTCCCACAACGGCGGGAGCAGCTCTGATAATCGAGACTGGTTCAGTGCCGGAAACAGCCCGGCTACGGAGCGCCTACCCTGTGAAGAAAGTCCATAGGTTGCGATGCGCTCTTGAAGAACAAGGTCTAGCCCGACATAGAACACAGTCACTATGAGCAGCCCGAGCCAGGGAACCCATTCGTCCGATCCGCCAAGCACGGCGGCCGTCCAACGGCTCAGAAAGCCGCAGCTTTCACCGGGTTCGCCCCACAGCCACAGGACCGGAGATATCAATCCGAAAAATGCACCTGCGAAGCGGGACGCGGGGCCTAAAGCTCCCCTACCGCCACCCGCCAAACGCAAGCAAGAAGCGGGCAGACGACTGTTCAGAACTAGAAAGAACCAAGCCGCGCCACTCCCGAGCAAGCTGAGCACGTCCAGCCGCCCAACGGCAATCTCCAACCCGACCGTCCCCAACAGCATCGGCAGGGATAGGGCACCCACACCCAGTCCCACCACGAGGTAGAGCTGAACAAATGAACCCGGCCACCACAGCAAACGCGACAGGTCGATGCGCCACATGGGGTAAACGCCCGTCAGCAAGGCAAGTCCAAAGAGCGAAAGCCACAGTGACCGGACCAAAACCAACGTCAAAGAGGTCGGCCCTTCGTGCAACAGGCTGCGCAATTCGCCGGCGGCCAAGACAACCAAAACACTAAACAGGCCCGCCTGCGACACCATTGCGAGCAGTCCACGTTCCCGTCTCAGCTTCCTCCAGCGGTACAAAAGAAGACACCGGACCAGTACAGCCATTCTCGCCACCCGCATGTCGCAATTCCCAGCTTCCCTGGGACACTAACCCAACAATAGGCTCCGAAGAATTCGCGCCAAAGGCCAAAAGGACCGTCTTCTGTTGATCTGAAGACGATCCCCCTGCCCACGCCTACCGTCTGGACAGCGAAACCGCTCTCAACAGAAGATCAAAGTCCCCCCGCTGACTCCGGTGGCCGCCACAGCACAGGCAACGCAGCCAAACAGACCGCCTATTGCCAAACCAACCGCCACGCCGCTGGCAAAATCACACACTTGAACCTTCCGCAAACCGAGAAGACCCATACCCTCTGCCTCTGTTTCCAGCGGATAAGCAACGCCGGACTCCGACACATCTGTGAAGCCTATAGACACCAGTAACAGAACAGCGATGGATCCAACTGAAAGCAAGCGAGCAAAAAGATTTCTGGTTTTCATCGTGCATCTCACAGCAAAACAGCCTCAGCATCGTGCCCAATGCAAACCGCCTAGCATCCAGGACGCTATTTCGCTTCACCTAATTCCTGAAGATGGTATAAAGAGCAATAAGAAGCGCTACAATGCTGAGAATCCTACCAAACCTTTCGTTCCGGAGTAAGGATCTCATTTTCGCACGAAGCATCATAAGGTTTTCCTCACTCTATTGTTAGCACGCTGCAGCTACTCCAGCCAACGAATACCAGGCCAGTGAGAGGCAGAACGCAGAGCAAGCAGAAAAAGTGCCGAGAGCAATTCCAACAGTCAGGCCAACAGCTCTTGCGCAGCTGAAACCTAAACCGACAAATTCATCTAGCTGTATCCCTTGCGGTGCCATCACGAATCTGTCTTCGCTTTGACACGAAGATCCAAATGCGCTCGCTAACACGAGGGCCAACAAGACAGCGAAAACAACTCCTTGCTTCATAGCAGCACCTCCTCTAAGGCTTTAGACACTAAAACACCACATCATCTGCAGGCTAAGGAAGATTCTTCCCGCCTTGTTCAGTCTCATCCGGCGAAAGAGAGGGTTCCGAAACGGCGTCGGTATCCTGAAAAACCAACGCAGCTCCGCTCCAATATTCAGACAAGACCTGAGCCGGCAACACGACGGCGCCATACCACGGATCCCAAACATCGAAGCAGTCCCGGTCGATTTTTCCCCGAATAACGATAAAGTGCTTACACTTCATGTAAGCAATCATCGGGAAATGACTCAAACGGTCCAAAGAGCAATTGACCCAAACCGGAGAAGCCGGTCGCCCAAATCTCAGGGAGGCAGCCGCTAACTCCTCGAAAGTGGTTCCGCCCTTTGGTTTCCCTATCCAGCGGAAGATCGCTTCCGCTCTAGAATCCACGTCCGACAAACCCAAAGCAGTGGCCAAGGCGGCGGGACCGCAGTCGTTCCAACTCCGTTGAAGAACTCCCGATTCTCGTTCGAGCAGGAGAGCACCTTGCCGCCAAGCCTGGAACTCCCTCACCCGTCGTCGAAAATCTCCGTCCCAAGTGCTAATGTCCCCTCGAGCCGCAACCACGAAGCAACGAGCCGCCACAGCCAGGATCCCCAACACAAAGATCGCAACCGTCGCCCGTCCAGACATCACTCGCCACCCTGCCACGCAGCACCGACCTCACAGAGGAGCTGGTCGAGCGATTCATGGTCAGGCGAACCTGCGATGAACCGCCGAATCTCGCCTTCCCCGCCGACCACGAGGACGACAGGCACCACGGGCCAGGGTACAAGTCGCATCAAGGTGTGTTTGTGGTCGACGTAGAAACGATTTTCGCTCGACGAGAACGGTGAACCTACCTGCCTGTCGGCCTCCACGGAAATCCAGAACACGGGAAAAGACCGGTCAATCTCCTTCAAGGTTCTCCGGAGCTCGTTGCAAGCCGAACAGGTAGGGGAAAAGTAGATGAAGATCTTTTGACGACCCCGGGTTTCAACCATGAGATCCCGCTCAACACCGCCCACGTCCTGCACCGGCAGGCTTACCAGACGCCCACGGCTGTCTTGAATCGGAGGGGGTAAAACCGCTAGTCCCCGATACATGTAACCGCCGGCTACAACAAACGCGGTTACAACAAGCAATCCAGACCCGGCGCACAGTCGACGCCGGCTTTTCCCCGGCACGCGAAGCAGTGCATAGACTGCGGCGAACCATGATCGGCCGGAGCTCCCAGACGGGTTCCGGGCTGTCGTTCCGGGAGCAATCGTTGTCGGATTCGACGGTTCGGTTTCTGAACTTACCACAGCGGCTCCCTCCTCCACTGTACATGCGTCTTCTTTCGGGAATCGTCGACCTTGAATACATACCCCAACGAAGCTGGAATGTCTTTCGCTCCTTGCGCGAATTTCGCGCTTTTCGCTGTTTTCGCGCGGAGGGCCCGCTCGCCGACCTAACCCATACCCGAAGTCCGGCCGAAATTCCCGTAGGGACTTCGTTGCGACTCAGCCAAGGGGGAAAACTAGGGAAAAGTAGGGACAGTCCCTTTGTCGCCCCTTTGTCGCCCTTTGTTCCTCTCTTCTTTGGCTCCTTCTCTTTTCCCCGTTTGTACGCGACGACGCTATTTTGGCGTCTCAAGACGGCGGGCCGAGACCCGCACAAGAGAGTGGAACCGTG
>Ga0116188_1001677_pt1 | contig 18625 bp, 15 predicted proteins | sample AD_JPNTR2_MetaG_FD_89807 | JGI IMG/M metagenome (GOLD analysis project Ga0116188, IMG submission 89807) | Active sludge microbial communities of municipal wastewater-treating anaerobic digesters from Japan - AD_JPNTR2_MetaG | ecosystem: Engineered > Bioreactor > Anaerobic > Digestate | place...
CCCTCGGTCACGCGTTCGTAAGACACTTTTGTCTCCTTCCTGTTTCCCACATGAAGGAAGTGTACTTCAACGCGTGGCCGCTTTCAAAACTTTAGGTGTTGCGCTAGCCGGTCGCGCGCGCGCTTTAGCCTTATCAGCGTACCCCATCGAAAAGTGCGCGGAAAAGTACGCTGGCACGCTTTTACGAAAACAATCATTTTTTGTTTGGCGAATATCTCAATCTGCCCTATAATTGGTGCATCATGATGTGAATAGGTTCACAGTGGCTCACAGTTATGACAGGTGTAAGAGATCATGAGTAAAACTTTACGTGTCGGGATTGTTGGCGGCGGCAATGACTCGTTCATCGGCGATATCCATCGTGCCGCCATTAAGCAGTGCGGTCGGCTGGAGTTGGTTTGCGGTGCGTTTGGCTCCACGCGACAAAGCTCGTTTGAAACCGGCAAGCGCCTGGAACTCCCTACGCGGCGTTCATACGGCACTTACCGTGACATGTTTCGCCGGGAGGCAACCCTGCCCGAAGACGAACGTATGGACTTTGTGTCCATCTTGGCACCCAATGCGATGCACTATCCGGTCGCGATGTCGTCAATCGACGCAGGGTTCTCCGTGTTCAGTGAAAAGCCTTTTACCTGCAATCTGGACGAAGGGCTGAATCTCACGCGCAAGCAGCAGGCAAGCGGGTTGGTGTACGGGATCGCCATGGTCTATCAGGGTTATCCCGCCTTGCAACTGGCGCGCCGCCTCCTGCTTGAGGAGCAGATGATCGGCACGATCCGTAAAATCGTCTCCCGCTACCCACTGGGATGGATGGCACAACGCCTTGAGACGGCCGGTAACAAACAAGCTGGCTGGCGAGCCGACCCGCGGCGCAGCGGTCCGGCGGGATGCCTGCTTGATCTCGGCATCCACTGCTTTTATCTGTCGGAATGGCTGTCGGGCCTGGCGGTCAGCGAGGTCTGCGCGGATCTGCGGGCGACGGTCCCCGGGCGTATCTTGGACGATGACTGCAGCGTGCTTGTGCGCTTCACTGGAGGTGCGCGCGGTGTGTTCCTCGCCAGTCAAATCGCTACCGGACGGCGCGACGGCCTCACCATTGAACTCATGGGTGACCGCGGCGCGTTGTTGTGGTCGCAAAATGAGCCGCACCGCCTGATCGTGCGCGACGTTGACGGTTCGGAGCGTGTCCTGACAGAGGGTATCCCCGCCACGGGAGAGAAACCCGGCCCCAACCCGTTCGGTAGCGATGCGGCCTACATCGCCGCGCTCGCGTCAACCTACTCTGCCTTTGCGGATTATTACGAATCCTGCAAAGCCCAAAAGAGTGTCGCTCCCCCCGCCCGCGGCTTCATGAGCATTGAGGATGGCCTGCGCGCGGTCGTGTTCGTCGACGCCGTCCTAAAGAACTGCACCGTGCCGGAAGAGCCAGCGCCCCCGCCAGACAAATGGACGCCGATCATTGTGCCCCCCATTCCGGAGCTTTGAAGGTCATGCGTGCTACTTTGTTTGCGTGCCTGCTCGCCTGCGTATCGGCGCAGGCTGCCGATTACTATGTGGATGCCGAACACGGCCGGGATGGGAACCCCGGCACATCGCCGGAACAGGCTTGGCAAACGCTTGAGCGCGTGAACGCGGCCCGGCTCAATCCCGGCGACCGCGTGCGCTTCAAGTGCGGGCAGATGTGGCGCGGGAGCCTCAATGTCCAGCCGGGGACACAGGGAGCGCCCGTCACGTACACCTCTTATCCGGGAACGGGCGAGAACGCCGACTGGAAGCCCCGTATCATGCGCAGCGTCGATCTTGCCGATCCGGCGCTCTGGCAGTCGACGGGCAATAACATCTGGAAAGCCGTGCCCACCATCGGCGGCGGTACAAACGTCAATGCAGACATCGGCAATATCGTGCTCGTCAAGAAAGGTACGACACCCAAGACGGCAGGATTCAAGCGGTGGTCTGTCGACGAGCTACGTGCGCAGGGCGACTTTTTCTCCAGCCCGTTTTCGTCTACGGCCGGTCCACGGACGATCTTTTTCTACTCTGAAAAAAATCCGGCTGAGTTTTACAGCTTCATTGAGGCGGCGCCCAAAATCAACAGTGTGTCTGTAAAGAAACCAGAGTGGTATGTGTTGGACGGACTGGCCTTTGGCTATACCGCCGCGCACGGTGTCGGCGGTGCCGGGCACAGCCATGCACGGATCCGCAACTGCGATTTCTTCTGGATCGGTGGCGGCCATTTGTACACGCGTAACGATAGGCCCACACGTTACGGCAACGGCGTGGAGTTTTGGTGCACGGCGACTGACTGCGTGGTCGAGGGTTGTCGTTTTTGGCAGATCTACGACACCGCCATGACCAACCAAGGCAACGAGAAGTGTCGCGTGAGCGATGTCTTGTGGCGCAACAACATCGTCTATCTCTGCGAACAGGCCTATGAAATCTGGTTCTCCGATCCAGAGTCAGAGGTCGCCGGCGTAACGTACGAAGGCAACAGCAGCTATGACTGCGGCTTCGGATGGGGTCATGTACAACGTCCCAACAAAAACGGAACCCACCTGTTGGCGTATCGTCTGGAATCGAAAGTCCTTAAGCTTCATTACCACGACAACCGGTTCTACAACACGACAGAGCGGATGATCTGGTTTTACAATCCCCGGCTGAACGAAGTGGCGTGCAACCGCAATATCTTCTGGCAAGAGGGCGCCGATCCCGACAAGCAGCCGTTGTTCGCCTGGTCCGGACCGCACGCCAAGGGTATCGGATTCGACACCTATCGGACTGAGACCGGCAACGATACCGAATCGCGTTTCGAAAAAATCGAACGCATACCCTATTTTGATTACTGATACAACCGTGTTAACCTACCGTCGAAAAATCGAGCTGAACGGACCATCCCATACGTGAAAAAGGACGAGCGTCTGTTCGTCCGGGCAAGCAGACGCCTGTCCCTTCCGTGTATTTTGTGTCCATCCGGTGGGTTAGATGTTTTCGGCGGGCATTAATAAAACGAGGAAGTCGTTTATGAAGCGAATGTTGTTTTCGATACTAACGGTTTTTTGCGTGTGCGGCCTGATGGCGGCGCAGGTGGAATTGACTTACACGTTCACCGACAAGCACGAGGAGAAGAAGACGGTGTCGGTCACGCCCGACGCCAAGGGTGTGGTGACGGTGATCGTCAAGCGCAGCCAGTTGCCGCAAGGTGTGGAGTGGGTGTCGGTGTTGCCGGATTTCGCCACGGCCAAAGTCGGCGAAGAGGGCTACTACGTGACGCCCGACGGCTTTCTCGGCACCTTCCGTTTACAGAATGGTGCCTACATGATCGGCGGACCGAGCGTTGTCCACGGACGCAACTACATGCCGATTTTCGGCATGAAGAATCCGCGCGCGACATTCGTCGGCATTGTCGCCACGATGCGTTTTGAGTACGACCTGCACGTGCGCGCCAAAGAAGGCGTGTATACGATTGCGCCGCGCTTTCGGGTGGCTGGCTTTGTACCGCCGGACGATATCGTTATCCACTACCATCTGCTCGAAGGGCGCAACGCAGACTATGCCGGTATGGCACGCGCCTATCGTAATTACCAGCTCCTGCGCGAGGTCTGCAAGCCAATCAGCGTACGCATAAAAGAGCAGCCAGAACTCGACTACGCCGCGCGCTGCCCCGAAATCCGTATCCGCCAAGGCTGGAAGCCCGCGCCCAGCCCGGTCATGGAACAGAGCCTCGCCACCGAGCCGCCGATGAAGGTCGCGGTCACCTTTGATCGCGTGGGCGACATTCTGGACGCCCTCAAGCGCGTCGGTGTCAAGCGCGCGCAGCTCTGTCTGGTCGGCTGGAACCAGAAGGGCCACGACGGACGCTGGCCGCAGATGTTCCCGGTAGAAGAAGCGCTGGGCGGTGAAGCGAAATTGCGGCGGCTGATCCGCAAGGCGCATCGCATGGGCTACCGGATCGTCGGGCACACCAACAGTTCCGACGGCTACAGCATCGCCAATGTCTGGGACTGGGATCTGCCGGTCAAGCGCCAAGACGGCACGCCCTACTCCCATGCCGTCTGGAGCGGCGGCCGGATGTACTCGCTCTGCCCGCAACGCGTCTTTGAGCGCTTCTATCCGCAGGACATCCGCAAGGTGGCCGACCTCGGTTTCCGCGGCCTGCACTATATCGATGTTATCACGATCGTACAGCCGCCGCGCTGCTTCGATCCCAATCATCCCTGCACACCCAAGGAGAGCGCGATGTGGTTCGACCGCATTCTCGCCGCCTGCAAAGACCATATTGGCGGGGTGTCCTCAGAGGGTGGCTTCGACTACGCCTGCGGTAATCTTGATTACGCGCTCTACGTCTATTTCGGCGGACTTTCCGGCAAGCACAACGCGATGCATGACCGTCTGATCCCGATCTGGCAGCTTGTCTACAACGGCATCATCCTCAACAACCCCTTCACCGAGACGGTCAACGCCCCGGCCAAAGACCTCTTCACCCAAACCAAGCTCGTCGAGTTCAACGGACGGCCGACGTTCTACATCTACTCCAAGTTCAAATCCGACAACAAGAACTGGATGGGCGAGATCGATCTGAGGTGCGCCACCGACGAGGAACTCAAGCAGACAGCCGCATTTGTTAAAAAGGGCTATGACGAATTTGAGGCGCTGTCCGACTTGCAATTCGAATTCATGGAGCAACACGAGCAGCTTGCGCCCAACGTCTTCCGCACCGCCTTCTCCAACGGTGCCGAGATCATCTGCAACTACACCGACAGCGATTACGTTCACAAGGGACAGACCATCGCGCCCAACCGCTACCGGCTGTTCAGATGAACACCAATTGGGTATCACGCCAATGTGAATGAGAGGGGGAACAAAATGGATTTTTCACGAAGAGTTTTCATGGGCGCGAGTGCCGCGTTTCTTGCGGCAAGCGGAGCGAAGGGGGCTGAAACGCCCCAACCGAAGATTCAGGGCTTTGACGAGACCAACGCGGGCAAGGTGAAGACGGCGGCTTGGACGCCCTTTTCAGACCGCAAGGTCAAGGTCGGCATCGCGGGTTACGGGGTCTGCAAATTCGGCGCGCAGTTCGGGTTCCAGAACCACCCGAATGTCGAAGTCGTCGCGGCGACCGACCTGAACCCCACTGCCTGCGCAGAGCTGGCCAAGGTCACGGGCACCAAAAAGACCTATGCCTCGTGCGGGGAAATGTACGCGAAAGACCGCGAGATCGAGGCGGTCTTTATCGCCACGGACGCGCCGAGCCACGCCAAGCTCTGCATCGAGGGCATGAAGCGCGGGCTGCATGTGGCTTCGGCCGTGCCGGCGGTTTTCGGCGAAGAGCAGTTGGCGCTGGCGGACGAACTGCTGGCGACGGTCAAGTCAACGGGGATGATCTACGCGCTATTTGAAACTTCGGCGTTCCGCCCGGAATGTTACGCAATGCGCGAGATCTACAAGGTGGGCGGCTTCGGCAAGCTGATCTACACCGAGGGCGAGTACTACCACTACTCAGCCAAACCTATCGCATCCTATAACGGCTGGCGCGTCGGCTTGCCGCCGCAGTACTACCCAACCCATGCGAACGCTTTCTATACCTGTGTCACCGGCGGCTCCTTCACCTCGGTTACGTGCCTGGGCATGCCGAGCCTGCTGTCCGACTTCCAGCCGGGGAAGAACCGCTACAACAATCCATTCGCCACCGAAATCGCACTGCTCCGCACCAGCGAGGACGGCATGGCGCGCATGGTGAAGAGCCGGGATGTGCCCGGCGCGAGCGGTGAGAAGGGGCGTGTCTACGGTCAGAAGGGTTCCTTTGAGGCGCGTTATTCCGGCCAAGCAGACATTTCGAAAGTGGCGCAAGAGAAACCGCCGCTGCCGCCCGGCATGCCGGCTGGCGGGCATGGCGGGTCGCACGGTTATCTGACCGACGACTTTATCCGCGCCATCCTGCTCAAGCAAAAGCCGGTCTGCGATGTGGCCTGCGCGTTGAACACGACGGTCTCGGGCATCTACTCGCACATGTCTGCCATGAAGGATGGCGAGACGCTGAAGATTCCGCAGTTTCAGCTTTGAATCCCGCTGTACAAACAAGAAAGGGGCATGAGATGGATTTTTCACGTAGGGTTTTCATGGGCACGAGTGCCGCGTTTCTTGCGGCGAGCGGAGCGAAGGGAGCCGAAACGTCCAAGCCGAAGATTCAAGGTTTGGACGAAACGAAAAGCGGCGCGGACGAGAGTCTCGACTGGATTCCATACGCCGACCGCAAGGTGCGCGTGGGCATCGCGGGCGAAGGCGTCTGCTCGTTCGGTTCAGCGTTCGGTTTTCAGAGCCACCCCTACGTGGAGGTGGTCGCCTGCACGGATCTCGATCCCGCAAAGTGTAAATTGCTGCAAGAGCGCGTGAAGGCGCAGAAGACCTATCCGAGTTGTGAGGAGATGATCAAGCACGCGGCCGAGGATAAGCTCGAAGCCGTGTACCTCGCGACGGACGCGCCGAGCCATGTGTCGCTCGCCATCATGGCCCTCGAACACGGCCTCCATGTGGCGAGCGCCGTGCCAGCATTCCTCGGCGAAGAGCAACTCGAATACGTCCCGCGTCTCCTTGACGCCGTGGAGCGCAGCGGCAAGCTCTATCAAATGAACGAAACCTCGGCATTCCGCGACTCCTGCTTCAAGATGCGCAAGCTCTATCAGGCGGGCATGCTCGGCGCGATCACATACACCGAGGGCGAATACTTCCACTGCGGCGACAACACTCTGGACGGACAGGGCACGCCCTCCTACAACGGCTGGCGCATCGGATTGCCGCCGCAGTACTACCCCACCCACTCCAATGGTTACTACACCTGCGTCACGCACAAGCGCTTCACCGAGGTGGTCTGTACGGGCATTCCCTCGCTTAAGAAACGTTACCACAAGAACAAGTACAACAACCCCTACGGCAGCGAGTTCGCAATGTTCAAGTGCGAAGATGGCTCCGCCGCGCGCATGCTCGTCTCGTGGGACACGCCATCCTATGGCGGCGAGGACGGCCGCATCTGGGGACAGAAGGGGTGTTTCGTTCCCGAGAAGGGCGGCTACTGCGGCTGGTTCTCAAAAGAGGTGAAGGAGAACGCGAAGAAGTGGAGCAAACGTGCCTTGCCCAAAGGAATGACCGGCGGCGGACATGGCGGCTCGCACGGCTACCTCACAGACGACTTCATCCACGGCATTCTCGTGCCGGAGCACAAGGTCTGCGTGGATGTGGTCACGGCGCTCAACACCACGATCGCCGGTGTCTACGCCCACATGAGCGCGATGCGGGGCGGTGAAACGATCAAGATTCCTGAGATCACACTATAGGCGTACGGAAGAAGAGGACAGCTTGACCAGCACGACAATGAACAAAAGGAGAGACAAGACATGGCGCACATCCTATCCAGACGGACTTTTTTCCAAACGACTGCCGCAGCCGCGCTGACAGCCAGAACGCTGGCGCAGGCGCAGCAGACCCAAGCGCCGAAGATTGCGGGCTTTGACGAGACCAACGCAGGCAAGGTCAAGGTGGCGGCATGGACGCCCTTTTCCGACCGCAAGGTCAAAGTCGGTATCGCGGGCTACGGGGTCTGTAAATTCGGCGCGTCATTCGGGTTCCAGAACCACCCGAATGTTGAGGTCGTCGCGGCGACCGACCTGAACCCCGACGCCTGCGCGGAGTTGGCAAAAGTCACGGGCGCTAAAAAAACTTACGCCTCGTGCGAGGAGATGTACGCGAAGGACCGCGAGATCGAGGCGGTCTTTATCGCCACGGACGCGCCGAGCCACGCCAAGCTCTGCATCGAGGGCATGAAGCGCGGGCTGCATATGGCTTCGGCCGTGCCGGCGGTTTTCGGCGAGGAACAGTTGGCGTTGGCGGACGAACTGCTGGCGACGGTCAAGAAGACCGGTCTGGTCTACGCGCTGTTTGAAACCACGGCTTTCCGCCCGCAATGCTACGCGATGCGCGAGATCTACAAGGCGGGCGGCTTCGGTAAGATGATCTACACCGAGGGCGAGTACTATCACTACATGGACAAGCACATCGGGTCCTACAACGGTTGGCGCGTCGGCTTGCCGCCACAGTACTATCCGACCCACTCGAACGGTTTCTACACTTGTGTCACCGGCGGCTCCTTCACCTCGGTCTCGTGCCTGGCCATACCGAGCCTGCTGCCCGACAACCAGCCGGGGAAGAACCGCTACAACAATCCGTTTGCCTCCGAGATCGCGCTGTTCCGCACCAGTGAAGGCGGCATGGCGCGCATGGCGGTAAGCTGGGACATGCCCGGCGCAGGCGGCGAGAAAGGGCGCGTCTATGGTCAGAAGGGCAGCTTTGAAGCGCGCTACTCCGGCCAAGCGGATATTTCGAAAGTCGCACAAGAGAAACCGCCGCTGCCGCCAGGCGTACCGGCCGGCGGACACGGCGGATCGCACGGTTACCTGAGCGATGACTTTATCCGCGCCATCCTGCTCAAACAGAAGCCGGTCTGCGACGTAGCTTGCGCGTTGAACACGACGGTCTCGGGCATCTACGCGCACATGTCCGCCATGAAGGACGGCGAGACGTTGAAGATCCCGCAGTACGCGCTGTAAGCACTGAGCGATAATATGACTTACTTTATGCGCAGTTTTTCGATAGCGGGCTTCGCCATGCTTGTTTTGGCCACGACGGCTACGTGTGAAGAGCCGAAGGTGAAGGCGCTGGCACCAACACTGCCCAAGCCGACTTTTGAAGGCACGCCGATCGACGTGCGCTCGCCGCATCGCGAGGCGTATCGGGGCGACAACGTACCGCCCCCGCCCCTACTCGTACCGGCGGGCACGCGTCTACTGTCCGGCAGATGCGCGGTGCGTTGCAACGACAATACCGCGTCACCTCGCGACCTCGCGCTGGTCACTGACGGGGACAAGCAATATAGTCCGTCCGCTTACCTCGAACTCGCTCCGGGCGTACGTTGGATTCAGATTGACCTCGGCACGAACGTCGCGATCCATGCGGTATGCCTCTGGCGTGAACGACCTGAGCAGTGCGTCTACCGCGACACGGTCGTACAGGTTTCCAGCGATCCTTCCTTTAAAACCGGCGTCGTCACGCTTTTTAACAATGACTACGACAACAGCGCTGGGCTCGGCCGCGGCAACGACAAAGAGTATTTCGAAGACCACTTCGGCCGCCGGATCGCCGGCAACGGCGTGCGAGCGCGTTATGTGCGGATCACCAGCAACGGCAACACCTCGGACCCTTACAACCACTATACCGAGGTCGAGGTCTTCGGCGAGTGACACAGCCCGTTTAGCGCAGCCATATCCGACGGTAGCGGAGCCTCAACTTCGACCCAGTTCTGCTTGGCGGGGTGACGGAAGCGGAGCCACGCCGCGTGCAGTGCTTGCCGCTTGATGCGAAGCCGCATGTGATCAACCTCTGTGAGGGCGTCGGTGCAAAAACGCAGGAAGGCCGTCTCGTCCACACCGTACACCTTGTCGCCGGTCACCGGAAAGCCCAACGAGAACAACGTCGCCCGGATTTGATGCAGGCGGCCTGTGCGCGGTTCGGCCGTCACACGGCTGATTCCGTTGCCACACGAAACGCGCGTGAACGCGGTCTCACACCACTCGGCATCTGGAACTGGCGCTGCGGCGGGTGAGACAGCCGGAATCCAGCGTCGCTTCTTCCGGATCACCGAAGCTGTGTCGGGCAGCAACCAGCCTGCGGCGTCGATGCGTTCCGGAAAGCGCCCCTCAACATAAACGGTGTAGCGCTTGTCCACCCGATGCGCGGCAAACTGCCGCCAGAGATGCGCCGCCGCCCGCCGATTTTTGGCGATCAGCACCACGCCCGAGGTTTCGCGGTCCAGACGATTGATAAAAACGGGAGGCGCGTATCCGCAGCGTGTTTGCAGCAAGGCCCAGAGCGTGTGGTTGAAGTAGCGTCCGCCCGGATGGCAGGGCAGATTGCCCGACTTGTTCACGGCCAGCAGATCAGCGTCCTCCCATACCACGGCAAACGTGTCATCCACCGGCGGCTCAGGAATGCCGGATGCGTCGTACTGGATGCGATCCCCGACCGCAAGCGGATGTTGCACCGCAGCGGGGTTTCCGTTCAGTGTGACACGCCCTTCGTCGATCAGCCGACACCACGCCGCATGGTCATGATACGTAAAGCGCGACGCCAGATAAGCGGCCAGCGGTTGCCCCGCCTCCGCCTCCTTGACGTTGAGCCGCATGTCGCGCGTCAACAATGTCTCCGGCTGAAGGATGTCTCTATCGTCCATGCACTCAATTAAAGAAGGCCGTTGCGTCAGCGGGACGGATCTCGGTCAGGGTGCCTTTGTAGTGGCGGAGCGAGATCGGTTGATAGGGATGTTTCGCAATGGCCGCCTCGTTGATGTCCACGCCGATCCCCGGCCGGTCCGCCGGGATGTGCATCTCGCCATCATGCAACGTGACCGCTTCGTCGCACACGTCGCGCCGCCACGGCACATCGTTGGCCATAGTCTCCAGCAGATAGAAGCCGGGTTGCGACGCGGCGAGCTGAAGCGTGGCGGCGTTGGCCACCGGCCCGCTGGGGTTGTGCGGACAGAAGGGGATGTGATGCGATTCGGCAATCGCCGCGATCTTGCGTAACTCGGTGATGCCACCGGCGTGCGAGACGTCCGGCTGCACGAAATCCGCACCACGCGCCTCCAGCAGCGTACGGAACTGCCAGGTGTTGTAGAGCCGCTCGCCGAACGAAAGCGGCACCTTGACGCGGCTGCGCAGATCGGCGATCGCTTCGATGGTATCGGGGATGATCGACTCTTCAAACCAGAGGATATTGAACGCCTCCAGTGCATTGGCGATGCGTAGCGCGGTCGGCAGATCGAAGCGCCCATGTCCCTCAATTAAAATTTCCGCGCGGCCATCGACCGCCTCATAGACCATTTCGATACAGCGCATCGCCTTGCGGAACGCCTGTGGTTCAAGCTGCCGGTAGGCGGTGCCGAAGGGATCCCACTTCAGCCCTTTCCAACCAGCGGTCTCGATCGCTTCGGCAGCTTTTTCCGCAAACTCTTCCGGCTCTTTCGCGCCTGCAAACCAGGCGTTGGCGTAGCACGGCACCTTGTCGCGCACACGCCCGCCCAGCAACCGCCAGACCGGAACGCCCAGGCTCTTGCCGAGAATGTCCCACAGCGCGATGTCGATCGCCGAGATCGCGCTCATCAGCACTGGCCCGCCGCGCCAATAGGCGTCGCGGTAGTTGCTGTGCCAGATCGCCTCAATGTCGCGCGGATCTTTGCCGAGCATGTCACGCTCCAGATCCTGGCACGCGGAGACGATGGTAGCCTCCTTGTACTCCAGCGTGGCCTCACCGACCCCGTAGAGACCGGCCTCGTCGGTCAGCACTTTGACGAACACCCAGTTCGTCCGGTAGGCGTGACAGACAAACGTTTTGATTCCAGTGATTTTCATAAAGTAGCCTCCTACTCTAACACGCGGTCACGGTTGAACGTGAACAACATCGAACAGAATATCGCGACCGCCCCCAGAACATAGGCGAACGCCAACACCGTGAAGCCCTGCTGGATGCCGGCCACCTTGCCATGCAGATCGCAGAACCTGCCGATCATTTTGGGCGGTACTGTGCCCAAAAAGAACGCCGTCATCGTCATCAACCCGACTGCGCTTGAACGGAATCGCGCCGGCACCACGTCGAACAGTGACGCATGGGTATTGACCTCGAAGAGACCGCGGAAAATCCCGTATCCCGCCATCGCGATCCACGTGGCCGTGACGCCGTTCGCCACGCCGATCCAGTAGATCATCGGTGCCCCCAGCAACAACGCCGCGCCCTGCAACAACAAGCGAAAACGCGGATAGCGTGACACGGCCCAATCGGTCAGCACCCCGCCCGCCATGATCGCCGCGAACGCCGCCAAGTGATGATAGAGCATCGTCCCACCCGCTGCCTGCGTGAGCGTCATCGGCGTCGCGGAACTCTTGAACTTTTCCATCACAAAGGTCGGCGCCCAGAAAACGTAGGCGTTGTTCACGAAAACCACAGCGCAGAATCCAGCCGTCGCCAGCAGCGCGCTAGGCGTCTTCACCAGCACGCGGATCGACTCCCAGATCGACGGCTTATCGACGGCAGCAGGCTTGTCCGGCTGCGACTCCGCAGGCGCGTCCTTCAACCGAAAGATGAAAACAAGGCCGAGAAGAACACCGGCACCGCCGAACAGATAGAAGACCATACGCCAACCGAAGGCCGCTTCGATCATACCTGCCAGATAGCCGCTACACATCAGTCCGACATACAACGCAGCCTGATGGACAGAAAACGCCAAAGAGCGCGTTTTTTTATGGTACGACGCGATTAGCGCATAGGCGGAAGGCGCGTAAAAAGACTCGCCACCGCCCGTCGCCACGCTACGGAAGAGGATCAGACCGACAACCCCCGTAGCCATTCCCGTGAGAGCCGTCGCGCAGCTCCAAAAAATCAGGCTGCACGTGATGATCCACTTGCGGCTCAGCCGATCGCCCATAAATCCGGCTATCGGAACCATCACCGCCAGCGTCGCGAACATCCACGAGCCGATCGCGCCCATCTGGCCGTCGGTCAGCCCCAACTCATTTTGAATCGGGATCAACATAACGCTGAACAACGCACGGTCCGCCTGATGGAAAAAGAAGGCAACCGACAGCAGCGCCAGCAACTCCCACTTGTAGCTTTTTGAAACTTTCATGGTTTTTTGTTATCGGGATTATCGGACAGATTGGACGGATTGGACGGATCAGACGGATCAGATATCCACATCTATCGGCATGTGTTGCGCGCTGCAACCGGCATCCACCACCAAGCGCTCGCCGCAAATGTTGCGCGATGCATCGGACGCCATAAAGGCCACCGCCTGCGCGATGTCATCGGCTGTCGCTTCGACGCCGAGCGGACAGTTCAAGCGGCGGCGCTTGATCTTATCGTCATCCAGCTTTTCCCAACGGTCGGTGAAGATGTAGCCCGGTGCCACCATGTTGACGCGGATGCCTTTGGGCCCCAAGTCCAAGGCCATCGAGCGCGTCAACGCATCCACACCACCCTTGCTGGCCACGTAGGCGGTGCGGTTGCGAATCGCGCGCATCGACACATTGGAGCCTAGGTTGACGATCACACCGCGGCTTTCCTGACGCAGCATCATCTTGACCGCCTCCTGCGACACCTGAAAGGTGCCTAGCAGATTGGTCTTGATGACCGACAGGAAATACGCCGGATCCATCTCTTCAAACGCCGGCCCGATACCTTGGTTGCAGGCGTTGTTCACCAGGATGTCAATGCGGCCGAACTTCTCCTGGATCACGCGGAACATGGCGCGGACCTGTTCGGTGTCCGAGATGTCGGCCGGCGTCTCATTAAACTCAGTCAACCCCATTGCACGCAACTCTGCCGCGCCCTTGGCCGTGCTCTCCGGCGTGGAACTGCACACGCAGACGCGGGCTCCCTCGCGGATGAACAACGCAGCGATTCCGACACCGGTGTTGCGGCTCGTTCCGGTCACCAGTACAACTTTGTCTTTAAAACGCATCGTGATTCTCCTCGATCCATTCCGATTTTGTGTGGACGCGAAGCGGTCTGGATCGACGCTGACCGCTTCGCATCTCCCTCTCAACTCGAGGCTCTTGCAAAACCCCTTGCTTGCAGGTGTGGCACGGGCATCTTGCCCGTGTTCCATGGGCGGGACGCCCATGCCACGAGGGGTTTAGCAAGCGTCTCAACTCATTTTCCGCCGCGGATTTCGTACATACGGTAACCAACCTCGCGGATGCCTTTGATCGTTTCCGGATAGGGCGTGTTACAGCAGTCAACAAACCCGACCTGGAAATTCTCACCGTCAAACCTTCCGGTCGTAGCCTGATCTCCGAATTGATGCCAGTGTACGCCCACCACATGCGCATGCTTCAATGCTGACGTGACATACTGCACGTAGACCCGGCCGCGCTCTTCTTGGTTTTCCAGCTTAATCAGACCGGGGTGGAAAAGGCCACGATCCAGCGCACCGAAATGGAACTCGCCGATGATCACCGGTTTATCGATGCCCTCCGGCAACTTGAAGTCATTGAGGTGGCGCGCGTAGATGTTGTAGCTGAGCAAGTCGCAGTGCTTAGCCGCCACACGCACTGCAAACTCCGGCCCGCGTCCGGCAAAGCGGCACCCCATGTAGAGCTTGTTCGGTGCCGCAGCTTTGAACTCTTCGCGGATGTTCTTGAAGTAGGCATCGGCAATCTCCAGCGTGAACGCCTTGAGATCGGCAGTGGCTCCCGCTCCCGGCCGTCGGCAGACAGTGAGGAACGCATCCCAGTCCGCATACGCTGTGCCCCATGCCGCGTTGAGCTTGTCGATCGTGCCGTATGCCTTCTGCATGCGCTCGCGGAAGACGCGCTTGGCCGCCTGATCCGCAGGCGACTCCAGCGTCCATGCCGCCAGATCGGTCTCGCCGCCCCAGCTTAGCTCGTTGTCAACAAAGAAGCCGAAGCACCACGGATCTTGCATCTCGGCCTTGTGTTCGTTCATCAGCCGCCGCACATCGGCGCGGAACGAGGGATCGAACGGATCACGGAAAGGCCACCAGCCGTCATGGCTGCCGGCGAGCGGCTTCGACTTCAGTTCAAAACGGTCGGTATACGGCGTGCGATCCATCAGGCAGATTTTCTTGTCCGAACTGTTGGCGATGGTGTTCATTCCCCAGCTCCGCAACCGGCGGTGCGCCAAGTCGGCGAAGATTTCGTAATAGCCCGCACCATATTTGCGGTAACAGTTCGCCGACGAAAAATCGTACGTTCGCTGAATGTTGCGTTTGACGTAATATGGATAGAGTAGCTCATCGCGCGTGGTATAGAACTTGGCGAACGGCGAATCCGGTGCAGGTAGGTCCGTGAAGTAAAACTCGCGGTTATCGAGCGGCGTGATCGCCGTAGAGGGCGTCACGCGCACCGGCCCGTGCGACCAGTACAGATACCCTTCGGGATCCACCATCCACCACTTGCCCTCGATCTTCTCCACGCGGAAATGTCCGGTCGCCTCGCGCCGCGGCCCGCCCGCCCAGCCGCCGAAGCGACTCCAGCCCGTCGGCCCCGGATGCGCCGCCAAGTCCGCCTCTTCACGCCGCGCCGCCGCCTTCAACTCCTCGTCGGAGTGGATCTTTCCCGGCCACGTCTTGTGCTTAAACTGACCGTACACGTCAATGAAGGGGAAAAACTCTTTCTCCGTCAGCTTCATCCAAGCCGGAGCATCCGCGACCGGCCCCGTATGTGCCACGATGCGCCGGACGCCCCACTTCCAATCCAGCTTGTTCAACCGCATATAGACGGCCACGCCGACCACGTGCGCAGAGTCCAGATCCGCAACCACGCCGGTCGTCTGAAACGGCGTGGCGCGCATACCGGCCAGCTTGCTGCTGATCGCACGTCCCGATGGCAGCGTTGGCGGCAGTGCGACCGTACAGGCGTGCACGCCTTTGCGCGGCATTTTGATGCGATCAACAAGCACGCCAGTGTGTTTACCGGGATCAGCCCCCGGATTGTCAAAGCGCACCGTGAGCGGCAACTCCCCCTTCCCGTCGCAGTGCTCCAACTCGAAGGTGACGCGGTTGCAGCCCGACAAATCCCATTCGCCGGCGATACGCACACCCGGATAACCCAAGTTGCCTTTCGTCTCGATCGCGAGCAGCCCGTCCGTGAGCGCGAACGTCCCGCCCGACTGTGCTGCGACCGCCGACAGCGGCGTCTTCGTCGCATCAAACAGTACGATGTCCCCCGCGTTCGCGATCAAGGTCCCGAACGCCAACGTGATACCCAGCAGATTTCTCATCCTGTTTCCTCCTTGCGTGTTGAGACAAACTATAAACGCCCGTTCCGCAATGGGCAACCTCGATCATGCGAACTCAACCCTCGATTTTGCGAACACGCGCAGCCAACTCCGTCAGATCAACGCACTCTCCCGGCGCGGGATACCGCCACGGTAGCAACGACCACTCCTCGCTAAAGCTGAACGACACCCCCGGCGCCAAGCGCTCAAGCGGACCAATCGGCTCCAACTCGCACATCTCGTCCTTAAAGTACCAGATCGATATCGTGAGCCCGGCCATCTCACCGTAGACCCGTTCGGACTCCACTGCATACCGTTTGGTGAACAGCAGACCGGCCCGCGTCAAATAGCTGAACCACCCCACCGTACTGTCCATGCCGAGCTTAGGCCGCTGCGGCGTCCCGAGTATCTCTAGGAACCCCTCACGGATGCGAATCTGCGGATCATCGGGACGGAAGTTCATGACCGGCCCAGGACCGTACTGAATGTAGTGTTTCGGGAAGCGGCTCTCGGGCGACAAAGGGATCAGGACGATACCGCCGCCGGTCGCGAGCGTACGGCTCCAATGGCAACAGGAGATCGGTCGCGCGGAGTCGTTGGTTACGCGCTGCTCGACGCACAGGCACGCGCTGTCCGCTGCCAGCGTGAAATCGCGTGCCACCCTCAACCCCGTCATGCGGTCGCGCGGACTCGTCAGCCGCGCCCGACCCTCTCCCGTGATCTCGCCGGTCCAGTCCCCCAACCACAGATCAGGGTGCGGCGGAATCGTCCACTCCGGTCCGACATCAAGCCGTCCGCCGCACGGATCGACCGACGGAACGCCGGGTTGGTGACGCCATCCCTTCTGCGCCGGATCAAGGTACAGGACATTTACGCCATTCAACGCGTATTCCAGCACGCGCCCACCGGCCAGCGGCGTAAGCACCACACGCACGCCGACATCATTTTCCAGCACCAGACATCCATCGTAACCGAAAAACTCCATGACGCTTGACTTCATGCCCCCATCATACACGCAATCAACAGCTCCGGCAATCACAGATGCGAAAAGCGATTCAGCCTAAAAAGAGCAAGTTAAACTTTCACCGTTCTTTGGTTTCAGTTGCGCCTCTATCCCCACGGGGCAATTGGAATTGGGCAGGAGAAACTATTTTGTCGCTTGGGTGACAAAGGTTTCACAGACTAGGTTTCACAGGAAAATCAATACGTCAGCAGAAGGCGATCATGAACCACATCGTCTTCCAGTGTCTCACCTTCTCGCTGGAAGCGGCGGAGCATACTGCGTCCACAATCGACTAGCACTTCCCGCTCAAACAGACCACTGGGAATGTCGAGATTGCACTTCACCGTACCCGACTTCTTCTGCCCGTCAATGCTCAGGGCAACGCGAACTCCACGTTCCTTACAGGACATGATTTCGCGCATCAGTCGGTCCAGTTCAAAGCCCTGCCCCTGATAGAGAATGGTCTGACTATGGGTATAGGGCGGATCGCAATACACAAGGTCCCCACTCTCCGCTCTCTGCATCGCCTCACTAAAATCAAGCCGAGCGAACGATGCGCCGGCGGTGCGTCGACGCCAAACCTGTACTCGCTGCGCAAAAGATCCAGGAGTGATCGGCGTATGCACACCGCAAGGGGTGGACATATACCCGTCCGTTTTTCTGAAACGCACAACACCGCCGTAGCAGCTCCGGCAGAGAAAAAGAAGATCAGCCCCGTTCGGTGCCGCATTGTACCGAGCTTTGATCCTCTCATACCCTTCGGGCTTACCCATCTCGAAATATTCTTTGTATCGCTCGGTGTACCACCGTACTAGTTCGTCCGGGTTGTCGCGCAACGTCTCCCATATCTCAATCAGCGGGCCGAACGCATCGGACCCGAGGGCAGACAGGGGTTGCATTGTGGCTAATACCGCCCCACTTCCCAAAAACGGCTCGTAGTATGTCTTAACGTCCGTCGGAAAGTACGAGGCGATCTCATGGGCGAACCTTTGCTTGTTGCCAATCCACTTGAGCAGTTGCGTTCTGAAAGGCGGAACATACTGAAACTCAGTCCCGTAGAACATATCAAGCGTGTCTTCCTTTACCCTCATTGTGCCGACCACAATATCCTAATTTGAGATGTAAATCAATAATATTCTATATTGGAATGCATGAAACGAAATCGGTTTTCTGATGGTGAAGAAAGAAACGTTGCGCAAATTATTGCGAAAATGCCGCGTCGAAGCTGGACTCCGTCAAGAAGACCTTGCCGAAAAGTTGAACGTCCATCAGTCATTCGTCAGCAAATACGAGTCAGGCGAGCGATTGCTGACTTTCGTCGAAACAATCAACATCTGCCGGGCGTTAGGTCTCGACCTCAACGCCTTCTTAGCGGAGTACCTCCCACACCATGACTCCTGATACACGTTTTCTTGGATTGCCTAAACCATTCTGGGCGTTTGTCCGGTTGATCGGGCAGGAATGTGGATACACCAAACGGGGTACGGGTGAACTCCACGTTCCATCACGTAAAGTCGTCGAAAAGCAGTTGGATAAGATTGGCATTACTCCCGCCAGTCTGGACGCAATTTTACCGGAAGGCGTCCCGACATGGGACAAACTCGTTGAATATTTCGCCTACCGAGCCGATCTGCTTCTGAATGTGGTAGAGCCCAATCTCATGGATGTAATACCTCTGTCGAAAAACAATTACACTATAATAGTTGCACGTCAGACGGTTTTTTGAGACACTTTTCTCATGAAACGAAAAGGACGGCCATGCGTGAAAGTCGTACTCGATCCGGCCGC
>Ga0116188_1001679_pt1 | contig 18622 bp, 25 predicted proteins | sample AD_JPNTR2_MetaG_FD_89807 | JGI IMG/M metagenome (GOLD analysis project Ga0116188, IMG submission 89807) | Active sludge microbial communities of municipal wastewater-treating anaerobic digesters from Japan - AD_JPNTR2_MetaG | ecosystem: Engineered > Bioreactor > Anaerobic > Digestate | place...
GATATATGGAAATCTAGAGAGATAAAGTCTATATCTGAGAAGATTGGATTCAAGCAACCTAGAATAGGTCAATGGGTCAAAAATAATCCTACTCCCATTAATTCAAGTAGAAATTATCTATCAAATTCTATTGAATATTTTTTTTCTTTTGTTAAAGGCAAGAATCCAGTTTTTAATTCATCTTATGATAATGGAATTTATAATTATGCTCTTTGTCATGGCAATGAGAGAATTGGTCACCCAACTCAAAAGCCATTAGGATTGTTCAAGAACTTAATAGAGAAACATTCAAATTCTGGAAACATAGTCTTGGATCCATTTGCTGGATCATTTACTACTGCTAAGGCATGTTTAGAGTTAGGTAGAAGATTCATATGTATTGAGAAAAATAAAGACTATTTTGAATTGGGAATGGATAGAATTAAAAACCACAAATAATATATAGATTATGAAGTCTCAAGTCCATGCTAAGGGATCATATTCCGAATCTATAAGTAAATCCAATCTTTCGGAAATATTATCTCTTGTGCCAGACAATACCAATGGTCAAATTTCTCCCAGAAATCTTCGAGATGCTCTTTTTTCTATCTGGGAAGGATCACCAATTAAATTCACATATGTAGAATCTATTCCGTATATAGGAGTCAGTAGACCAGACACCAAGTTGAAGTTCTTTATTGGCAAAAGTGAATTGAGGGGAAAGGCAGTGATGTCAGTTGATTTGTTGAATTCAGATATCGATATATTCCTTTATAATAATAAATTAGATGATGTGGATTATCAAGATTTTAAAATGGCAATTTTAGCTGGAATTGATGAGAGACTTTGGAAACTTGCTCCAACAATTGAGGTTAAGTCAGTAAAAAATGAATTGGAAATATCAATCAATAATAGAAATGGTGAGATTAATCTCAATAGTTCCAAATCAATATCTATTAATAGCATTAAATGGCCATCAGAGAATAACATCAATGATATGGTATCTAATCCACAATGTGTTGATAAAGACGATTTAGGAATATTTCTGGTCGATGGTAAGTTTATAGAATTCAAAAGACCAAACAAGTTTAGAGAGATATCTTTCACTGATAAAAATCCTACCCAAATTGATATAGGTGGCATTAAGGCTGGGTCTACATTTAAAGATGTTCCTATTTCTGAATTGATTAGACAAATTCTTTACCCATATTTACCACCCAAAGTTGAGATTGAATTTTTAAAAGTGGGAAATAATAACTCTATTGAGAGAGATCACATCAATGATGTATCTATTGATTTTAAAATTTCTATTCTTAGAAGATCAGAGAATTTGGAATCTAGCTTCACTAGACTTGCAAATTCTAAAACGACTATCTTCGTAAAAGAAAATGAAGTTGATCACTCAACAGGAGGACCACATCAGTTTGAATATCAAGATTCTATTTATATTGAATGTAATAAAATTTCATCAGATAAAATTGATGGTGAGTTTATTTTATCTATGGACATTAAAGATGTCAATGGAGAAATTGGATCTGCTTCTGAGAAGATAAATTTTGTTTATCCATATTTTTATGGATTCTGTTCAATTGAAAATTTTAGTCCCGATATTGTTTCTAGTACTTTTGGGTCCTTGTATAAAATAATCGATATTAAATCCAATCAATCAATACCAGTCATTGGTAGTGGACATTTTTGTTTAGCCTATCCAAAAGTATATGGGCCAATATCCTCAATTAATGGGAAAGATATAGATAAAACATTTGACTTTCATCAAGTTAAGAACATCCACTCAGTTGATGGAAAATGGGGATCAGTAGAGTATATTGTTTATTTTTCTAAGGATGTTATCTCTGTTGAAGGGATCCCTTCTATGTGGAACATAGAGTTTTAATTTTTAACTTCCTCAAATCGCCAATTAAAGTATACAAAATTATCACCCTTAAGTGAATATTGGTCATTTTCATATTTGAATATGATTTGGTTATCATATGATTTTAGTACCTCTATTTCTGATTGTGATGGCAATTTCAATAATTTGCCAGTCTCGCTTGAGTAGCAATTTATTTCTTCTCCAATGAGTTTAAATTTTCCGAATTGAGGCTTCATCCAATTTTTTACTACCTTGATTATTGTTCCCCTCATCTTTATAATCCACTCTTGTGTTTGTACTAGATCAAAGTCTTTGAATACTTCGGATTTCAATTCTGGGTTAGTAAGTATGTTTTTTATAACTCCCCAATATTCTGTTTCTTTGATTTTGAAAGATATATAAGCATCATAGTTTAACCCTTCGGATTTTAATATTCTTATTATTTTTAAATTCTTTAATTCTTGATTTTCTAAGCTTAATTTTGATTTCAATAATCTATACGCATTGGATCCATACATTGAATTAGAAATATCTCCTATCCTAGATATTGATTGTTTAACCATATCTTGATGCTTATCAAATGCATTAATAGACAATTGAGGATTGTCAGCATAGAATCCCGGAATTGCATTATCTGAGTTTAGCCTTTGATAATTAAACTCAGAGAACTCTTTTATTAAGCGATATTTTCTAGATTCCATTCTTAATATATATTAAAATTAAATCTAGATATGAGAATTAGGCGATTTAACGAATCTGAAATTGGTGATATGTCACCAGACAGGGTGGTTGAAATAGTTCAATCTCTTACAACTATGTCTTCTGACATGGATCAGAGGGTTGAGGTTATAGATTCCTTTATCAATGAACTTAATAATTTTAAATCAATTAGTAAGTCTAGTAATGATCAAATTGATGATTCGATATCAAATTTGGAAATAGCAAGAGGCCTTTTTAAAGACTCCTTAGATAAGATTGATAATGTTGTCAATAACATGAGGGACTATAATCAAAATGGCAGAAAATATCTTTATGATGATAAAACTTTTTGAGAATTTTACTGGATCTAGAATTGGAAAATCTAGACTGTTGCCATTCAAAATTCAGAGTGTTTTGGATCAAATAGAGCTATATAGATTGGCTGAGGGTATATATGCTATAAAAATTGATGATGTGCGAATCAGGTGCTATTTATTTTTGAGGTATCAAGAATTCTATGAAGGGGCTTCTGAAAAAATCAGAGGCAATAAGTTTAGTATTGATGAATACATTCATTGGTATCAGGATTTTTATAAGAACAAGGATTTATTTACCTATGGGTATGATTGGTGTGGATTTAATATTCCTTCAACTTCTATAGAAGAATGTCTCTCTGGAGTTAGAGATGCAAACGAGTATGATAGAATAATGAAGGATATATTTTGGGTTTGCAAGATGGATAGTAACGATAGAGATTTTTACCTATTAGGCGTTGATTCTTTAGATTCCGATTTGTTAGAGCATGAGATGGCTCATGGAATGTATTTTACAGATCTTGATTATAAAACTAGTATGGATGAGATAACTGAATCTCTTCCACAAAAGACTTATTCTGCTTTGAGAAAGATCATAATAAATATGGGATACAATAATATTGTTGTTAATGATGAAATCCAAGCTTATATGTCTACTGGATTGGATGATTCCATGGAAGAAATTCCTGAATTTGAGGAATTTCTTCCATTATATAGAGAGACATTTGAATCATTTTTGAAAAAAAACAAGAACCCCGAAGAAATAAAAATGGATTGGTAAAATTATAATTATATATAGAACATGAAAAAATTTACAGGCATGCGAATTAGTCCCAAATCTATTAATGAAAATGATCAACAATCCCAATTGCCAGAATCAACAATTGATCAGAGCATGGGACAGGAATCTCATCAATCTACTCCCGTTAAATTTTTCTCTAAGCTTTTCGAATCGAAGGAGATGGCACATGTCTATCATCTACAAGTTAAGGGTGATGATGGATCGCATGCTACTCACGTTGCTCTTGGGGTATATTATGAAGAAGCTCCCAATATGATTGACGAGCTTATTGAGGTTTATATGGGCCAATATGATGTAGTGGAGGGATATGATATTATTGATACTAACGTTAGTAGAACATTGGATCCATTGGAGTATTTCATGGGTGTTGGTGAGTTTATAAAATCGGAAAGATATCAAGCGATACAAGAATCTGATACTCATTTGCATAGTATTATCGATGAGATTGCTAACTTGGTTTATAGATTGACATACAAGTTGAAGTACAATAAGTGATTTGATATTTCAGAATAGGAAATTTATATATATTCTGTGAAATTTATTAAACCTTTTAATATAACTGAATCTTTAGGAATTTCTAAACCATCTATTATACTTGCTGATTTTCTATCAAATAGAGTTTATCAGGATTTTACTGATTTTTTCCCTCTGGATAAAAAAAGAATCAACATTGAAGATAGTATTAAATGGAAAACCATTAAGGATAATTTATCTTCATCAGATCTGAAGATATGGATAGGTTTTCCCATAGTAGAGTTCTTATTGAAAATAAGATTTCAGAAAGATGTTAGATTCGCTGATAAAAAATCTAGATATAGTGTTGGTGGGGAATTTTTCAGATTTTCTAAATCGGGATCTGACAGATTCTCATTTATTTCTGGTGATGGGGATCCCTCGATAAGAATTAATATGGGAATTAGCATTGAAATTGCAAAATCTTTTTCGGAAAATGATTTTGATGATTTATATACCCATATTAATTCTACTATACTACATGAGCTTAATCATGCTTATGAATATTTTAAAAGAAATCATGCTCCTGATCAATCTCTTGGAGTTGCAAGCGTGACTCTAAAAAATCCAGATAATTCTAGTATAAGTGATCAGCTATTTGAAGAGTGGGAAAATTTCACATACCTTTTGTATTATAGCGATCCCGTTGAGGTTAATGCTATGTCACAAGAATCACTTGGTCATCTTGATGATGCCAATGGGGTACCAAGTAGGATTCCTGCTTGGGACTGGGCTGAAAAGATGGTTCAATTTTCGGCTAAGAGATCTATTGAAAAGCTTTTGTCACTTGCTGATGGGGATAAATCAAAATTGGATCTTCTGAAGGATTCCTTCAATAAAAGATTGAAGGTTGTTATAAATGCTGATAAGGGATATAAATGGCCCGCTAAATCCGTTGAGAATTTTAAAAAGATAGAAAAATTGAATTGGATTCAATTAATAAAATCCAGCGAAGATAGAATTCATTCTTCGGGTAAGAGACTTAAGAGAAATATAATTAGACTTTTTTCTTATGATGAATAGGTTCTTAGGATTTTTCTTCTTAGAATCTCTCCTCTAGTGTTTATTCTTTTTTCTAAATATTTTAAGAATTTGTCTATACTCATTTTCCTAATTTTGTCCGTATTTAGAGATGGATTTTTTTCTCCTTTTTCTGAGGATATTTGATCTATCTTATCCGCAAATCCATTTTTCATTTTTGTCATTAATTCCTCTGGATTTTCTCCAGAGTGTGAAGATATTAGATCAATCATTTCACTTTTAAAGTCCTCACAATTGAAGTTGATCATGGACTGTGCTTTTTCCCATGTTATGTTTTTTGATTTCATTTCATCCACGGGAAATTTTGAGGTCCAGGGAACAGAATCATGTACCATTGCGTTCATCTCTTGAGTTTCACTATAATAGATCCCATATCCCAATTTGTCTAACCAATGATCCCAAACCTCCTCAGGTACATTTTCGGTATTAAAATCTGTGGCTAGTGTTATGGCATCTTGGAGAGGTGGATATCCTTTTATTTTTCTATTATATCCCTCATATATGTGATTTAGCTCATGTAGTATTGTTGATCGGAGATCTGTTTTTAGATCTTCAAGATCGTTTTCTTCATATGATGATTCGTTAAATTCTATTGATATTTTTATTCTAGTGTGAATTGTTCCATCTTCCTTTAGATAAGATCCATCTTTTTCATCCATGTTAAAGCAAAATCCAGTTGTGTAGAAAGGACTATCCCCATCATTTATTTTCTCTATTTTTATTTCTAGATCCATCGTAGAGATAGGAAAATTTCCCCAATTTTTATCATTTATTGAGAAGTCTGATTTTTTATATGTTTTTCTCCTGATAAAATTAGTTTTATCCGTGGGAAAATTCACTATATAGTTTAGTGATAGGTTTTCTATGAAATTTGCATAAGGAACTACTGGTAAGGCAAAACCTCTTGATTCAACCATAAAATCCTCAAATCTCACTATTCTCATCTATGCCTTTTATGTTTATGATTTCAAAATTCTCTATTGATTCTATAGATCCTAATATGGAATCTGTTAAATATCCAGCTTCTCCAGATGATTCTGATTTTATCCTCAGTACTACTTTGGCCTCAATTGTAAATTCTTTTTGATTGGAATTTTCTACTAAAGAGAATTTTCGCATATTTATTTCTGTTTTGATATATATTAAAGAAGAAATAAGATTTTTATAAATCAATATATACTAAAAATAATATTGTTGGATGAAATATCTTAAATCATTTGAATCACATTCTGCTAATCCAGACGTTGCGCCAGCACCTACAAAGACTCCCACTAAAACACCTCATAAGACTCCTAACAGACCTTCTCCCCTTAGAAGGGATAGACCATCTGTTGAACCAGCTCCTAAAGCGAAGGACAGAGAAAAACAGAAATTAAAGAGGAGGTACAAACCATCTGTAGCTACTGCAGAACAAGTTGTTCAGAGATATAATGATGAAATGTCTTCTCAGTCTGAATAAAAATAAATATTGAAATGATTAAGAAATATCAAAGATTCTTAGAAGAGGTAACAATAAAGGGAAATCAGGGCATTCCGGGTGAAGATAAGGATAAGAATGATCCTAAATATCTTTCAGATGTTGAGAGGAGAGCAAGGAATAGAATGGGTGATAGGGGGAGACCTCTTCCAGAAGGAAATCCACATCTCATAATGCAGACTGGTCGAGAGATTATGGAACTTGTTCAGAGATCATTATCTATGACAGAAGGTAAAGAGAAAGAATTGGAAGATTTGGCTAAGCAAGTTATTTTGAGCCAATATGAATCAATTCTGGATGGAGTTGAATTGGATATTAAGCTTGTTAAACCCGGTAGGCCAAATGATATGATGGAAGAGGGAGAAGAGGATACTCCACCTGACTATAGAGTAATAAATGATATAGAGCTTCGAAGAGAAGTAGATAAGGCTAAATTGCTTAATAATGTTATTCAGGGAGAGGCTAAAAACACTAAACACATTCTCCACACAGACATGGTGAAGGATGGGCTGAGGGATATTTTTGGTGATGCTCAGGGTAGAGAAATATTTACTGTTTGGGATAGAATTTCCAAACTAGCAGATAAATTAGATTGGATGATTCCTGTAAATGTCAGGGCTGATATGATGGAGGAGCAACCAATGGGTCAAGCTGGAGCTGTTAAAGTAGAATGGAATAAAAAGAACGTTGATGAAGATAAGAATGATTTAGCTAATCGAGTTCTTGATAGTTTAGAAGAGGGGGATGATTTGGAAAAAAATGAAGACGAAATTTCAGAATTATTCGATGAGACTAGTCCTAAGATTAAGGCCGTTGGTATAGATTTCCCTATGCTTCTTCATGAAACAGTTAAGGGAATTTATGAACTTATAGCTGCTCATAGCATTCCAGATGATGAGGAGCTTGCTAAAAAGGTTAAACTTAATGTCACTTCTATGGCTGACGAGGCCGAGGATTGGAGATACGGTCCTGAAATAGCTTCTGATCTAAGAGATTATGTTAATTCTGTAATTGATGAGATGTCCAAATCAGATTCAAAAATTTTAGACATTCCTAATTTAAGGGAGCATTTCTTTGGCCGATTGGCCGATAGAAATCAAGTCAAGACAGACGAATTTCTGAAAATATTCAAAGGGATTCTTAAAAATGACGCTTCGGTTAAGCGAAGTGTTATGTCAATGATTTCGGAGATTGTTAAGGAACTAAGAGATTTTGATAAATCACAGCCACTTCCCTTTGAACTAGATTACAGAGAAGAGGATGATGATACTATGATTGCATCCAGTGAGGAAGAAGACGAGATAAAGTATTCGCCAAAGGAGATAGATTATTTCGAAATGTCGAAAAGAGATTTGCAAACTGAAATTGATAATGCACTTGATGATGGAGATTATTCAAAAGTTAGAGAGATAACAGATGTATTGAATAAAAAATATCCCGAAAAATAATATATAGTACCATGATAGTCGGATATAGGAAATTCTTATATGGATTTAAAGTAAATGAAAATATTGCAGGAGCTAAAAAGATATTGAAGGATACTTATATTTTTAATAAAGCTGCTTCTCAAGTATCTGGATTAAAGGTTGACAAGACTGGTATGGTTTTGCTTTCTGATGGGGATCCTATAAAATCAACTCAGGTGCCTGAGGAAGTTAAGGCTAAAATTAAGGCTAAAATTAGGGAAATTAAACTTACTCCAGAAGAAATTCAATTAGTGGATAAAAATCCAAAATTAAAGGAAATTAGAGATATTATAAGTGGTAAAGACGGATATGCTCAATTATTTATGTATTTGTATATTAAGGAATTAACTCCAATTGAAGAATTGAAGAGAATATTTAGTGGTCTTGTGGAATATAATGACCTTCTTGCTAGATTAAGAAGGCCAATTAACAATTATATTGATCCTAATATCGAAAATAATACTGAACAATTGGTTGACGATATTGAGGAACTGGCTAGATGGAGAAAATTGAAGAAATTCGTTAATGAATTCACAAAGGTTTTGAAAGATTCATATAAGGAAACTCCGAAGGTTTTCAAAGATAAGCTTGTTGATATCGCTGCTGCTTTTGATGAATTGGGTAAGGATGAATCAACTGGAAAAATTGATGCTGAGAAGCAGAGAGTTACTCAGAAGAGATTTTTTGACAAGATTGGAAGATATCAATCTATTAGAGATTTGATAACCTCTGCTGAGGAGTTTCTTAAGTCAGAAGCCAATGCTGATTCTTCTAAGTTCTATGCATCTATTGAGAAAGTTAATCAAAAGTATGGTACATACGGCGCTAATTTATTATATGATGAGGGAGGGCTATTGATTGTTGAAGTAAAATCTTTTCAAGCTTGTAAGGATTTGTACTCTAATACTTCTTGGTGTATAGCCTCCTATCAATCTCATTGGGATTCTTACGTTGGTGGTGATGCTAAATATACTAGACAATATTGTGTGACCAATTTCAATTTGCCACCATCTGATAATAAATCCATTATTGGTATAACAATTGGGCCAAACAAGAAAGTAGAGGCCTGTCATTTGAAAAATGATTCGAATGCGAGTAGTTTCTTTATGGACATATTTGCGACTTTTGAAAAGGCTCTTGGACTTAAGAAGGGATTTATATGGGAAGGAATGGATCCGATGACTAAGGAGGATCAAGAGAGAAAGAGAAGAAGAATTGAAGCCAATAAAAATATAACTAAGCTAGGTTTGACTTTGGATCAAGTTAAGAAATTTATTATAGATGATGGAGCTGATCCAAACTATCAACAAGGCAAGGCACTTGAAAACGCTGTTACCGAAGCTGATCCAAATTCTGATAAGTATAAGGAAGCTGTTGAGAAGATTAAATTTCTATTGGATTACGGAGCTTCTCCCAATTTGAAATCTGAGGGTTATGCTATTGTTGACAAGGTAAAAACTTTTGAGGTTCTTAAATTGTTAATAAGTAAGCAAGCAGCTCTTACAAAAATCGCTTTCAAAACACTTGCTAATGATTATGAGGCTGTTAAGTTCTGTCTAGAAAATGGACTAGATCCAGATTTCGAAAATAACATGCCTATGAGGCTGGCAATTAAAGAAGGAAGATTGGATATAATCAAGCTTCTAGAGGCCAATGGAGTTTCTGAAGAAAATAAGAGATGTAACATTACTAAGCATGCTGCCGAGCATATGTTCTTCGAAGTTCTGGATTATTTTATCCAAAAAGGTGGTAACTATGTTAAAGAGCTTGATCAGGTAATGCATTGGGTGGCCCATTCTGTTAGAAGAACTAGAGAAGAGAAAATTAAAATTCTAGAGGTTCTACAAAAATATATTGACGATGGTATTGGAGAATTCAATAAGGGGGATTCCTATATAATAGGTAGAGATAAGAATAGAAAAAAAGTTGATATTGATTACATATTAAAGCATTATAAGTCTTTGAAGGATTTTTATATTTCGAAGATTGACGAGAAGAAATAATTTATACTTCTAGATTTTGAAGCCCTATTTCTCTTGATAGATTCATTTTCCTAATTATTTCTTTATTTAGATAATTGAAAGTTAGTAAATTAATTTTATCTTTTGATATTTTCGATTCTGGAATCATTTTTTTATATAGATTTTTATCCTTGAATCTAGTTGATAAATTGCCATCTGAAATTACACATCCTATATCCTTGAGTATATTGATTGATATTGGAGTATCACCTATTGATTTATTAATAATCATGTTCTCATCGTAGATTATTGATATTGATTTATTAGTTATTTCTATTTTCAAATCACCAACATATTTTATATCTGTTTTTAATATTCCTTTAATTAAATTGATGTATTTCTTCTTTAGTTTTTTATTAGATTTGGTGAATAGGATATCATTCCTTTCAATTTTAGAATTGTTCAATCTCTTTTTGGGCATATTTGTATATTTTTTTGGAATCGTATTGTTTTACTATATAACATATGAATATTATCAGTATCGATCCGAGCTTGATTTCTACTGCCCTGGTTGTTAATGGTAAGATATTTAATTATTGTAGAGAATCTAAGGTTAATCTTAAAAAAGGAATGTCGAAGTGGTATAAATCTGCCGAGCAATATTCTAAATATAGATTTATTGAATTTACTAATTTTGAAACATATTCTCAGGGAGAACTTTCAAAAATCAATGATTATGATAAAATCAGTGACATGATACTTGATGATATAAAATCGAATATTGATATTTCTGTCGATTCTATAGTCGGAATTGAAGGATATAATTTTGGATCTACCGTTGGTGATTTAATTGATTTGGTTACATTCTCTACTATTCTTAGGAAGAAGATATATGATCAAATAACAAATAGAATTTTGGTAGTCTCTCCATCCACTTTAAAGCTGGAGGCTTGTAAATTAACATACGATCCCATTATCAAAGAATCGGGAAAGCGTGTTAAGAAAATCACTCAAGAATGGAGAAATAGAATTGGCATTCCGGGTGGAAAATTTACAAAAAAAGACATTGCTCTATCGATAATTGAAAATGAGAATGTCAGCCATCCATGGTTTCAATATATGAAATCCATAAGTGGTGATATTTTGGCTGGTAAGGATATACAGAAGCCCCATGAGGATATTAATGATGCGATAATACTGTATCACGTACTAAAATTCGGAAATCTATCTATTTAGTCTTTTTCTAAATGGTGTTTTCCATTTAGTTTCTATTAGAGTTTGTAGATGTACTGAAATTATATCTGGATTATTTCTGCCTCCTGAGAGATAAATGTTATTTGGATACCTGTATTGATGATTGATTTTCTCAATGATTTTCTTTCTTCAAATTCAATTTTTATCCTTATCTTATTTGATTCCAAATCCAAATCTTCAAAGATTTCTCTTATTGATTCTTTTATTTCATTCTCTATTCTAGTATATTTTCAAATAAATGAAATTTTGAAACTATCATTATTTATATATTTTTTTGAAAAATGGGGATCTGGATTCAATATATAATTCATGGATTTAAGAGATCTATTAGATGATCTTTACGGAGAGAGTAGAGATAAAATGTCGGTAGAATCATTTGATGATCTCATTCAGAAATTGGATATGAGGCCTGAGTATCAAATCTTTTTAGATAAAGATGGTGAAGTAATAATAAACGAGGAGTGGTCATCATTAGTTAGTACCGAAGTCAAAGCCAATAGAATCTATAAATTTAATATTGACTCTGTTAATATGATTCTTTTGGAGGATAGATCTAAGGTATTATTGGAAATTTTAAATCTATATGTTGATCAAGAAAATTACGAGGAGGCTGCGGCTCTTCGTGATTTAATGAGAAATTTCAATTACTGATATTTCTTTTTATATTTGAAATTCAAAAATTTGAATATGATTGGTATTTTGTATTTTTCTGCGATCACTTTTATGACATTTTTCTTTTTCACATATGTGATTCTTTTTTTACGAAGTGGAAGGTTATTTATTTCTAAGCTTTTGTGTGTTTCTTGTGGCGATAAATGTCTATCTTGTGGGGACAGTTTGAATTTATCTCCGGAAAAATTTTTAGAAAGAATAAATTCAAAATCATTTTTTGGAGGTAAATGTGTTTTGTGTAATAGGGAATTTAAAATTGGTATAATTAGAAATTCATATATGAATTTTTTTGACAAGATTAGGACATTTTGTTTGAAGTATTCTTCAAAAAGGGATTCCTCATATAAAAGAATTCTAATTACCTCATATTGTGTGTTTTTGGTATTATCAATTATTTTATCATTGATTAGTACTTTTCTATTCCCATTGGGTCCAGTATATAAGATATTTTTAATGTTATATAATTTTACAATATCAATCCATTTTTTTATTGATATATTAGCTATGTATTTTATACTTCAAATTAAATGGACAGATTGATAGAACTGATTGAATCTAAATCTCCGGGAGCTATTCCACTCTTTCTAGTTATTAGGGGATCCCATGCATATGGTACAAATATTTCTACATCAGATATTGATTATGCTGGTGTTTTCTGTCAAAAGGAAACTGATATCCTTGGGATGTCATACATAGAACAGATAAATGATGATAAAAATGATATTGTTGTTTATGAAGTTAGGAGATTTTTGGAACTTCTGATGAAGAGCAATCCAACTGTTTTGGAATTATTGAATACACCAGAAGATTGTATTATTTATAAACACCCAGCTTTTGATAATATTCTAGAAAAGAAGGATATTTTTATTACAAAAGGATGCATGCACTCATTTGGTGGGTATGCTCGAGAGCAAATCTCTAAAGCACGTGGACAAGATAAAAAACAAAATTGGGAACGAGATCGTATTGTCAGAAAGCAACCGATAGAATTCTGTCATCTTCTTGTTGATATTCGTCATGGAATTTCGGGAATGAGAACAATGCCTTTATTGGAATTCCTAAATAGAAGTGGGATGGATAATAAATACTGTGGACTGACAAAGGTTGCTCATGGTGGGGATATATATGCTTTATATTACGACTGGAAAGGAGAAGAGAGAGGAGAAACATTGATTTTTCGAGGAATTTCTTTTGAAAATTCTAATGATGTCAGGCTAAGTTCTGTCCCTGAGAGTATGTCTAGTAATTTTATTGGATATATTTCTTATAATAAGGATGGATATACAAAACATTGTCAAGATTATAAATCATACCAAATTTGGCTAGAAGAGAGAAATAACCAGAGATGGATAGATGTCAAAAGTCACGGCCAAAAAATTGATGGGAAAAACATGCTCCATTGTATTAGGTTGATATCAATGGCTAAAGAAATTGCTTCTGGACAGGGAATTATTGTCAGAAGGTCTGACTTTGAAGAGCTTTTGAGAATTAGAAAGGGGGAAGTGGACTTAGAAACTCTAATTGATCAAGCAGAATCGGATGTTAGGGAATGTGATGATCTATTTAAGTCATCAACTTTGCCTAATAAAATTGATATATATGAGGTAAATAATATTTTAATTAATATTAGAAAAAATATCTATGGTTGAAATTGTAATATTTTCAGTAGTTGCCTTTTCACTTGGTGCAATTTTTGGGCTTTATTTATTTAAGATAATTCTTGATTTAGCAGATACTAAGATATTCAATCAAAATTCTGATTATTTTAGAATTGTTCTGGACCATATGAAGAAAAATGGAAAATTCATGAGTAGAGTAAATAACTATGTTGAAATTTCAATTGAAATTCCAAATGATAGAATTTCATTAATCTTTTTGATTGATAAGAACGATGTTGCAATATTTAGAAATAGTGAATGTATAAAATCTTCACATAATTGCGATAGATCAATAATTGATGATATCATATCTGAGATTATTTTTAGATGGGGGAATCGAATAAATGTTGTTGTGAATATGAATGGATCAGTTCTCGATAAGAATACATATAAGAGAATTATTGGCAATTTATCATATCAAGGAGTTGGTGATATACTTCCAAAAAAGCTGAAACCTATTCTGAAATTAGATGACATTCTTGATAAAATCAATGATATTGGTATTGATGGGCTATCTGATGATGAGAAAGAATATTTAAAGAATATTAAGTAATGCAAATCAAATCCTATGATAATTTAATAATTTCCAGCTTTTCTAGAATTAAGAATGGATTTTATTTTGACGAAAATTATCACCCATATACTAGGGAATTTTTAAATAGTATGGTAGATTATTTTCTATCTTTTGAGGATTATGAGTCTTGCCATATATTAAAGGAGTTGATCGATAGGAGATTTAATCACGAAAATGGGTACTCGATTCCTCTCTAGTGGATTGTCAAGAAATATAGATCAAGGCCTCATTGATCGATGTGACAAAGAATCTATTGATCGTGGAGAGACAATGTTTATTTTTGATAGGATAGATTCTTTTGATTTAGATACTCAAAGTGACAGGGACATAAAAATTGAATCTATCTTAGACGAAGGCTTATTTATTGGTGATGTGAGTGAATTTTCTGCGCACGTTTCTCGATGGTCGTATTATGATACTATAACAAGGACGACTAATCAATCTATGAGGTATCACAAGGTTTATACTTTCATAACAGAGAAAATAGGAATCTTTGAAAAGAAGTCAATATTGGATAGTACAAAAGAGATTATTTTTTCTGCTGGTCCTGTTCGGCTCATATTAAAGCCAAATTTACTTATAGAAATTGCATACATTCATAGTATCCATGATCGAGTATCATGTGGGTTGAGATTTTTTGATCCTCAGTGGATTCTTAATTCAATATCTTCAATTCCCATTGATGTTGATGTTAGACGAAATCTTAAAATAAGCATTATTACTAGCAATGATTGACAAAAAGGGATTTGTAAAATTGTTTGATTTAAATGTTCCTACCCTTGATCACTTTGATTATTATATAGATCAATTGTCCAAGTCTAGAAAATTTAGAAATATTAAGGATCTCATGCCACTATATGAGGATGCTGAAAGAAGTATTGGTAATTTATATGACTTCAGAGTTGAAAAATCAAAAGAGGTAATCGAATTTATTAAGGATTCTGATGCTTGGGTAGAGCTTTGTCTTGATAAAAGTTTGATAGATTATCCGGTTTCTAAATCTTTTAAATATGAAGAAGATAAAAAGTATATTTCTGTTGATATATGCAGTGCCAATTGGTCTGCTCTGAAGAAATATGATCCAGGCCATATTAATAAATTGGGAGATTCTTATGGGGATCTTTTAGATAAGTTTGGGCTTCCAAAGATTTTTGCACATTCTAAATATCTTCGACAATTTATTTTTGGAAATGTTGATCCAAAGAAAATTTCCAAGGTCCAAAGAAATATGATTCAAGAAATTGTCAGGAAATATGAACCTCATTTATCAGTTGAGTGTGTGAGAATAGATGAGGCTATATTTAGCTTTGAAGATTTTTCTAGTCTTTTGGTGTTCGGGGACTTGGATCCACTAAAATTTAAGACTAAAATATTTTCTATTAAAAGGATTGATGATTTTAGATTAGATACGATTTATGATATTGGTGGAAATATTATTGATAGGGAGTTGGTTAATCTTGATGGAACATTGTTCTTTATTAAGCTTAAGGAATATATTACTGGTGAAGATTTGGACGTCAGGGATTTTATTTTCAAAAACAATGGGAAATTGGCTGTTTGGAATGATCCCAGAATAGAATTTAAATTGAAATAATCAATTGTTCCCTTTCTATTATTTATAAAGTATTGGAACAATGAAAAATAGATTGAATTTAGTTGGAAGAAAGATAAATATGTTGACTGTTATTAATCAGGAGCCATTTTCAGGTGGGAGATCAAAAATAGAAAGAAAGAATTCTTATGGGTATTTCATATATACTGGTATTGATAGAATGGATCCAAAAATGGGATATGTACTAAATAATGTCGTTCCTTGTTGTGAGCAGTGTAATTATCTAAAAAATAGATACTCCTTTCTTGATTTTTTAGAGATAATATCTAGGATATATAATAATTTAAGTAAAAAATCGAAAATAAAATGAGAGCTATTATTGCTGGTAGTAGAGGATTTGATGACTATGATATGTTATCTAGGTGTTGTGATAGAGAAATTATTGGTGATAATATTGAGGTTGTTGTGGGTGGCGCAAGAGGAGCTGATACATTGGGAGAAAAATATGCTATATCCAAGGGGTATAATTTGAAGAAGTTCGTTCCTAATTGGAATGTGTACGGAAAATCGGCTGGATATTTGAGGAATGAAGAAATGGCCAAATATGCTAGTTTATCAGATAATGGGATCTTGATTATTTTCTGGGATGGTACTAGCAGGGGAAGTAGTCATATGATAAGTCTAGCAAATAAATACAAATTGAAGGTTAGAGTTATAAGATATCTTGATTATCAAGATATCTTAGGATAGTAAACTTATTGTGTTATATTTGTATAATATCGATCAAAAATAGAAAATAAATGAGAAATTATATTACCCAGTCCGGGTATAACAAATTGGTGGATGAATTAAATTTCTTGACCACTCACGAACAACTTAGAGCTTCTGAAATGATGTCCGAAGCTAGAGATAAGGGAGATTTGTCTGAGAATGCTGAGTATGAAGCAGCTAAAGAATTTCAACAAAATTTGGCTAAAAAAATAGCTAAAATCGCAGAGAAAATACGAGAATCTGAAATAATCTATTCGAATGATAATAAGGATATTGTTGGGATGGTGTCCACTGTTAAGATCATGAATTATAAATTGAATGTTGAGCAAACTTGGACATTGGTTTCTGAGAATGAAGTTGATACTAAAAATGGAATGATTTCTTTTAATTCTCCAATAGGATCTGCTCTTGTAGGTAAAAAAAGAGGAGATATAGTTGAGGTTTCCATTCCTTCTGGATCTATGAAACTGGAAATACTTGATATTCTTTAATAAATGAGAATATCATTTGACTTCGATAATACACTGTACCATCCTTTTGGATTTGAGGAAACCGGAGATTCTAATAAACAGATAGATGAAATTCAGCTTCTAGCTAAGAAATATGCTAGAGATGGACATAATGTTTTTATCGTAACTAAAAGATATGGCCCATCTAAAAAGAATCTTGGATTAGGACATGAGCATCTTTTAGTTTATGAGGTCGCATCTAAATTAGGTATAGATCCATCAAATATCTATTTTACCAATCGTGAAATGAAGGTTGATACACTTCTTAATCTGAAAATAGATAGGCATTTTGAAGATGATAGATACGAATGCTCATTAATTTCTAGTGTTGGTATACAAATTATACCAGTCTTAGATCCGTATTGGAGAGACTTGATTTATTGAATTCCTTCCTAGTCCTCTTTTTCCTTATCTCTTATAAATTTTTTCCATCTTTCTAAGTCTGATTCCATCAGTTTTCTGATTCTCTTTGACATTATGAAGGAATTCTTTTCGCAAAATTCCTTATATTCGTTTAGAAATTTTTCAGGAATTCTAAAGTTTAGAATTTTATTCTTCATCTACCCAGTAGTGATTTCCACCAAAATTTAATAATTGGAGTAAATATTTTATCAGACCTATATTCGCATTTGGTGCAGGTAAGTGTGTGCTCAATTCCTCTTATGATATCTGTTCCTAGGAAATCATTGACGATTTTAGATTGATGTGTTTTTTGAAGAGCATGATTTTCGCATATTGGGCATTTTTCGAATTCCATTAGTTTAATATATATTTTCGTGAAAAAGTTTTCTGAGTCCATTGATAGTTCCAATTTTAAGCTTGGTATCGATGTTCATGGCGTCATAGACGATCTTCCAGAGCTATTTGCCTTTCTTACAAACTTGATAATATCTGGTGGAGGGGAAGTTCACATTATAACAGGAGGATCTTGGGACAAGGAATTAGAGAATGATGTTAGAAAAACTGGAGTTAAATGGACTCACTATTTTTCTGTTTATGACTATTTGATGTCATCGGGTGAGGAAATCAACGGGACTCATAATTTTTCTGACGGTACTACACAGAAGAGATTTAAGGACGATGTTTGGAATAGAGTTAAGGGTGATTATTGTAGAAAGCATAATATATCTTTGCATATTGATGATACATTAGTTTATAGTAACTATTTTTCCACTCCATTTGCTAAGCTATTTGCTAAGAAATAGATTTATAGAGAAAAATATTGTCTGTAAAGTATCCTGATCCTTTGATACTGTTCAAATTTTCTATGGATTCCCAATTAAAATTTTTTATGTGATTTATCTTTTTTTCTAAGACATCGCATCTATTTATGATATTTCTATTGCTTCCGCAATATTCCTTTGTCCATTGTATTGATACTATGTAAATATTTTTAGAATATGTAAATAATTTATTGACTTTTTCGGCGAATGATGTTTGTATGGATAAATGATTCCACGTTAGTATTCCATTTTGTTCTGTGTATGTCATCTTTTTGACAGATCCA
>Ga0116188_1001680_pt1 | contig 18619 bp, 13 predicted proteins | sample AD_JPNTR2_MetaG_FD_89807 | JGI IMG/M metagenome (GOLD analysis project Ga0116188, IMG submission 89807) | Active sludge microbial communities of municipal wastewater-treating anaerobic digesters from Japan - AD_JPNTR2_MetaG | ecosystem: Engineered > Bioreactor > Anaerobic > Digestate | place...
CAATGTAATGGACATGATCCACACAGAACCGGCAGACCTTGCGGCGGGGGAACCGGCGGCGTTGCGGCGCGCCTGCCGGACTAGTCCGGCCCCTCCCAGCCGGACCACCCGCTCCCGGCCGCCCCCCGTATCCGCCCCGGCCGCCTCCCCGGTCATCACCGGACGGCTCTTCCGTATGGCGCATGGACTCTCCGCTTCCCCGGTACGCAGGACGCCCGCCGCGGGGCCGGGGAGCTTCGGTTGAGGCAGGGCTTTGAGGACGGCTGCTTGTTTCAAGATTGGACATATTTTCATTCATGAGATTTCATGACTCCTGTTTCGATTAGAAGGGTAAATCGTTGTCGTTGATATCGGGCGTGATATCGGGAATAAAATCTTCTCCCGAAGGCGGTGGCGCGTTCTCGTCGGAAGGGGGAGGATATCCACCCTCCTCCGGACGCCCCGCCGGGCCGCGGTCCAAAAATTGAAAGTTATCAATAACCACTTCGTATGTTACGCGGTTTTCGCCTTCTTTGGTTTGATATTTATTCACCTGGAGTGAGCCTTCCACGGCGATCAAGCGGCCTTTTTTCATGTATTGTCCCACCAACTCCGCTTGCTTCCGCCAGGCCGTGAGGTTGATGAAATCGGTCTCCCGCTCCCCACTGGCATTTTTGAACCGGCGGTCCACGGCCAGCCGCATTCGTACCACAGGAATGCCGCTCTGCGTGTACCGCATTTCCGGATCCGCCACCAGGCGGCCGATGAGGATCACTCGGTTGATCATGATGTCACTCAGCGGGTTTCATTGTCTTCCGGCTCTGCCGGATCTTCAACCGGTTCGGTTAGGGGATCGGATACCTCGGCGGCTGGCTCGGCCGGTTGGGAACTCTCCTCACCTTTACCGGCCTCCGCGGCCTCGGCGGCGGCTTCCTCCGTCGCTTTGCGTTGCGCTTCCGCGGCCGCCTCTTCTTCGCGGGCCTTCCGGGCGGCTTCCAATTCCTTCTGTTTCTTCAGTTCGTCTTGCTTTTCCTGCTCCAGTTTGGCTTTGGGTACCTTGAGAATCAATTCCCGTAAGATCCCCATCCGCGTCTTGATCAGTTCCTGGATTTTGGCCGGAGTAGTCTCCGGGGCGGTGAATTCCAGGTTGATGTACATGCCATGCGTTTTCTTTTTCAGCGGATAAGCCAACTGCCGAGTCCCCCAGTTGGACTCCTTGTGGATTTCCCCCCCGGCTTCCAGGATGGTGTTCCGCACTTCGGACGACAAGCGTTGCACCACGGATTCATCCAAGGATGAGTCAACAATGTAAAGCAACTCGTACAATGATGCTGCCATGAAATACCTCCCGCGGTCTTTGGTCCATACCACGCAGGTATGGACAGGATGATCCCCCATGCGGACACAGGGGAAGGCCCGGACCGAAAAACCAGGCCTGTGATAACCAAGCGTATATTTAACTTTCCTGATGAACTCTTATCAAGGGATAAACAACAGGATTTTCATTTTCAAATGACATCTTTTATGAAATATAATGAAAACATTCCTTTTCTCATACGGGGATTCTTCATTAATTTGCTCAAAACTGGCTTCAACGTAGCGCCGATATCTTCCGCGCCAGCGGCGGCCGGTTGTGGCCGGGTGATGATTATGTCTCCGGGAGAGGAGATGAGTGAAGATCTATGCCCTGGAATGACCGAACTTCCACCAAACTCCTCTCCCAAAGAACACATAGTGAGAAAGAGAGTTTACCTTTATTACACCATCAATGGCGCCAATACCAGCGAAATGACGGCCATCAACTTGATCAGGATGTTGATGGAGGGTCCCACAGTGTCTTTCAAGGGATCGCCCACGGTGTCGCCCACCACAGCCGCTTTGTGGGTCTCCGATCCCTTGCCGCCGAAATGGCCTTCTTCAATGTATTTCTTGGCGTTATCCATCGCACCGCCGCTGTTGGCCGCCTGAATCCCCACCAAAAGACCCGTCACCAACGTTCCCAACAAAACGCCGGCCAACGTTTCCGGCCCCAGGCTAAAGCCCACGATGGGAGGAACCAGGATGGCAATGGTTCCCGGGAGCAGCATCCCGTTGATCGCGCCCTGGGTGCTGATATCGACACACCGGGCCGAATCGGGCTTGCCGGTTCCGTCCATCAAGCCGGGAATCTCCCGGAACTGGCGGCGAACTTCCTCGATCATCCGAAAGGCGGCTTTGGAGACCGCACGGAATAGCTGCGCGGAAAAGAAGTAAGGGAGCATGCCGCCAATCATCAGCCCGGCGATCACGTGTACATTGATCAACGACACCTTCGCTTCACTCAGGTTAGCGGAAACCAGAAAAGCGGAGATCAAACCGATGGCCGCATAAGCCGCCGAACCAATGGCGAATCCCTTGCCGATGGCGGCGGTGGTATTGCCGACGGCATCCAGGTTGTCTGTGATTTTGCGGACACTGGGATCGAGTCCCGCCATTTCGGCGATTCCGCCGGCGTTATCAGCGATCGGTCCATACGAATCCACCGTCACCACCATGCCGGTCGTGGCGAGCATGCCCAAAGCGGCCATGGCCACGCCATAAAATCCACCCAGCCAGAAGGCAAAAATCACGGATACCGCCAAGACAATAACAGGAATGGCGGTGCTTTCCATCCCCAACGCGGTGCCATCGGTCACCGTGATGGCGGGACCGCTTTGCGAATTTTCCGCCAAGCGGCGGACCGGCTTGTATTTCGAGGAGGTGTAATACTCGCTCATGAATCCGATGACGATTCCCGAGAGCACACCGATGACCGTGGTGTAAAAGGGCGCCATCCGGTTGTATGTATCCCCCCCGCGGTGCCATTCTTCGCCAATGAAATAAATCACGATGCCGCTCACCACGATGGTGGCGATGGCGCTGATGTACGTGCCTCCCATCAAGGCGCCTTGCGGATTATTGGAACCGAACTGCCTCACGTAAAACACACCGGCGATGGAACAGAGAATCCCAACAGCCGCCACGGCAAAGGGAATCACGGTCAGGGCGGAACTTTCCACGTTCATGGCGGCATTGCAGGCCACAGCGATGGCCAGGGCGGCAATGATGGCCTCGACATACGATTCGAACAGGTCCGCGCCCAGGCCGGCCACGTCACCTACGTTGTCGCCCACGTTGTCGGCAATCACCGCCGGGTTGCGCGGATCGTCTTCGGGAATACCCGCTTCCACCTTGCCGACCAGATCAGCGCCCATGTCCGCGCCCTTCGTATAGATGCCGCCCCCGCTGCGCGCGAAGAGCGCCATCAGGCTGGCGCCCATCGCGTACCCGTTGACGATCACGCTGTCTCCTTTCGCGATATATTGCACGAGCACCAGGCCCAGAAGTCCCAAGCCCACTACCGACAGTCCCATGACCGCCCCGCCGGATACGGCTACCCCCAACGCCCCTTTCAGGCCATGATCCTGAGCGGCCTGAGTGGTCCGGCCGTTGGCCCGGGTGGCAATGGACATGCCGATATAGCCCGCCAGCGCCGACATCGCCGCTCCAAACATGAAAGCCAGAGCGGTAGGCCATCCCAAAGGAATACTGGAGGACATCAAGCGGGGTCCGATCGAAAACAATATGGCGATGACCACCACAAATCCAGAAACCCACATGTATTCGCGTTTCAAAAACGCGCGCGCACCGATTTGAATCAGGTGGGAAATTTCTTGCATTTTCTCATTCCCGGGACTGTGCGCGAGAACATCCTTCGATAAAATCCACACAAACACCAATGCCGCGATCGCGGCCAGAGCCGAAATGATGAGTTCCATGATGTCTCCTTGGTTGTAGAATATTTAATTATTTCGAGAGGAGAACTCCTCTCGGCATTTCATCTGATTACGTGTGTTCCTATTACGATTTCCCGGGAGCGTTCGCTACCCGCATCCGAAAATTTTCTGCCGGCGGTTTATGACGGGTCAACGGTTAAACTGATTCATGGCCTTTTCGATATCTTCCGTGATGATGATCTCCACCGCCTGGGCCGCGCGGTGCAACGCCTCATCCATCACTTCCCGTTCCTTGGCGGAAAATGGCTGCAGCACGAATTCGACCCAATCTTCGTCCGCTCCCCCAAGGCCCAAACGCAAGCGGGCGATTTCGTCCGTCCCCGCCGCTTCCAGGATCGAACGCAATCCGTTATGCCCCCCGTCGCTTCCCTTCCGCCGGATCCGGATCTTGCCGAGAGGCAGGTTGAAATCATCCAGCACTACCAGGGTTTTCTCGCGGGTGATGGCGGGATCTTTCAGGAGGCGGCTGTACGCCACGCCCGAGCGGTTCATGAAGGTCATCGGCTTCACCAATAAGACCGGCGTATCTTTCCAATCTCCCGACCCGAACAGAAAGGAAGGCCCCTGGATCGTGACCGGAATATTCCACCGCGCGGATAGTAGGTCGATCAAATCAAATCCCACGTTGTGGCGGGTCGATCGATAGGCTTCCCCCGGGTTGCCCAATCCCAGAATGCACCACACCATGAACCCCGGTTATCACTCCGCCTTTTCGCCGGCGCCTTCGGCCTCGCCTTCCTTGGCTTCTCCTTCTTCGGCCATCACCTGCGCCGCGTGCGCCACTTCGATCTTGGGCGCCGCCACGACGACCAGGGCCAGTTCAGGAGCGGTCAGAATGGTATACCGCGGGTCCTTGGGCAAGTCGGAAACGTGAAGGGCATGGCCGATCCCTAAGTGGGAGACATCCACTTCCAGATGGTCAGGAATATCCAGCGGCAAACATTGGATTTGGATATCGCGGAGCATGAGTTCCAGAATTCCACCTTCCCGCACCCCTTTGGCGGAACCTGTGGTATGCACCGGCACGGTGGTGATAATGGGCCGGTCGGCCGAAACCCGCAGGAAGTCACAATGGATCACCGTCCCGGTTACGGGATGATGCTGGGCTTCCCGGACCAAAGCCAGGGTTTTGTCCTCTTCCCCTTCCATCACCACGTTGACCAGGACATTCTCGCCTTCCCCACTGGCTTTGAAGGTTTTTTCCAAGATCCGGCGATCCACGGAAATCGGAATGGCCTCTTTCTTCTCGCCGTATAAAATCCCGGGGATTTTCCCTACCCGCCGGGCGGAGCGGGCCGCTCCCTTGCCCACGGCGCTGCGTTTTTCCAATTGAATATCCACAAGTTTCATCGTAATTCTCCAAACGGTTGTATTGCCATGCGTATGATGCTTCGCGGCTTATTGGGCTTTTTTGGCGCGCGCGTAAACAATTTCGCCATGCTGCAGATTGGCAAAAGGGCCGATGCTCATGCCCGGCGGGATGGTGCATCCCCTCAGATACGAACTGTTGATATGTGTCCGTTCGCCGATTTCTGAATCATAGATCTGAGTCAACGGACCGATCACGCATCCCGTGCCGATGACGGTGCGGCCGTAAATACAGGTGTTGGGCTCAATGATGGTGTCGATCCCGATCTCCACGCTGTCGTCAATGAATGTACTGGAAGGATCCACAATGGTCACACCGGATAACATCAGCCGCTCCAGAATCCGGTCGCGCATAATCCGCTCGGCCTTCGCGAATTGGACCCGGTCATTGATCCCCATGGTTTCGGAAGGATCTTTGGTCACATAAGCCTCCACCCGTTTCTTCTCCGAAACCATGATTTGAATCACATCGGTCAAATAATATTCGCCCTGTTCGTTGTTCGGTTTGATGTTTTCGAGGGCCTTGAACAAATCCCGGCTGTCGAATACGTAGGTCCCTGTATTGACTTCATTAATCTTCTTTTCGTAGATATTGGCGTCCTTGTCCTCCACGATGGACATGACGGTATGGTCCTGATGGCGCAGGATCCGGCCGTAGCCCGCCGGTTTTTTCATCCGGGTGGTCAGCACAGTCGCCGAGGCATCCTGATGGCGGTGCCGTTCGATCAACTTATCGATGGTCCCCCGGGAGAGAAGCGGCGCATCCCCCACCAATATAAGGATGTCGCCGTCGAAATTCTCAAACAACGGCTTCGTCATCATGACGGCATGGCCGGTCCCCAGGCGTTTCTCTTGCAAGGCGAAATCGACATTGAAATCCTTGAGGGCTTCCTTCACCATTTCGTGGGCAAAACCGACCACCACCGCCTGCTTGTAATCCACCAGCCCGTCGATGGTGCGCAGGATGTGTTCGATCATAGGCCGGCCGCAGATCCGGTGCAACGCCTTCGGAAAATTGGAACGGAGCCGCTTGCCATCTCCCGCCGCCAAAATGATGGAACCCAGTGACTTCAAGGGCATACGCCTATCCTTCAAAACCTTTCGGTGCGAGGTTTGCTGATCATGCAAACATAAAAAAAGCCCGCGGGATGTCCAACGGCTGGAAATCAAGAAAGCAACTGCATATTTTTGTCACATCTTTCGCCCCGGTCAAGGGCCCCAAAAAGCCTTCCACCCCCTCGGGGAAGTCCCAAAGGACACCCGCAAACCGGGTAAGCGATCGTGGACCACTTTGCCAAGCCTGCTCGCCAAACGAAAGAATTGCATACGGAAAATATTTGCAAAATTTTGATTCAAAATTTATTATTTTATTAATTCCAAGAGACAATCCGCCGCCGCCCGGCCCCCGTCCAGAAACGTCGATTCATGTTCCGGAGATAGACACAAATTCATATGATCCTTAAATACATCATACATAAAATCCCACCGGCCCGAGAAGAAGTCTGATTCGGAAATGGGATACAAGGGAACATGACGGCGGGTCTCCTGCTCCAAAACCTCGTGCTCGGGAAAATCGGCACGGGGGGGGTGGGCGATGGGAACCCGGTGCGCAATGCACTCGGTCACGATTCCATAACCCAGCTTGGCCAAGACGAGATCGGCGGCCCGCACCGCGTCGGGATGATATACGGTTTGCGCGTCCAACAGCCGCACATTGCCAGGGCCAGAAAGGTCCGGATCAAAGACAAGAAAGGTGATGTCCGCATAGCGGGCCAAATGGCCGTACTGGAGTCCCCGCAACCCCATCCCGCCGAAGGAGATCAGCACCACCCGGGCATCCGGAGGGATTCTAAAGTGCTCCCGCGCTGCCTCCCGGCTCAGATGAGAACGCCGCACGATAAGGGGAACATCCTGAATGGTTGGAAACACGGAGAGGTCTCCGGCCAAGGGTGTGCGAAGCAACAACCGGGCCTCCCGGTAATAAGCCGCAATGGAGTCAATGATTTTCTGAAATTCCGGCCGCGACTCTAGAAACGCGGTGAAGATCCAATCCCATGTGAAATTGGCCGTGATGACCGCAGGAATTCCGGCCGCTTGCGCCACGGCGATGGCAAATGGGGAGACATCCCCCACGGTCAGGCGCGCTTCCCCGTTCTGAATCCGCACCGCCTCCGCCCGGGCCATCGCGGGATACTTCTCGAGCAGCCGCGTCCAGCATTCCAAGGTGCGGTCCACATCCTGGCGTAATGCATCCTGTTGGATGATCCCAGGATCGTGCCGCATCTCCCGGTACCGGTAGGAGCGGTATACCGATTTTTTGAAAAGCCACTCGGGAACCGAGGTCACGATTTCCACCTCCACCGAGGGGGGGAGATGATTGATCACCTCGATCGCCCGGGTGGCGTGGCCGAAACCATGTCCCGATATGTAGTAAATGATTTTCGCCATGCGAAATATTGTATTGGCATGCAACCAAAACCGAATGGGCGGAGAAAACAGGATCACAAGGGAAGTGGGAACGATTCCGTGAGCCCGGGGAGAGCGATGTTAATCCACCGGATCACGATAATTGTTCAAAATCAACCAAGGATCCCTGGTTTTCTTCCGGAACGAAAGAGTCTTTTGCCGAAGTTCTTCTAGAACCTCTCTGTACTTTCGGTTACTTGCCAGGTTCTTGACCTCATCGGGATCATTTTCCAGGTCATACAGTTCCTCGGCTGGGCGATGCAAAAAATCCCGCAACCGCCGCTTCCCGTATTTCCAATTGGGACCTTTGGCTCTTTCTAGTACGCCTTGCCAAGTGGCCGAGCGATAGAGATCGCTAGCGAAGGGGAACGGCAATTCATGCGCAAGATTGTTGATATATTTATACTTACGCGTGCGTATGCCCCGCGCCGGGTAGTACATGGTGACTTCATGAAACGTATGCGAGAAATAGATCTCATCCCACCCTTCCGGATTCTCCTGCTCCAGGATGGGGAAAAACGAGCGGCCATGGATCTCATATTTCGGCGGAAGGCTCGCCCCGGTCCATTCCAATAGGGTGGGCATGAGATCCGTGAACGAGACCATGGCGTGGTTCACCAGGCCTTTTTGGGTTTGCTCCGGAGATCGGACCAGGAGCGGCAGACGGATGCCGGGATCGTACAGGCAGGTTTTGGCTCCTGGGAACGCGATGCCGTTGTCGCTCAAAAAAATGACGAGCGTGTCCTGCTCCCGCCCGGCTTCGCGCAAGGCTTGGATGATCAATCCCACCCCCTGATCCATGCGGCTGGCCGACTGGTAATACTCGGCCAGCTCCCGCCGCGTTTCGGGCCATCCGGGTAGAAAAGAAGGCACCATTACCTCTTCGGGAGAATAAATCACCGGTTCGATTCCGGATTGATTGTCTTCATTCCCAAAACCCTTTTCGGAACGGTGGGGATCGCCGAATCCCACGAGGAGAAAGAACGGGTTGCCGGGATTCATCTCGAAAAACCGCTTCGCCTGCGCGGCCAGGGCGGTCACGTTCCGCGTGCTGACCGGGGGGGCGAAATCGAAAGGAAACACTTCCGGCGGCCCCACATGCAGCTTGCCCACTACACCCGTGGCGTAACCCTGTTCCTTGAGAATCCAAGGAAGCGAACGCACCCAGGAAAAAGCCGTGAAATGGTGGTAATCGTGCATGAGGCCGTAGAGGCCGTTCCGGTGATTGTGCAACCCGGTAAGGATCACGGACCGGCTGGCGGTGCAGCTGGGGGTGGTGCAATACGCGTTGGTGAACCGGACCCCCTCGGAGGCGAGACGCTCCAAGTTTGGCATTTGGATCACGGGATTGCCGTAACTGGGCATATCAAGACCCAAATCGTCGGCGATCAAGAGAAGGACATTGCGGGAACGGGTAGAAGCCAGAACTGGCGCGGAAAAGGACAATCCAGCCAAACCCGCCCCCGCCAAGCGGAACCATTCCCGGCGGGAAAAATATTCCGTCATGAGCTGATCCTCCCCAAAATATAAAAAAAACGATTTTCTCCGTGAAAAGCATAGAACATCCCGGGGCATACGCCTAGCGGGGAAAGGAAATATGGAGGTATCGGTTTAGTAGGACGCAGAGAAAAGAGGCCCAACGCCTTTCAAGGCTTTCCTTTCCCTGAGGGAGAGGGAAGCGTATCGCGTTCCCATATGTAGTTAAACCACGAATCAAGCACCGTGAAAGATCTGTGGTTCTAGGGATGTGGTTATAAGAATAATTACAAATGGATAAAGAATGGGAAAAGAGGAGGCAGGGCGGAATATCGGTTGATCGTCCGCCCCATCCACGCACGGCGCGTATTCCTTTTCCATCCCGATGATCTTCTATTCCGTCTTTTGGGCGATACTCCCCGTTTCGGGTTTTTCCAGCGCCCAGTCGATGGCGTTGAGCAGCATGGTTCGGAAACTTTTCTGATTAAAATCTTCCGGTTTACCTAGCGAAGTGTAGAAGACCTTTTGGCCATCCTTTTCCACTACCCACGCCACAGGATTGTCCACCCGTTCTTTCCTGTTGACCGGCCCCACCGCCTTGCCCATCAGCAGCGGCTTAGCCTCCGGATCCAGCGGCAAGACCTGGCACAGACTGCAGCGGGACGTGAATTTCGGGCTTACTCCTTTCAGAATGGGATGCTCGGCCATCCCGGGAACCACGGTGACTTCGGTCGTGGATTGGCCCCCGTAGTCGAATTCCCAGCCCGGCGTGCCCAAGTAGCGGGAAGCGAAATCCTTCCAGCCCTGATCGGGATTGGCCTTGTTGTAAAACGCTTCCATGGAGGAACGCAGAGCGATCAGGGGCCTTCCTTTTTCTAAATATTTCTTGATCTTGGTCATTTGATCCTCGGGCAACTCCCGGCCGCGCAGGTACATGACCATGAGATCGGCAGAAACCAAGGCGTTCAATCCCGGCAGATCATGGGGGCTGGTGGAGATCAGCAAGGTGCAGCGCATGCCCCGTTTGAGATCCAGATACTCGGTGATTTTCGGAATGGTTTGGCTGGATTGGTTTTCCTTCTCCCCTAGTAAAAACACCACGTGCGGCGGTTTTTCGGCAGGTGTGGTTTCCTCCGCCGTGATGCCACTCATACCCCAACTCAGCAGTATCTCAACCACCACGAATATTCCCCAAAAATTCCTTTTCCGCATGCCACTTTCTCCTTGATGGGAATCTTTTTAGTTAAGTATTATCCCAGTACATCCAATCCCAGCAAAAATCGGACTAACCTTAGCATTTTTATTATCGGAAAGTCCAGACCAGGGTTTAAGACAATTCCTTGCATTCCCGTGCGGAAAGCTCGACAATAAATTGGTTTGAGCCGACTCCAAAACCGAAATGGAAACCGGAGGAACTATAATGCGGAAAACTAATCCAGCCAGAACCACATGGGCGGCAGGCATATTGCTGATGATCATGCTGCTAGTGAATGGAACACTGCCGTTCGCTTCTGAAACAGACTCCCCAGCAGCCATTTCTTTGTTTAATGGGAAAGATCTCACCGGCTGGAAAGCCATGCATGAACCGAGCGAATGGCTGGCCGCCAGTCAGGTGGTCATGAGCCCGAAAAACAACAAGATATTCGATATCCAGCCCGGCGAGGGCATTCTGGTCAACGGTCCCAAGGGCAACACCAGCAACATCTACACCGAGTACGAACACGGCGATTGCCAGCTGCATATCGAATTCATGGTCCCCAAGGATTCCAATTCCGGCGTTTATTTCCAGGGATTGTACGAAATCCAAATTCTGGACAGTTTTGGAAAAGAGAAGTTGGAATTCGGGGATTGCGGCGGCATCTACGCCCGCTACAAGGACGAAAAGACATACGAGGGGCATCCTCCCCGTGTGAACGCTAGCAAGGCACCGGGCGAATGGCAATCCTTCGATGTCACCTTCCGCGCCCCCCGCTTCGACGCCAACGGCCAAAAAACTGAAAACGCCAAGTTCATTCTGGTGAAGCACAACGGCCAAATTGTTCATGAGAACGTGGAAGTCACGGGGGGCACCCGCGCCTGCATGGAACGGGACGAAGCGCCCCGGGGTCCCCTCATGCTCCAGGGTGATCATGGTCCCGTGGCCTACCGGAACATCCAGCTCACGCCATTGGTATTAAAGTGATTGGGGATGGTTCGATTCAGTGAACACGATGGGATAAGCGATGGCCGAACGTGAATGAAGTCCATAATTATCCCTAATTACAGGATGAAGTTCCCTACGGTTTCGTGCATGGGTGCTTTTTTCGCGTCCTCCGCGGTTCGAAAAAAGTCTCCGGAAGAAGAGTGCCGGTAGGGGATATTTACTGGGGAGAACGGGAAATCCCCGGATGCTCAACCAATTCAATAGGATTTTCGCTTGACTTTTATCTCTGCTTTTCTTATTGTGGAGAGTAAGAAATTTCTTTTGTGTTTGGAGGATCGATGAATATAAAATATTATTAAATTAGGAGGAACGCGCCATGAAACGGTATCTCATCGTGGAGTCCGCCGTGCTGCTCTTGGGTTTCGTGTATCTTATGGTTCCCGGTTTGGCCCTGGCGCAAGACCGGACCGAAATCGTTAATTACCTAAAACATGTTCCTGGAGTCGAACCGCCGGTGATCGATGGCGTGATCGACGATGCGGCCTGGAATTATTCTTCCCAGGGACGCGCGACCACCGGCGCCGGCAGTTGGCGTGTGCTGATCCATCCCGATTACCCAATTGACAGCCCGGTGCAACTGGGCGCGATTGACACAGGCAACCGGCCTGACAATGACGCGGACGCGTCGTTCCGGGTGTGGGCGGTCTATGACGATGAATACCTCTACATCGCGGTGTCTACGCTCGACGACATCTTCGTCAATCACTTGCCTTACGGAAACGTCAATGGCGAAACCTGGAATGAGGATTCGGTCGAGGTATTCATCGACGGCAACCACAACCGCGTCTCCGGAAATGTAAACTCGCACCCGGAAGAATACGCGACCGGTGGCCAATTTGTAATAACTTCCATGGGGGCCATCCGGCACGCGGAAGCGGGGAATCCCACCTTTGGGAATAACCCGGAGGCGGATTGGTTCGCCGAAGCGGCTGACAACGCCACTGGAACCGGGGCCAATTACGAGTTCCGGATCAAATTATCCAAAATCGGCAATCCCACCCATGGCAGCGTGATCGGGTTCAACGTGGCGATGAACGACGCCGACAATCCGAACTCGACAACCGCCGATTATCAAATCCGCTGGACCGGCCGGGCCCATGAGGAAAACACGTACGGCAATTTGGAATTCGGCCGGCGGACCATTATCGCCCCGTTGATCACCACGCCCCCAACAATCGACGGGAAAATCACCGAACCGGTCTGGGCCACCGGCGGCAAAGGCCAAGGGGGACCGGCAGTCGGCCCGGTGGAAGGCACCACCAAACCGAAAGACGATGCCGACCTCTCCTTCGACCTCTATGTCCTCCATGACACGCAATATCTGTATGTCGCCGTCGATGTGAAAGACAGCGAAGTCATCGCTGATACGGAACCCGGCCAGACCGGCGAGGAAGACGGCTATACCTGGTATGACGATTCCGTGGAAGTGTTTATCGACGGCGATCACAGTCACACCGTCGGCAATAATACCGGGTTTGGACTGGGCGGCCAGTTGGTGATCACCGCCAACAATTCGTACCGCGACGCCAACGCGGCCTCGGCGGGGGAAGTATTCTATGGCGAGGACATGGATTGGTACGCGCTAACGTCCTTGACCAGCGGCGGTTACAGCGCCGAATTCAAAATCAAAAAAGGATCCGTTTTCACCCCGGCCGATATCACCACCATTGGTTTCGATATCGCCGTCAACGAGGATGACAGCGATCCCGTTACCGAAAAGGACACTGGATTCCAAATCAAATGGAACGGCGCGGCCCATGTCGAATCCACTTATGGAGACCTGATCCTCGGCGGACCGGTGGTCAATGTGGCAGGTTGGGAACTGTACTGACAGCAAGCCGCGAATCCATGCGAGGGCAAGCCTCCCGCCGGGCAGTTTCGTGACGAGCGGCCCGGTGGAGTGTTGTTTTTTTTATTTTACAGGAAATTCCCATGCCTCATTCACGAATGAATTGGCCCGACCGCGGACTGCTTTATTTGTTCTTTCTATTATTGGCCTGGTTCAGTTACCGGCCATCAGAGGCAAGTCAACCAAACGTCTTATCCCCGGCCGAATTGGAACAGCTTCGTGCCCTGGGCTATATTGGGAATGAGGAGGATTCATTTACTCCGCAGCGATCGCTCGATTTCACTCCCAACACCGCCTTGACTCAAACACCGGTTCCCTTCCCCCCTCAAGCCCGGCCGGTCACCGATCTGTTGGCAAGCATTAAAGACAAAAATATCGTGGACATCGCGGGGCGCCACCGCGATGCCATGATCCTGCGCGCGGGCCAAGTGGTTTCGTGGGAAGGCATAATCGGCTCGAAGGCGGCTCTCTCGCTGGGGGTGGGACTGGATTACGCGCAGATCCGGCCCAACGCGTTGGTCATGCAATTGGATATCCTGGACGCGGCCTTGATCCCTAGGCAACAAGAAATCCTTTGCCCCATCGCCGGTATGTGGGTGGACCGGGTCATCGATCTGGCCACTTACGCGGATGAAGAAATCCGGCTGGTGCTTACGGTTCATTCCCTCGATCCCGCCCTGGATGAGATCCCGGTCTATTTGGCCCCCTTGCTGGTGGCGCGTCCGCTGGAGGGCGGCCGGCCGCCGAACGTGTTCTTTATCCTGGTGGATACCCTGCGGGCGGACGCTTTGGGCTGTTACGGGCAAACGTATGGCCTTACTCCGCACCTCGACCGGTTGGCGCGGGAGGGGGTGCTCTTCGAAAACATGATCGCCCAATCGCCGCACACGGAAACGTCGGTCCCTTCCATTTTGCTAGGGGTATATCCCCACGAGCACGGCCGGATGTACCTTCATTCCCGCCACAATGCCGCGAATCCCACCTACCTGGGCAGCCGGTCCTTGAAGAGTGAATTTCCAACCCTGGCGGAACGCTTTCAACAGGCCGGATATCTCACCTATGGGTTTTATAACAACATTCTCCTGGCCCCGCGGGATGGATTCCACCGGGGATTCTATGAATACACGGATTATGCCATCGGCATGGGATTGTCCGATCCCTGGGGACGGATCGCCTTGCCTACCGCGCAGACCGGTGTTCAGGAGGCGGTGGCGTTCCTCCAACACGTCCCGAAACAGGTTCCTCTCTTCATGTTTTTGCATATCCTGGATCCCCACAATCCCTACACGCCGCCGGGTGAGTTCAACCTGCGGATCAAGCCCCCTGGCCTCCCCCTCGATCAAGCGGCCTATCTCAGCGAAACCGCGTACGTGGATGAACAAATCGGCCGGTTGGTGGACACCTTCCAGCGGCTCGGCTTGTTGCAAGACAGCCTCCTGCTCGTCACCAGCGATCACGGCGAGGAATTCATCAATCCCTACGGCCGGCCCATCGGCCATGGCCGGACGCTGTTTCACTCCACGTTGCATGTCCCGTTTCTCTGCGTGGGGCCATCCCGGATTCCGGCCGGAAAACGGGTATCGAACCGGGTCGAATCCGTGGACATTCTGCCCACCTTGCTGGAATTAGCCGGCTTGTCCCGCGATCCCACGCCATCCGGAAAGAGCTTGGTCTCCTTGTTTGCCTCGTCCGGCAACGCCTATGACAAGACCGAGGCCATCGCCGAGGGCATCCGGCGCGGGGAAGAACGCAAATGCCTGTATCAGGATCCATACAAGTTGGTGTATTTCCGCGATTCGGGGCGGACAATGCTTTACGACCTGCATACCGATCCGGGAGAACTAAACGACCTCGCTCCGGATCATCCTGACTTGGTGAAGCGGCTCAAACAGCGGCTTCTGGAGCGGTTCCATCTCTCCGAACCGGAAATCCATCCCCTGCAAGTCACCTGTCTCGGGCAAGACGGATGGGATTTGATCCATACGTTTGCCCGGGATTCTTCGTTTTGGCAGCCTGGCATAGTCGATGTACATCTGAAAGTGAATCCCGCCCCGGACCCGGTCGCGCGGGTGGCCATCTGGGCGGATGATCATCTCCATGGCGCGCGGAATTCCTCCCAAGGCTGGCGCTGGCCGCCCGAAGGGGAACACCCTATAGCCTTGGAATACGAGAACGGCGCGCTGCACCTGTTTTTCGAAATGACCGAGAACCAGACCGGCTCCAAAATCTTCGTCCGGATCGAGGATCAAAACCGACGTGTGTACCTAGGAACGTTTGAAGGGCAACACGTGATCCAGCAGCCGCGTCCGGCGCAGACCCGGGATACGCGGATCGAACAGGAAGATTTCGAAAATCCCAAATCCATCCAATTCTGGACCGTGGGGAAAAACGGGACTTTGCCATTGGTGAAATCGGATTCCCAAACGAAGAACAACCATCTGAAATTCGAAACGTCATCGCCCTCCGGTTCGTTCCGGGTTTTACGCCACGTGGCCAACGTGCCTCCCGGCCGGCGCGTCTTGTTTGCGTTCGATCTCACCCTCGCCTCCGGGGGAATCAAAATTGAACTGATTCACCCCAAAACCGCACGGGTGATCGGATCCCACATTTTCGCTTTGGAAGGGAACGGGAAGAACTTGACCGGGCTGCCCCGGAATCAATCCGTGACCTGCGGCCTCACGGGCATCACCCAAGACGAAACCGACGTGTTGTTCCTGGTTTCCAACTACACTCCCGGAGGCGGACCGGCACAGGCCTTTATCGACAATTGGACCGTTTCGCTTTATCCCGCGGAATGGGATACCCCCATGGAAACCGGCGCCCTGGAGCTGGAGATGTAGACATTCATCACGGCATCATCCGCACCCGCATGCCGTCCCGCAGGGTGGCGTCGGGATGCAACACCAGCGTGTCTTCTTCGGTCAGCCCTTCCTGGATTTCCATTTCCAGATCGCTTTTCAATCCCAGGGCAATCCATTTTTTCTTTACCCGGTTCTGTTCGATGGCCATGACGTAATACCGCTGGTCCACATCCTGCATGACGCACGAGCGGGGGATAATCAAGGCGTCTTTACTGCTGCCGGTCACGAACCGCGCCTGCAACTGGTACCCCACCCCCAGATTTTCATGCGGACCTTGAAACGAAACGATCACATTGACCCGCTGCTGTTCAACGCCCAGTGAAGACAGTTTTGTAAAACCCGCCGGTTCGATCCGGGTAACGATGCCGGGAATCGGTTCGAATCCCGTGGCCGGTTCGAGGAAAACCGGACTGCCTGCCTGGAGGCGCAGCGCATCCTGGGTGAGAACATCGGCGATGACTTCCAGTTGATTCAGATCGCCCAACAGCAAAAGTTGCTGGCCGGCCGGCAGGTAACGGTCGCCCAGTTCGTAACGTTCCAGCACCACGCCGCGGATAGGCGAACGGATGGCGGCCCGCGCGGAATCATGTTCCGCCCGCGCCAGGCGCGCTTGGGCTTGCGCCAGCTTGTGACCCAACACGGACCGCTGGAGCTGCTTGCGCCCCAGATATTCATCCACGAAACGGGGACCGAGTTCCACCGCCGTTTGGATGGCCTTCAGGGCGGTATACAGGAATTCTTGTTTGCGCAACTCGATCAGTGTGGTTTCCGCGTTCAATTGGGCGTCGTCCAGTTGGCTTTGCGAGACCGATCTCTCCGTGGCCAGTTTTTGGATGCGGTCCAGTTCCTTGGCCGAGCGCTCCGAGCGCCTTTTTTCCGCGTCCACCTGGGCCTGAGCGGCTTTCAGGGTTTCTTGCATAGAAGATATCATGGCTATGGTTTCGATCTTCGCCGTCTCTTCCAGTTTGTTGTAATCACTGAGCGCGATCTCGGCCTCCAGCTCGTTGACCAGCGCCCGCGCTTCCTCCACTTCCTGTTGGAAAGGGGTCAGGTCATACCGGGCCAGTTCCTGACCGGCCTCCACGGAATCCCCCGGTTCGAACTCGATCCGCCCGATCTCGCCGGCAATCGGCATGGTGATGAGATATGTCGTCTCCAGGCGCGTTTTAGCCGGTTCGGAAAACGATTCTTCAATCTCTCCCTTCCGTGGCCGGACGGTTTCCACGCTGATCGACTCGCCGCACCCTCCCAGCCATAGCGAGGTCCCCACGAGAACGGACAGGCTCGGTGAAAGAAGACGAAAAACACGCGAGTTCGTTGGATTCATGGTTCACTCCCTGACTTTCAAAACCTCCAGCCATTCCATCCGGCGGATCATGCGGCGCACGATCCCTTGGGCCAGCCAGACGAATCCCAGCATGATGCCAATCGCGGTCAGCATCCGGGCCGGACGGATGACCACGGGGAACCGGTAGAGTTCGGTACTGTACGCCAGGCTCAGCCAGTAAGCCAGCCCCATTCCCGCCCATAAGCCCAAGGCAATGCCCACGCTGTTCAACAAGTAACTCTCGCCCGAGAAGATTCTGGATACTTGCCGGGCGGTGTATCCCAGCACCCGCAAGGTCCCCACTTCGCGTTGCCGTTCGCTGAGCGTGACCAGCGCGGTGTTGAGCACGCTGCCAAAGGCGATTAATCCCGCGAACAGCACCATGACCGAAATCATCGCGTCCATGGTCCGCCCGAACGTTTCCTGGAGCTGGTACAAGGCCTGCCGCCGCTCACGGATGCCCACCACCGTGGGCCGCCGCTTCAGTTCCCGCAAAAAAGCCGAATCGCTGTTATTCCGGAACGTGGTGACCAAAATGGCGTTGGCCGCCCACTCTTCCCCCAGCAACCGGCTGAGATACTGCAGATCCGCGTAGGCCGACAACCCTAGATAGGAATCCACTATGCCGGTGACCGGAGCTTCCACTTCATCGCGCCGGCCGGTCAGCGGACGGAGGAGAACAGGGTCTCCGATCGTGACATTCATAATTTCCGCCAGCTTCCGGCTGAATACCAGACCCGTGCGGGGAATGGTAGCGGGATGGCCATATTGATCCTGCGGGGTGTAGAGACGATGACCGGCAGGCAGGCCAATGACACCGGCCCGTTTCTGGTACGGCCCCCGCCGCAGATCGCAGGCCACCGCCAGTTGCGGTTCGGCCTGGGATACGGCAGGGAATGCATGAACTTCTGGGACCCCGCGCCGCCCCACGGGATCACGCAGGGTGATGGTGAGATCTTGCCGCGACACACGGTTGAACTCATGCTCCATCAGGAACTGAAACGCGTCCACGTTGCAGAGCGTCATCAGGATCAACGCCGTGCTGATGGTGGCGGCCAGAACATTCACGACGCCTCGAAAGCGGTTACGGAACACGGAACGGAAGATCAGTTTCCAATGGAACGGCAGCCGGATCCAGAATCCGGGCATTCGTTCGAGAAAGATCCGGCCGCCGCGGTCGGGCGCAGGCGGACGCATGGCTTCCGCCGGCGCAAGAGACGCCGCATACCGTACGCCCCGGATGGTCCCCAGGACGGCAAAAATCACACCGATCCC
>Ga0116188_1001683_pt1 | contig 18609 bp, 16 predicted proteins | sample AD_JPNTR2_MetaG_FD_89807 | JGI IMG/M metagenome (GOLD analysis project Ga0116188, IMG submission 89807) | Active sludge microbial communities of municipal wastewater-treating anaerobic digesters from Japan - AD_JPNTR2_MetaG | ecosystem: Engineered > Bioreactor > Anaerobic > Digestate | place...
TAATTTAAGCAGGTGGACACACTATGCTTAAAATATTCAAATACCGTATCTATCCAACCAAAAAACAAGTTCGTATAATGAGCCAATGGCTTGAAGAATGTCGCTGGCTTCACAATTACTTTCTTGAAGAACGCAGGAAAGCTTGGGAAGAACGTAAGGAAAGCCTTTCCTACCATAAGCAAGCTAAGGAACTGCCTGAACTTAAGAAGAAACGACCTTCTCTCACTATAGTCTACTCCCAGGTTCTCCAAAATGTTGCCGTCCGTGTTGACCTCGCTTTCAAGCACTTCTTTCGGCGAGTAAAGAATGGAGAAAAACCCGGGTATCCACGCTTTAAGTCTGCTAATCGCTATAAGAGTTTTACCTATCCACAGTTTGGGTTCAAAGTTAGCGGTCACAGACTCCACCTTTCGGGTATTGGTGAAGTAAAGATCGTTTTGCACCGCCCACTTGAAGGTAGGGTGAAAACCTGTACTATTAAACAGACAGCTACAGGTAAGTGGTTTGCTATCTTTGCTTGTGAGGTTGAAACCAAACATCTTCCTGAAAACCAAGAGGCTGTCGGGATTGACATCGGCCTCCACTCGTTCGCTACTTTTTCTACTGGTGAATGCGTTGAAGCACCACGCTTTTTCCGTCAGGAAGAGAAAGCTCTGGCAAAGGCACAACGCAAGCTTTCTCGGTTAGAGAAAGGGACATGGGAATATGAAAGACAACGCAAAGTCGTTGCCAGGATTCACGAACGCATTGCCTGGAAGCGTCACAACTTCACTCACCAGCTTTCCCGAAAGATAGTCAATCGCTTCAGCATAATCGCTGTTGAAGACATCCATGCCAACCGTATGGTTCATAACCACTGCCTCGCCAAGAGCATCCTGGATGCGGCATGGTCGGAGTTCTTCTCTAAGCTTGCGTACAAAGCGGAGGAAGCTGGTCGCAAGCTGGTGAAAGTTAACCCGGCCTATACTTCCCAGGACTGCTCTCGGTGTGGGCATCGCCAGCACATGCCGTTGTCAGAGAGAGTCTTCAAGTGTCCGTGTTGCGGTCTGGAATTAGACCGAGACTACAACGCGGCGTTGAATATTTTGAGACTGGGGCTACAGTCTCTGGGTATCCAACCCCTAGAAGCCCTATCCCTTTAGGGATAGGGAGTAGTCACAAGCTTGCCGATAATTTGGTTGACATTAAGAGGCCCAAAAACCCGGCTATCTAAACTCTCTATACGATTATCTCCTAGGACATAGTACTGGTCAGCACCCAATGTAATTGTAGGTGTATAAGTCCACCTATCTTGTTTCTCTACATACGGTTCTTCTAACAGCTGTCCATTAACATAAACTCGCCCTTTAGCTATTCTAATTTGTTCATTTGGCAAGCCAACTACACGCTTGATTATAGGAATTGTAATAGTAGCATCTTCAACTGGGTCATCCTCAATCCATGACCGCTTAACTTGCACTGTACCGATTATAATGTCTCCTCTTTGTATGTCAGTATATTGACGTCTAACTGCTAGTCCGTATTGACCATTGTATAATGTATAGTCCATTGAATGACCTACAACTTTGACCAATAGCACAGGTGCATACTGCATAGTCAGAAATACTACAATCGGTAATACTACACATGCAATTGCTAATCGTTTCCACATGTATTTTTTATAGCACATTACTGTACAAAAACACAACCAAACTTCTCAGTTAGATATTCTTCTAACCAATCGACTGTTGATAAGTGATTAGTCACTACAATAGAACCGGGTATTGTCCAAAACTTGCGATATTCCAGTCTACTCTGTGGAAACAATACAGAAGTAAATGTATCAGGGGTAGTCAGTATAATCTCGCTATTCCAATGCTTTGCTCTACCATCGTCTATCACCATAGTTCCATGTTTGACTGTATTAAGCGCTGGTTGCAAGTAGATGATACGAGGTATATAGCCGCGCTGCATACGTAGTTCGTCTCGTTTGTAAAGTATGTCAAGTAGAAACATGTCTGTTATCAATATGTCATCAGTTCGTTGCAAATTCTTGTCTGTTTTGTGCGCTGCACGTATATCACTTTCTACTAGCACCGAAAATAGCAACTTTGGGATGAACTTGGTGTCCCAGTAGTCTATGGTTGTTGGGTCTAAATAACTTTTGTTGTTTAGAGCTTTAACGCCCTTTACTAAATCAGTCTGTATTGTATTACACCATTCCCGCAGTTGGTCTAACGTGAAAGGCATATACAATCCATCAAGCTTAGATACTAAATAGTCTAATTCTATAACATCAATATCTTGCACTTGTTTTTGTATCATAACTATTTCTTCACGCGTTAATTGCCAGTCTCCCTCTAGATTGATTAATCCAAGATGGTGTTTTTTAACAATGATACTAGCTATATAACTAAGTGTGTATCGCACATCTTCAGGATAATCAGCAAGGTACTCTAATACTTCGTAGAATACTACGACCGATGATAACTGTGTATGATAGTAGTTTTCTGATTCTATATTGATTACTCTATCTTGGAAATAGCGTGTTACTTTCCCTAAGTCATGTACTAACGCTATTTGTGTAGATATACCTCGCAGTATTTGTTTATCAATAGTGGCGAAGTACAGACTAGGCAAGTACACCATATCCCAAATTTCTTGTGTGCACTTAGCTGTCCACTGTAAATGGTCTTGCAAATATTGCCCTGGTCTAGCTAATAACGTATTATCACCCCTTTTATTTGTGACCTTGTTATTGGTCCACACTTTCGGCTATCTATACTGTGTTCTTTGTTATCCCCCTCAATCCAATATGTATCTGGTGGTAATACTTGGCCATATATAGTATCTCCCGGTACAGCTACAATTCTCTTAGCTACAAATTCTATTACAGTACCACATTTCATATAAGCTGCAACAATATCTCCGCGCTGTATTCGTGCTAAATCATCGTTCAGTACTAGCACAATTTGACCGTCGTGTAACGTAGGTTCCATTGAGCTCCCGTTAATAACTGCAGGTGTAACTACAAACTTGTCGTATGTTACATATTCGCTATGTACAGTTGTGACAAGACAAAATAGTAACAACACTGTAATAAACACAGAACGTCTCATTATTTGTAATATAGCACTAACATATGCTATATTAAGCATATGGATGTGGAGAAGTTAGCAGAACGATATATACAGACCAACAAAGCTGATAAAAAGCTTAAAGAAGAGATATTTTACACAGTGAACGGAGTAGCTCCGTACGTACTTAAGAAAATGGGGCTACCGACCAACAATGAGGATTTATTACAAGAAGCATATAGAATTATATGGGATTTGATTGATTGTTATGACCCATCAAAACAAACTAAATTTACTACATACATCATTACATATCTATTCTTCAATATGAAAAAATTCCTAAGAGCAAACAGTTGGTTTTTACATACACCTACATATATCACTGATTTGTTAGTTAAAATAGACGACCCAACCAAGCCTGTCGAAGAAATCGCCAAAGAGCACAATATTACACAACAGCAAGCATATAACGTACAACTGGCTGCTAAGCGTAATAGCACACAATCAGTGGAGGAAGACCCTGTCGATATATCTTATCCTTTTGCTGATTTTGATACAGCTATTATGTTGGAACTTGCACTAAACACACTGAATCCACAAGAATATATAGTATTTCAATTGGCTATGGACGGTTACAAACAAAAGGAAATAGCAGAACAATTAGAATGTACGCAAACTTATGTAAGTAGGCTACTAAGAAGTGCTATAGACAAACTCAAACAAGAATTAAGTGCCGAATAGTGTACGTAATCGCTGGTCGTCACGCATCTTGCCAATTAACGAATTATAATCATGTGCCAATGTCCAATATATATTGTCGTCCTTAGCAATTTTGTATATGTATTCAGAAATACCCATATTTAAAGCCTTACTAACAAACCAAGCCATATTATTAGCCATAGTCTCCGCTTGTTTACCTAATGTAAGATTTGCTTGCGACAACGCTTCCCAATGTTCAGAAATTTTTCTGTAGTTCGTTTCCAGCATACATAATTCATTCGGAAAAACTTCTAACAGCTTCAAAGGATAGTTCTGATTTTGTAACATATATAATTGGGAGTTATATATATCTTTGTTCCAATCAACGTAATGACTAAGAAAACCCTTTTCATTAGCGTAGTACAGTCTATATAACGTCCTATAGAAATCTTCACTGACAGTAATGTCTAACAATGAAGATTGTCGCGCCTTATAAACAATATGTTGTAGGATACTGTCATAGCCCTTTGCAACATCTTTAGCCTCATCAAATATCGATAGTATTGGCGACCCAGTAACTGGAATAAGCACTTTTCTATTGTCTATAGTATCTATTTTAAATATATCACCAAGTTTAGTGACTACATATGCTGTAAATTTATCCGTCTCTGGTTGTGCGTTATTAGCAAAATTGTTTAGTAATTCGTCAAAACTATTGATAATAGCGTTTGTCGTTTCTACAGGATGTATTTCTATACGCGAGATAGGCTGTGTATGTCCGCTGATTTCAATTAAATCCCCAGTTAAATAAGTTAAGTCTTTTCCTTGAATAACAATCTCTTTTCCCATGTCACATATATGATACCTTTGTACCAAACAAAATATTCAAAATATGTAAATATATGTTATAATATGCACAGGAGGTGTTACAATGAAACACTTACTTGTAGTAACACTACTCATATGTTTGTTAACAGGAATAGCACCTGCATGCGCATCAAGCTCCCAAAGCGCGTTAACACAAAATGGTATTTATGATGAATGGTATACAGTATCAGCAACAATGTTTGATGATATTAAATTTGACCCCAAAGACCCCAACATAGCGTATGCTGTAGCAAATAAGGAACTATATAAATCTTATGATGGTGGCGATACATGGCAACTGTGGTACGCAATACCTAGAGAAAGACCAATCCCTTATGGAACTCCTGAACACCCATTTAGAGAGATTTTTATAGACCCGCAGAACACGCAAATAATGTATGCAATAATGGATGGGCCTAATTATTATTCCTCAACTCAAATAGCTAAGTCTGTAGATGGTGGTAAGACATGGAAATCTATTTATAGCTGGAATGCAGACATTAACCTATCCAATCCTAACATTATGTATGCAACTGTTTTACCCAGTGAAGGTTGTTACGATACTAGTACGCATGACTGTAGGAGCCACTTAGTGAAAACAACTGATGGCGGACAAACTTGGGAAAACAAACTCGATATAGAAACCAATTACTACATAACTCTACTTAAAAGCAATCCGTTTGACCCTAACACAGTATACATCGGAGTTATAAAATGGTATGGCGTACAAATGGAAAGAGTTGATAGGCCCGGAGCTTTGTATGATGGTTTTGACACACCAGGTATATTTAAATCTACTGACGGCGGTAATACATGGACACAACTAGAATGGAATATACCATATACAAGCGAACTTGACATATTAGCGATAGAACCTACATCTAGTGATGTTTTGTATGTATTAACAGATAAAGCCCTCTATAAATCGGAAGATGGCGGCAAAACTTTGGAAAAAGTCACATCTTTCGAAGGAAAAAATGAAGATCCACTAACACTGGCAGTAGACCCCAAAAATCCACAAGTAATTTATCTTACACTTAAGCCGATAGATGCTGTATCAATAAAGTCATTTAACGGAATACGAAAATCGACAGATGGTGGTAGAACATGGCTTAGCTTGAATGGATATATTGAGTACGCTAGCGCTGGTTCTATATATATTAATCCACATGATACTCGGATTATATTCTGGAGCAATGGACATAACAATTATCCGGACGGAGTTTTTAAAATGATACAAGTACTAAATAACCAACCACCACGGAATCTAAAAATCACAAAAGACGAAAATGGAAATATGTTATATTGGGACCCGCCAGAAGCTACAGAAGGCATCAAAGGATACTATGTATACAAAAGTTCTACAAATGAAGATTTGTGGAAACAAGTAGCTTTTGTAGAGGGTACGAGATACTACGATAAAGATGTATTTACAACAAAACCATTTTTATACACAGTAAGAGCATTACGCAGTAATAACACTCTATCGCCAAGGTCAAATATAGTAAACACACATTATGGAAGAATAAATATGGTTGAAGAAATTATGCAGTTCAAAATAGGTTCACAATTTATTAGTTTCCCAAACCCTATTTTTGAACATGTACAGGGGGCAGGAAAGCGCCCACAGGAAATTGACCCAGGGCGTGGTACTGTACCCGTTATTATACAAGGACGAACACTGTTGCCAATTAGAGCTATTATAGAGTATATGGGAGGGAACGTAGCTTGGGATGAACGTACGCAAAAGATAACTATTGAAATAACTACGGCAAGCATAATTGATGAAGACGTCGGAACAGTTAAATTTACTGATAATATTATAACATTAACAGTCGGAAACAATAAAGCTATTGTTAATGGTAAACAGTTAACGCTTGACGTCCCTCCACGGATTATTAATGACAGAACGATGGTTCCTATAAGATTTGTGGCTGAATCACTTGGCTGTGAAGTGCTATGGGACGAAAAAACTCAAACAGTAACTATTAAATTCAAGCGAGCTCAAAAACTCAAACAGTGACTACTTCTGTGTGATTGACAGCTGCCAGGTAGTGTTAAACACTACCTGGCATGTTTATTGCACTCTACTATAGGTAGCGAGGTGATTAGATGAAGAAAATCACAGTATTGTTGTTGGTTTTGGGGTTATTAGCAACACCTATTACAGCCGCTGTAGTCCCAATGTACAAGCTAACAGTAACACACACTTATTGGACTAGTGAGGAGCAGCTGAATATTGACCTCAACCAAGACAGCGTAAAAACTGATGAACCAATTCTAACTATTGAAGGAGAACTATCTGGTGTCACTAATCCGTCATACGACAAATTCTCAGTAAGTGGCGCAACTAATTTGTATGTTGGATTAAGTGGCGCACATTATACAGTGTACATAACTGATTATACTCCAGCACAAGATACAGTTCTTACACTATCTTATAAAGATACCACAGCTACTCCGTCAATAGACTTGTCTCAAGAAGTTCCAGTACAAACATATGATGTGGTTGTGAATACAGCTACTGATATACACAGCGGTGCTTCCGTGCTTATGACAGGTACTGTTGTCCCTATGTTTGAGCAAACAGATTACAATGTGTTTGTATGGCGCAACGGAACTAAGATAGTGCAAGCACCGGTTACAGATAACAGATTCACAGCTACATTCACTGCTTATGGTAATGTCGGCACAGAATATGTACTATCTGTACAACCGGCCAATAGCACCACTTACAACAATGTACCGTATTACAAATGGACTGTAACAAAACTAGCGAACGTAACACTAACACCCATACCTAGCGTTGTTCCTACAGGAACTGTCAGCGAATTGCGTATCAAAGTAACTTATGGCGACCAACCATTGATAGGACACCAGATTGTAGGAACAATACAGCTTGGTACAACTAAGACAAATTTCACTGCCACTACTGATAACAAAGGACAAGTCGTACTCAACGATGTTGCATTGACATCTGTAGGTTTAGCGCAAATAACTGCAACGATTAGCAAAGCCGATGGTGTATATGGCACTGGGTCTACTACTGTAGAAGTCACGGATAATGCTGCTGTTTCTATAGAATTGCTCGCACCAGACTTCGTAATAGGCGTACCTAATACAATACAAATATTATCACTACGTAACGATTGGTCAGTAGAAACAACCACAATAACAGTAACAGGTCCAGTAACAGAAACAGGTACTGTGTTGCATGGTAATAGCTTTATTATAACTCCTGTCAGTGCCGGCACAATTAAGCTGAATATCGTAGCTACACTGAAACATGGGGACCAAAGAGAACAGGTAGAACGTGAGTTCACGTATAATATTGATGGTTATATTGCAACAGTAACTCCACAGGCTATACCACGCGGCGCAACTACAAACATCACGGTCGAAGTAATAGAACCAGATGGAACACCAGTGAACAATGCTATAGTTATGTTTGTGAGTCCTGCAAATACCACAACAATTACTATAGATGGAAGAACCGCTACTGGTATTAACAATGGTGTTTACAAACTAAGTGTACCAAAATTGGATAATGCAGATAACAATAGCTATATCAAAGTAGTTGCTGACAGTAAAACAATGGCTTATGTGCCTGTGCCTGTAGCTAAATCACAAGCAATCAGCATAGTACTGGAGCCAAATGAAATCAATGTTGGTCCTAAATCAACAGTCAAAGTAACTCTGACTAGCGCAGCTTCATTAGGCAATGTGACACTGACCATTGATAAACTCCTGGTTTACAACGTGGCTACTACTGGCACGACATGGACAGGAACTTTGGTAGTTACACCTACACAAACTGGTGAATATGCCGTGACTGCTGAGAATCCACAATCTGTTGGTACTGCCACATTGATTGTGAAAGAACCTGTGGTCAGTATCACTCCTACAAGTTTGCTCATAAACGAAACAGCGACAATCAATATTGTATCTAACGGTATAACTGACGTGATTACTACACTACCAGTAATCAGTAAACAAGTAAGCGCTACTAACGCAATGCTTGTAGTTAAACCTACAATAGCTGGAACAGCTACAATCGAAATTACTTACGAAAGCGGCTATCATTATAATATGACCATTGCTATTAATAAACCAAAGATGTCTCCAGTCACAGCCACAATCACTACAGAAGAATTTATAGTAACTGCTAGTACTAATTTACCGCAGAATACACAGGTCACTATTACAATACTTGGGCAAAAATATGTTGCACAAACAGATGCGCAAGGTATGATTATGTTAATGTTACCTACAAAACTACCAGTTGGTACATATGAAGGTACAATAGTAGCAGACGGCTATGAACAAACAAGCTTTACGCTATATGTTGTTACAAGTAAACTACCAGAACTACTGTATGCAGTTTCCCCAACCACAGTAGCAATCGGACAAGAAAATACACTTATATTCACATTGACTGACGCTAATAGACAACCAATCAAAGAAGGAACAATTGGAACGCTAACAGTAGCAGGGACCCCATACAGCTTCGTTGTCGGTGCTAATGGTAGTGCCATTGTAAAAATCACATTACCTAAAGATACACAATTTCCAGTTGTAGTTAAGCTAGGTGTTGCTGGTTACAAAGAAGTGACATTTACATTAAGTGAAGCGCAGGTTATACGTCCTACAACTACAATCAAGCTAAGTGTAGGTATGGACGTGTACACTATCAATGGCGAAACTAAATTCTGGGACGCAGCTCCTTATATTAAGAACGGTAGAACAATGGTGCCCATACGTTACTTAGCTGAAGCAATCGGTTTTGATGTAGATTGGGACTTCTCTGACCCCAATAACCAGCTTGTACTAATTTACAAACCAAACAACCATCAAGTGCCGTACATTTTGTTCGTGATTGGACAACCTATTGCTATGTACAATGGACAATTGATAGCACTCGATGTAGCTCCAGAAATACTGAATGACAGGACAATGGTTCCATTAAGATTTGTAGTGGAAACAATGGGATACACAGTAAATTGGCAACCACCTACAATCGAGTTAACCTATCCTTAGACTACCTACATTCTTAGATTACCTGTAATACGCAAAGGGCCCCAGGTTATGCTAATTGGGGCCCTTTGTGCTATAATAAACACATGAAACGGAGTTTCGCTCTAATTATGGTGTTAGTAAGTCTATTTATATTGAGTATTGTATTTATTATGCTCAATGATACACTTGCTACTACACAAAGAATGACACAAATGTTCGTAATATATCCAGAAGTACAAGAAGCTTGGAATATGGGACGTGTCTGGTGCAACTATGTACTAGTAACGGATATTCAAGACATAACTAAATCAGATACATTAATTGATGCTAACACTGGTATACGAGTCGACGATATAGTAATGCCTGGGTTAGATAAAGTTACAATAAAGGCTAACCAGCCATATACAGCTACACGTATTAATTTCGCTACAGGGTTTGTTTATGCATCTGTGTACAAAACAACAGCAATAGAATTAGAAAAACAGCCATATATAGAAGAATACGAATGTCATGTTAATTATTTTCCACAACAAGATTCTAAACTAGATTATGCTGCTACAATCAATTTCATCAGGTATCTTAATGTAGACCCGCTTGGCACATACATAACAGTATTTCCTAAGGGCATCAGTTATAGCGTGCCTAGTCACGTAAATTGGAAGTGGGAACCATGAAGAAGGTATTCACTACAATTGAAGTAGTTATGGTACTGTTGCTATTGTCAGCAATATCTGGACTGGTGTTGCTGAATAACAACGCTATTATCAACTTTGCGCAGTTCAGAATGATAAAACAAATGAATATGACAAAAACAATATACGCTGTGTTTGGGGATTTGACTCACCTCAACAACATATTAGCAATAGAACCTGTGAAAACAGGTTCTACGGTATATTTGTACTACTACAACACAAAAACACAAGAAGTTGCATATACTAATACAAAATATATAACTGACATTACTATAAGCCCAGAGTTTATAACAGCGACTATTGACACACATTTACTCGAAGGTTTACCACTATGTATTGATTCTCAGGGAAAAGCCGTGGAATGTTTTGGTAAACAAACAGGTACAGCTAGTGTAACCAAATTAACAATACGTAGATTTGTAACTAGTTATCCAGTTGTTCAATTAGTAGATAAAAACAAAGTGGTTTTCACTGCTCCATTCGATAAAATATGGAATCAGTTTACACAAAGTTGGGTAAGTTGTACAACGCCAGTACAAACTGAAGTTATCAATGACAACCCTAAATTTCCGGAATCGGCTAAAGCAACGTTGCAAGGGGCAGATACAATAGAAATAAAAACAAACACTGGCAGCATAACAGCTTGCAAATCGATTACAGTATCTAGTGAAATTTCTCCACCATATTATTTTATTTTGCCAGCAGTTAGCTACGAAACTGCTACTACTGGCGCAGTGGTGGTGAAAATGAAATGAGAGTGATAAGAACTATTATATTAGTAATATTAGCATTCTGTGTATTATGGATACAGCCGCCATTCTATGCACAAGAATATAAAGACTATTTGCCTAACCTAGATAGCAAACTAACTAACAGTCCTGTAGGAACATACTATGAAACTGCCAAAGAATACCTTTATAAATATGCTGGTAAATTCATAATATCATTGACATACCGTAAAGTACTTGTACTTAACCCCACTGTAGATGAACATTGTGTAGTATATATTAATACAAAACCATATTACTTAGCACCATTTGAATGCACAAAAGAAGTGCAGAGTGTAATAGAAACAACATTTAACAATATTGGAGCTAAATATATATATTTTAAGCAAGCTTCAGGGTCAGATGAATACAAAAGATACTTCAATTTAGATGATGGAGTTAAGATAGGATATTTTTGGGATAGTATGCCTGATATGACTAAGCTACATGAACATAGTATTAATTTGCAAATAATATTAAACACTAAAGCTACAGCAGCTAAAGTGCCAGCTGATACTCTTTGGGAAAAGATTTTACGGTAATATGTGGTAATATATATACGAGGTGATAAAGTGGTAGAGAATAGCTTTGCAAGAAAATTTGTACAAGACAACAGTCAAGTGTTTGACAAATATAAACATGCTCTTTCTGAGTCAATCAAACAGTTAACTCCGGAATTATATGAGAAATTTGAGAAATTCAACATTTTCTTAAAACTAACAGACAAAAATTCTTACAATATTAGTGCAGAAGATGTCGATGTGTTTAAGGGCGTATTACATACCATGATAAATACAACAGACTTCGAAACATTATCTTCAGAACATGTGCATGTATTCAAAGATGAACTAGCACAGGAATATGTGCTAGCATTGATTATGCCTAAGGACAACTACTACAATCTACGTGAACCATTATATGAAATCTTCTTTGCACAAGCAGTAAATAGCAACGACCATACTAATCTAATATTAAATGTGAACGATTTTGAGGCTTTTAAGGCTCTTATGGCGCTTATAGTGCCGAGTGCATTGCCAATCCATTGGAATGAATGTAAGAAACATGAAGACTATGAAGAATTAGATTTGGATATTTGATATGTTATAATATAATTATGACAGACAAATTGCAAGAATTATTTGAATATACTAAAGCACCTGTGAAATACGCAGGTGATATGCTTAAGATAGCAGAATTGTACAGTGAAATACTCGGGATTATCACTATTCCTGTATTTCTTAAATACAATCCCGCAGAACAAACATGGTCTAAGGTAATCAATGTACCTTGGAAGAACATAAAAAGCTTCTCTGATGCAGCTCCATACCTCACAGAAGAGTATTTGACATCTAAAAAGAATGCCAACAAAGCTGATGGCTATGGTTTGGCAGCTATTATGGGCTTATCAAACTATCTTTGCGTTGACATAGATAATGAAGAGCTCATGCGAAACAAAGCAACAGAGTTGTACAACATACTAATGGAAAATAAGAAAAACACTATGGTAGTACAATCCATCAATGGTGGTTTACACTTCTACTTCAGAAAACCTGACAACGTAGTTATCAAAGATAAATTGTTTTCCGGCACATATGGGTTTGATGTACGTGCTCAAGGGCTAATAATCATACCTCCGAGTGGCAATGAGGATGGGTACTACAAGTGGATTAATTTGGCAATACCAGCCACAATACCGAATGAGTTGCTAGAACTAATTACACTGAACGATGACAAAGCTAAGTTAGCTATTGAAACTATGCAAAAAATCAATAATCAAATGAACAATATTATTGAAGCATTGCGACCTTACTATGTACCTGGCAATAGGGACAAGATTATATTCGCGCTATCAGGGTTCTTGCGTAAAAACCAAGTACCAATTGACAAAGCACGTGAGTTTATAACCAAGCTTACTGAGATATTCGGCGATGAAGAACAACAACAGCGATTGATTGTATTAGAACGGACCTATGACCCTAATACTAACCCAGATGAACTCTTGGGGTTAAGTGGCTTAGCAGAAGTGATAGACGATGCCAATACACTACGTGAAATTAGAGATGCATTCAGAGGTTGGAAAGTAGATGTAGATAGTAGGTACATTATCAAGGATAATTGTTTCTATATTGTCAAGAAGAATGACGTGTACGAGCGGCTATGCCCATTTAGCGCACGTGTAACACGTATCGTGACGTACGATGATGGATTCCAGAAGCGCTCCTACTACACAATAGAAGGCATAGCGGCTGATGGAACTCCATTGCCACCAGTGCAAGTACCAGTAGACGAGTACGAAGACATGAAATGGGTAGCAGAATGGGATAGATGGGGACAATCATATTCTGCTACAATACCGTTGGCAAAACAAAAAATACGTGAAGCTATTCTTCTGTTCAGTGACTTTGATAACATCGAGCGCAGCACATATTACCTACACACGGGTTGGACAGAACACAAGGATTTTATTACATCTGAGAGTATGGATAAAGCTACAGTTGATGAAGCTAGCAACATGGTAGCCAAGATATTTATTCCAGTAGATGATAAATTCTTTGATGAAGAAAAAGCGCGTAAGGGGTTGTATTGGAGCATTAAGATAGCACAGCTACATAAGACAGACAAAGGAACAGATAACTATTTTGTACCAGTGTTCTTTATACCATACTTCTCTACGCTACGCGAGTTCTGGATAGATAAACCACCGTTCATATTCTTCTTCCATGGACCATCTTCTAGTTACAAAACAACAGTAGCGAAACTACTACTTAACCATTATACTAACCAAAATACTAATGAACTATTGTTCCAGTTTACTGATACAGCTAACTATATAGAAAAACTGGCTGCCTTTATGAAAGATGTGTTGATGGTCATCGATGACTTCCACCCATCACCAGTGGAATCTGAACAAAGACAAATGGAATACGTACTGCAACGCCTAATTAGGAGTTCAACAAATGTAGGTGGGCGTGGTAGACTGTCCAGTCGCGGTGAAACGCTCTCAAGGTACGTACCACGCGCAACTATACTGATAACTGGCGAGAACCTAATCAACATCCAATCTTCTATATCTAGGTTGTTTATCACCAACTTTATCAGCACAGAAATCGACTTGGAACTACTAACACAAATACAAGAAAACCAAGAACTGTTGTCCTATGGACTTGCAATGTGGATTAGATGGTTACGTGACCTATGGCAGCAGGATGATACTTTCCCAAGAGAACTTAACAATCTTAAGAACAAAGCACGTCAATTTTATTTGCGCAACGGTAAGTACCGCAGAGTGCAAGAGACAATAAGCCGTGTTGTGGAGTCTTTTGGATATTTTGGCGCATTGTATGTGTACTTTAGAAGGTTCTTAGAAGACATAGGCATGATTGATATAGCAATAGAGAATGGTATTTACGATGAAGCGGGTGATGAAGACGAAGACTGGTTCTATTTGATGGATATTATTGATACATACATAGATACATTACAAGACCTGTTGTTCCAAGATGACCCTGTAGAAGCATTCAAAGAACTGATGGAAATTAACTACAACAACAGATACTTTAGGCTAAATGGCATAGGTAATTGGACTGGCTGGATAATAGGGGACATTAACGGAAGATATATTGGGTTCTTTGACGACGATTACTACTATTTCTATCCGCAAGAAGTATGGAGCGCAATAACAGCTTCAGAACGGCGCATGCAAAGTCACTTCCCGCTGTCTAAGAGCGCATTATTTAAGATGCTAGCTCAAAAACGTATCATAGCTATGCATAACAACAGTACATATTACACACTTAAGGTCAATGAAGGCGGCATGGAAAAAGAAATACGAGTAGTTAGAATACCACGTGATGTATTCAGGTGGAAACCCTTACAGAGTATTAGGTAACACTCTGTTGCTACAACAGAAATATCAGCCTAATACCACCAATTATAATAATGAACCAACAAACCTTAGACAACAAATCCAACCTATCGGCTGCTTTATACTGCTTAGCAAGCACTGTTTGTTCGTCGTAGAACTTCTGTGGTAATTTGCCCTGTGGTTCATACATTCTTAATAGTGGTACAGCACCTAGCAATTCACGACTCAAATCTACTGTACGCACTATCGGCACCCAATTAGTATTGAACATCGCAATAAGCTGTGGTGGCGGAGCAGCATTGTCCGCCACCACAATCACGGCCGCTCTCTTCCCATACTTGTTCTTTGTAACAAACTGCAGTTTGCTAATACGCGCATCAAGATTGGTAAACCCATCATCATAGCGTATGATATATGCGTCATAGTCAGGGAAATCGTTGCCAGCGAGTATCTCTGGTTGAACTTTCTCTAACAGAAAGTCCTTATCAATACCAGTCAAGTCTAACTTGTTCCTGACCATTGCTTCATAAGACGGGTTATTGGTGACAAGAGCGATTCTAATCATATTCTATGGAGTCACTGTTCCAGTCTTGGTACAATCAGGATTGGTAACTAGCACAAATTGTGTAAAAAAGCCATTCGAGTCTTGATATGCTACAGGCTTAAAGGTGCCCTGTGGTAAAGTTTCGTCAAAATCGTTAGGTCTGGTTTTACTAGCTTCCCAGCCAGATGTGGTAACAGTCAACTTATCTCCTGTATACACATTCTTTTTGACTGTGTCGCTGACATAGTTAGAGTTATCTGCTAATACTGCATTAGCAATAGTAGTTAAGTGTGCAGCATCCTTAAATGAGTAAATAGCGTTATCAGCCATATAAGCTTGCATAGCAGTTTCTATTGTACGTATGTTAGAACAGTATGTAGATTTAAGAGCATTTTGCCTCATCTGACCATAACCAACCCAACCACCAAGCATCAAGATACCTAGTAAAATCATAACAATCATCAATTCTACTAGAGTGAAGCCTTGTTTTTTCTTCATTATTACACCTCCTTTTTATATATAGCACATTGTCGTGCTACATGTATATATAGCACATTACACAGAGAATATGCTATAAGTAAGGTATGAAATCAATATTGAGTAGCATGTTCGAAGGAGTTAAAACTCCAATTAAGAATGCAGCAATTACTACTATTGTGATAACATTACTTTGGTTTAATTTCTACAGGCCTGCATTAATATGGGGTGGAGATTCACTCTCAAAAATATTAAAATCACAATTGCCAATGCTTGAACCAGGCGGTATAGTTGACACCATTAATATCTTCGCCAATATACCGTATTTATTCAATATGTATAGTAAACATGAGGCATTGGCAATTATATGGATGAATGTATATTATTTCTTTTTGGTTGTTATATGGGCAGCTGCGGCTGTAGATGTGTTTATTAAGCTACTCGAAAAAGGAGTACAAATAAACTCAGATGTAGCAGGTATATCTAAATACGACACAAAAACAGTACATGGTTCAGCACGATTCCTTAACCAAAATGAATATTCTAAGAACTATCGACAAATTAGCAAAGACAATCCTATTATCAGAGTAGATAAAATTCTAAAGAATGATATAGGCGGCGTGCCTGTAGCAACCAAAGGGCCATATGCGTGGCTAAATAGCGGTGGGCACGTACTAGTTATTGGTAAAACAGGTTCAGGTAAAACAAGGCGTGTAGTATTGCCAACTATCTGGACATTAGGACATAACAAACAATCTATGATAATATCTGACCCTAAAGGCGAAATATATAAATACACACATGTATTCCTTGAACAACAGGGCTATAATGTGCATGTACTGAACTTCTTAAACCCGATTGCAAAAGGTTCTAAAACATGGAACCCATTCCACGTTATAAACAGATTCATTCAAGAAAAGGACTATAACCAAGCTAATATACTGATACACTTCCTCGCTAATACTATACTCAATGTTGCAAATCAAGGACAAAAGGGTTCTGACCCATTCTGGGACCAAGCTGCAGAGGCATACATTAAGTCAGCGCTCTACGCGATGTGTTATGACCCCAATTTTGCGCTCAATGAGAAGACATTTTACAACCTAGTCAAGACACTAGTCACATTCCAAGATGCAGCTGCTGACAGAGCAGGTTCGTTTTCACAATCAGACCCAATGTATGAATGGATAGCTCGCGTAGAACGAGACACGGGGGTTAATATGACTGAACAGTACGCTCTAATTAAGAGTGCAGGCCCATCAGAAAAAACACTGGGTTCTATATTAGCAACAGCATGGGCTAAGTTAGACCCTATTATGAATGATATATTGTATATTATTACTAAGTCATCTGAGATAGATTTCCGAGAGTTTGGTGAAAAACCTTCTGTGTTATACATTATTCTACCCGATGAGACACGTGTTTTTGACTTCTTTGTGTCTATACTAGTAGATTTTGCATACGCAGAGCTGGTACAAGAAGCACGTAAGAGAGATGGTACACTGCCAGTACCTGTTTGGTTCATATTGGACGAGTTTGGTAACTTGCCACGTATCAACGACATAGACAAGAAATACTCTGTAGCACGTTCACGTAGAATACACTTCCTAATCATACTACAGGCGTATTCTCAGCTATATAACGTGTATGGACAAGAAACAGCTAAGACTATATTATCTAACATAACTACCACAATCTACTTAGGTACTACTGACTTAGAAACAGCAAAGAGTATATCAGAGTCTCTAGGTGTAACAACAGTCAAAACAGATAGTGTCAGCTACAGTAAAGAGCGTTCTAAGAGCGCTAGCACTACACAACGCCCGCTGTTAACGCCGGACGAGGTGATGCGTATTAGACAACCACAAGACCCAGGAGGTCCACCAGAAGCACTAATAATGGAAATAGGTAAACTGCCAATGCGGTCTGTGTTGGAAGATATGAGCACATGGCCTAAGTTAACACAAGTATTTAGCCAAAGTGCTAATGAAGATATATTTGTCGTTGGAGAACAAGACAAAGAGCGCATTCGTGAAGCCATATCTTCACTACCAAGACGTATGCCAGGTCAAACAAGCAAGGCTTCTGAATTTGGCAATGGAGACCCATATATACCACATCCAGAAGAAGATGAAGACACATATGTTGGCGGTCACTTCCCGATGCCTGACATACCACAAACCACAATGGGCACTACTATACCACCTATGCCTGATGACATTGCATTGTATATAGAAAACAAGAGAATCAAAATTAGTAAAGAACAATTAAAGAAGATAGAGCTTGAAATAGCTAATTTAATTCCGTCAGAGAATGAAGATGAGTTCAATTATGTCATCAGGCTTATGAAAGCAATTAGACGGTCTATTAGCAAATAGTCTGTTATGTGCTATATATACAACAGGAGGTGCAATACATGGACAAATTGAATATGTTGTTTTGGATGTTAGTAGCTACAGAAGGCGATGATAAAGCAATTACTACGTTTACTAGTTTTCTTAGAGATGCTATCAAAAGTATAGAGAACGCTATAGCATCAGTACAAACACCTTTTATGGTAGCGATTGGTGTTGTTGCTGGAGTGACGTTGCTGTGGCGTATTATGTCATCTGATGATCCTAATGAA
>Ga0116188_1001684_pt1 | contig 18608 bp, 16 predicted proteins | sample AD_JPNTR2_MetaG_FD_89807 | JGI IMG/M metagenome (GOLD analysis project Ga0116188, IMG submission 89807) | Active sludge microbial communities of municipal wastewater-treating anaerobic digesters from Japan - AD_JPNTR2_MetaG | ecosystem: Engineered > Bioreactor > Anaerobic > Digestate | place...
AATAGCGATGCTGCCTGGAGTTCGGCTGCAACGTCGCGGCTGAAATAACAGCCATGGCGCGGTCGTATTCGAGAACAGCCACGGTGTTATCGGCCAGCCCGTCCCGCGATGCATCGTGAGTCTGCAGGAAAGACTGGACCGCCCGCGGAGTACCCATCAGGCGGACAATTGCATCAACGAGGTGCGAGCCGAGGTCGAACATAACTCCGCCTGCAAAACGACCCCATTCGGATCGCCGCCGCACAGGAAGCTGGTTGTTTATCGTTCCACGAATCAGATAGACATCGCCGAGCCATCCCTGGCGAGCAGCTTGGATAGCGAGATTGATCCCCGGGTGATAGCGCCACATGTAGCCGATCTGCAGATGCAGGCGTCTGCTTCGGGCGATTTCAACCAGGCGCCTGATGCCTTCAAGATCCGTAGCCGGAGGTTTCTCCAGATGCAAGTGCTTCCCGGCCTCCAAAACGGCCTTCCCGTGTTCGGCATGCAGGGCGACATCCGATTCCACCACCACCGCCTCGCTCTCGGAAAAGAGTGTCTCACGAGAGAGAAACCGGACGCCGGAGACAGCGTAGCGTTGTCTGACCTGTTCGTCGTCTTCGCAGATACCGATAAGCTCCCAGTCCGGAGACTCGGCGAGAAGCCGGATTTTCTCTTCGGCATGGGGATGAAACGCGCCGAGCACGCCGATACGTAGTCTACGAGTTCTACGAGCCGAAGCGGGCATCAACGAAACTCCGATTCCCGCAGCGAGAAAAGTCCTGCGATTCATATTCACCATCCTGCTCGACGCACTGATCCCCGGAATTCCCGGGCGATTCTGTTTCCTGTTTCCCGATATCACATTCTAGGTGAGGTTTTCTAACTAAAAAAGGGGAAATAGAGTGTAGAATGTCACATGTCAAACTTCATGACTGCGACACCTCGAGAAAATCTGTTCGCCCTTATAGAGGGAGAGCGGCCCGAGCAGACGCCGTTCCTGATCTGGGACAACAAGATCCCGGATGCGGCGACTGCGAGGCAGCTGCTCGATCTCGGCGCCTGTATCGTTGTCAAGTCCAGTGTTTACAAGACACGACTCCGGTCAGTCCGAAAGCACGAATTCTCATGGGAGGAGGAGGGACATCGTTTCCTCCGCACCGTCTACGAAACTCCATATGGGAATCTGACAGATATCTCGCTGGTGAGCAGCGGGAGCCTTTGGCATCAAAAGCCGGTTTTCGAGTCGCCCGACGATTACGATCGCCTTTTCGCACTCGTCTCTGATTATGAATACAGCCTGGCGTTTGAAGCCTTCCTGGCCGACGACTCCCGTTACGGGCCGAGCGGCCTGGCCCGGCCGGCCACAGAAAAGTCTCCCATGTTCGAGATCCTGTACGACTACATGGGGATCGCGAATTTCGCCATCGAGTGGCAGGAGCGACGTGACCGGGTAGTTCGTTTGTTTGACATGCTGCTCCAGAAGCGGCGCGAGCGCCTGGAGATCGTGCGACGCTCCCCGGCCCGGTTTGTGATCGTCGACGGCAATATTGAAATGAGGGTGGTGGGAGAGGAACGTTTTAACGCCTTCTACGCGCCCGTCATTAGCGAGGCAACCGAGATACTACAAGCCGACGGGAAGAAGTCAGGCTTGCATTTGGACGGCGACAATCGACCGTTGATCGAGGCGGTCTCCCGCCTCTCGATCGATTTGATTGAGTCTTTTACGCCTCCCCCTGATTGCGACATGTCTCTGCCGGAAGCCCTCGATCTCTGGCCCAGCAAGCGTTTCCTCGTCAACATTCCGTCTTCCGTTCACCTTTCCGGGGCGAGCGCGGTCCAGAGGATGGCTACTGACCTGGCGCTGCAGGCTCGGGCCAGCCGGCGCGCGGCAATAGGGATCATCGAAGACGTTCCGCTCAACGATCATCTTTGTCTGGCGGCGGACGCGGTTCGGCAGACTGGGTGCGGTCGCTCGCCACGTGTGCAGGACAGACAATTGGACTAGCGAAAGAAATGAACTCAACAAGACGACCGGATGCCAATAAGCAGCTCATCTACTACATTGCACTGTCGGCGCCGCCTACACGAACGCCGGCGACCGGCGAGGAGCCTTTCCTGCGCCCGGAAGTCGGCTTCAATCCCTCCTGGTTTCATCTCCATTGCGGAGTGGACTTCTCAGAACGCTGGCATCTCGATCCTGATTATCGACTCCGCTGCCATGAATTGATGACCCGGGAGATTCGTCGTCGTTTCCCGGGAAGGGCAATCGGTGGCGCGGAGAAAGACGAGCCGCCTGACCTGCTGACCGGGCTTTTTGCCGGAGCGGTGGTAGCGGCGATTTACGGCCAGTCGATCATGTATTTTCCCGACAAGTGGCCTGTTGCTCACGGCGACCCGTTGTCCGACGAGCAGGCGATGGCCCTGACCCCGGCCGACTTATCCCGATCAGCCTTTATGGACGGAATCCTGCGCCAGATGGATCGCATTGAGCAACTGACCGGCACGATTCGAGGCTTCTTGAATTGGCAGGGTGTTTTGAACACCGCTTTCCGGCTGCGGGGACATCAGATTTTCATTGATTTGCTCGAGAACCCCAGCCTGGCAGAGCACGTGTTTAGATGCATCGCCGAGACGATGGTCAAGGGAATGCGCCTGGTCTACGAGCGACAGAGGCAGGCGGGGCAAACTTACAATTTCGCGAGCGTTTCCAATTGCGTCGTCAATATGATCAGTCCGCAGTTGTACCACGATCGCCTGCTCCCTTTTGACGCCTGGATACGCGATCAATTTCCCGTCTTCGGTATTCATAACTGTGCCTGGCGGGTTGATCCTTATCTTGACTCGTACCGGGAAATCCCGGAATTCGGCTACCTTGATATGGGACTCGAATCAGACTTAGGTAAAGCTCGAAAGCTGTTTCCCGAAGCTCGTCGCAACGTCCTGCTGACCTCAATGTATTTATCCAGCCGATCGGACGAGGGAGTGCGCGCCGATCTGGAGAGAATCGCCGCGGAGTTGGGACCTTGCGACCTGGGTCTTCCAGATGTTGAAATAGACGTCCCCGATGCCCGGATCCTTTACATCCTGGACCTGTGCCAGGAACTAAGCGAAAGATTCGCGACGGTGTCCGAGCGTGGGGCCGCCTCAATAGAGGAGTAACAATTCAGCTATGCAACGTATTCAGTTTCACCTTCCACGGAAGCTTGAATTCGGATGTGGCGCCGCGGCCAGTTGCGCGGAGGATCTGATCGCCTCTGGTTATCGAAAGGTCTTGATCCTTACATCTGGACCGACGCTCGGCTTGGCCGAGCCCCTGTTGGAGCGCCTGGGCAGGGAAAATGCCCGAATCTATCCCGAAATCGACAGGGAACCGACGATCGCCGATTTCCGAAAAGCTCTGGAGACGGCGCGCGCTTTCAACCCGGATGCTATCGTGGGCATTGGCGGCGGCAGTGTACTTGATACCGCCAAGCTGGTGGCGGCTTTCGTGCGAAGCACTCAAGACGTCACGGAGGCGTTCGGCATCAATCTGCTCCAGTCACGGTCGGTTTTTCTGGCATGCCTGCCGACTTCGGCGGGCACCGGAAGCGAAGTATCGCCAAACGCGATTCTCCTTGACGAAAACGATCGTTTGAAGAAGGGGGTAGTAAGTCCTCTTTTGGTTCCCGATAGCTCTTACGTCGACCCGCTTCTGACTCTCTCGGTCCCTCCGGCTGTAACTGCGGCGACGGGTATGGATGCCCTCACCCATTGCATTGAGGCTTACACCAACAAGTTCGCGCACCCAATGGTCGATATCTACGCTCTTGAAGGTGTTCGCTTGATCGCGGCCTCCCTCGAAACGGCGGTCAGAAACGGCTCGGACATCGAAGCGCGCGAGAAGCTGGCCCTGGGGAGCCTCTATGGAGGCATGTGCCTGGGTCCGGTGAACACCGCCGCGGTTCATGCATTAGCCTATCCGCTGGGCGGCGAGTATCATCTGGCGCACGGCCTTTCGAACTCTCTTCTTCTCCCGGCTGTCATGCGGTTCAATATACCTGCCGCCCCGACTCGATATGCGGAAGTCGCCCGTGCGCTCGGGGCACCGGCCCAGGCGAGTGTTGAGGAGACCGCGCATGAGGGCGTCAAGCTCGTCAGCGATCTGGCCCGACGCTGTGGATTGCCGACCACTCTTAAGGAGGTGGGAATCGCCAAGGATGCGATAGGATGCATGGCGACAGCGGCAATGAAGGTGACTAGGCTGTTAAAAAACAACCCGCGAGAACTGAGCGCAGCCGACGCGGAATCGATCTATCAGGAGGTGTATGAATAGCCGGCCAGTTATTGGAGTGACCATGGGAGACCCGGCCGGAATAGGCCCGGAACTATGCCTTCGTCTGCTAAGAGAGACGGAGATCCTTGAAGCCTGTATTCCCGTGGTTTTTGGTGATGCGAAAGTGCTCGAGCGGGTCGCCCGGGTTCTCGGCTGGCCCGCGCCCGAAGGCATCATCACCTTGAAGGAATGGGAGGGCACAGGGGCGGCTGTCGGCGGAGCGGCGATCGTGGACTGTGCGCTCATAGATGCTGACTCCATTGAAAAAGGACGAGTTCAGCCGGCCTGCGGACGGGCGGCCTACGGATACATTGAGACGGCTATTCGCTCTGCCTTGTCCGGAAAGATCAAGGCTGTAGTGACGGCGCCGATCAATAAAGAAGCCTTGAAAGCAGGAGGCATTGACTACCCGGGCCATACCGAGATTTTCCAGGCTCTTACTCATTCGGGCGGAGTCTGTATGATGCTGACATCCGACGAAATGACGGTCAGCATGGTGACAACTCATATCGGGCTAATGAGCATCGCCAATCATTTAAGCGCGCAGCGGGTGGAGGAAGTCATCCGGCTGACTGCCGCGGCGTTGACGCGAATGCTGGGCCGACAGCCGCGGCTGGCGATCTGCGGGCTCAACCCCCATGCCGGAGAACACGGATTATTCGGAGATGAGGAGGAGCGTTTGATTATTCCGGGAATCGAACGGGCGAAAGCCTGTGGGATTCGGATCGAAGGACCGCTCCCGCCTGACACCGCTTTCATTCCGACAAACCGCCAACGCTTCGACGCGGTGGTTTGCATGTACCACGATCAGGGGCATATCCCGTTCAAAATGGTGGCTTTTGACAAGGGAGTGAACATTACCCTGGGAAGCAAGGTCATTCGGACATCCGTCGACCACGGGACGGCGTTCGATATTGCCTGGACCGGTAAAGCCGATCCGAAAAGCCTGTTTCAGGCCGCGCGCTGGGCCATAAAGCTGGCGCAGGACGAGAATCACTGACAGGTTGACGCTCGCCACTAAACGCCAGATCGGGAATCAAAGGGTGGGGCGTGCATGAGAAAAGTGTTGGCCGATGATTTCTCCGGTGCCGCGGAGATAGCCGGGGTCGGTTTCCGATACGCGATGGCGGCTGCCGTGAGTCTGGAGAACGAGGGAAGCCCGGGCGCCGAGCTCTCGGTAGTCGACCTTGACTCACGTTCCAAGTCCCAGGCTGATGCGGTACGGCTCATTGAATCAGTTCTCAACGAGCAATGGGTCTTTAAGAAGATCGACTCGGCCCTACGTGGCCATGTGTTGGCCGAGCTGCAGCCGTTTCTCCGCTCGGGTCGCTATGCTCGCGCCCTGGTCGTCGCCTTTAACCCCGATCTTGGCAGGACAATCAAAGACGGCGCTTACCGTATTCACGGGCGCCCGATCAGCCAGACGGCATTCCGTGACGACCCGGAGTATCCGGCACTCACTTCTGATGTCACGGAGATACTCCATGCTGATCCCGGGACAATCAAGATCTGCCGGCTTTCTGACCGGCTTCCGGATCGGGGAATTGTGATTGGCGAGGGAGAAACGTCCGAGGATCTGCACGCTTGGGCTGCCCGCATCGATGAAAGCACGCTACCCGCGGGCGGAGCGCCTTTTTTCGCGGCCTGGCTGGAGAGCCGAGGTAGAAGGGCGAATTTGTGCTCCAAGGTGGAGACGGCCTCCGAAAACGGATCGAAGGCCGGCAGTTCCCCGACGGTGCTGGTGATTTCAGGAACCACCTCGAGAGTTGTGGACTGGCGCGGTATCCGAAGAGGCTCCGCTGTCCGCGTTTTACCGATGCCTGCGGCCGTTTTTGAGGCAGGATGCGGTGTAGACGAAACAGGTTGGCCGGATGATGTGGTTGGGACGCTCGACGACTGCGGTTTTGCGGTCGCCTCGATTGGTGAGAGGCCCTTGCTGGAGCGCTCGCATTCCCCCCGGCTTTTGCGGCACCTGGCTGACTTGGCGGCTTTGGTGCTGGAGCGTCGCCCGGTGTATCAGCTCTGGCTGGAAGGCGGCGCAACCGCCGCGGCCGTGGTCCGGGCGCTTGGCTGGAAGAGGCTGGATGTCGTGGCTGAATTGGCGCCAGGAGTTGTACGACTACGTCCTGCCTCCGGCGGCCCTTTCATCACGGTGAAGCCGGGCAGCTATCCCTGGATGGTAGAGGTCTAAATTCCCCAAATTAATAAAAGAAGTTGAAAAAGTCCCCGAATTGAAGGAGTGTCTTTATATGAAATTAGTGATCGTTGGTGGCGTTGCCGCGGGGGCGAGCGCTGCGGCGCGAGCGCGCAGGTTGGACGAAAAGGCAGAGATCGTGCTGTTTGAAAGAGGTCAGTTCATCTCTTTCGCAAACTGTGGTCTGCCGTATCACATCGGCAAGGTGATTCCCCACAAGAGGCAACTTTTCGTCATGCCGGCCGCCGCCTTTCGTGCCCGAAACCGGGTGGATGTTCGAACGCTCCACGAAGTCACCGTTATTCACCGTGCCGAAAAGAAAGTCACGGTGCGGGATCTCAACAGCGGGCGATCGTACGAGGAAAGCTATGACAAGCTGATTCTCGCAACCGGTGCCACGCCGATCCGGCCCGCCATCCCCGGTGCCGACGATGCGGATGTCATGCAGCTCTGGACAATCTCCGACATGGATCGGATCATCGCGCGGGTAGAAAGGGGGGCCAAGTCAGCGGTCGTTGTGGGAGGCGGTTTCGTTGGGCTGGAGGTCGCCGAAAACTTGCGAGAGTTGGGGCTGGAAGTAACGATCGTAGAAATGCTTCCCCAGGTCCTTCCCACTCTTGACAAGGAAATGGCGCAGCCGCTGGCAAAGGAACTCAGAGCCGCGGGAGTCAATCTGGCGCTCGGCCGGCGGGTCGTCGAGATTCACCGCGCTTCCACGGAGGAGACGATCGAGTCAGATCTTCACGTCGTACTCGACGACGGAACGGAACTGGCGACGAAATTCGTCGTCATGTGCGTTGGCGTCCGGCCTAACTCTGAACTCGCTGAAGCGGCCGGGCTCGAACTGTCCGATCGCAAGGGGGTGATCGTAAATGAGTATCTCCAGACAAGCGACCCCGACATCTATGCCGTAGGAGACGTGATTGCGGTCCGAGACCTGGTAACTGGTGAGACCACCCAAGTCCCGCTGGCGGGTCCGGCAAATCGCCAGGGTCGAATTGCGGCGGATAACATCCTCAGGCGCCGCCGCGTTTACCGGGGGACTTTAGGGACTTCCGTAGTGAAAGTGTTTTCCAAGACGGCAGCCAGCGCGGGGATTACCGAACGGCGCCTGAAAACGCTAGGCAAGCCGTATTTGAAAGTCTACCTGCACCCGTACTCCCACGCCACTTATTATCCGGGCGCTGCCTCGATGTCGATGAAGCTCCTGTTCGACCGGGATGGAAAGATTTTGGGGATCCAGATCGTCGGTGAAAAAGGTGTAGATAAGAGAGTCGATGTGATCGCGACCGCCATGCTGGCAGGAATGGACGTGTTTCAACTGGAGGAGCTGGAGCTGGCGTACGCTCCCCCCTACAGCGCCGCCAGGGATCCGGTTAACGTCGCGGGGATGCTGGCTGCCAACGTATTGAGGGGGGATACATGCCTGGTCTACCCTGACGCCATTCCCGAAAGCGCCTTTATACTCGACGTGCGTGAGCCTTCAGAGGTGTCCGAAGGAGTGATTCCGGGGGCCGAGATGATCCCTCTGGGACATTTAAGAGCCCGCCTGAGCGAGCTGCCCAAGGACCGACTCATCGTAACGACTTGCCGAGTAGGATTGCGCGGCTATCTTGCCGAGCGCATCTTGAGGCAAAATGGATTCAACGCAGCGAATCTCAGCGGGGGTTTGAATACTTGGAAGTTGTATCACGACGACGTTTGATATCTTTCCTCCCTTTCGTTCTTCTTTGTGCAGCCCTCTTCGGCAGGGAAGACAGGTTTTCGGACGTCAACCGTATCGTAGCAATTGGTGACGTCCATGGCGATTTTGATCGCTTCGTAGCGTTGCTCAAAACTGCCGGTCTGATCGACGACAAAAAACGATGGTCAGGCGGCAAGACCCACTTGGTTCAGACCGGGGACATTGTTGATCGCGGCGACCATTCCCGAGCAATCATGGACCTGTTAATGAGTCTGGAAAAGCAGGCCCCAAAAGCAGGGGGGCGAGTTCACGTTTTGCTGGGGAATCACGAGGCAATGAATCTCTACGGGGATCTGCGGTACGTCTCCGAAGGCGAGTATGCTGCTTTTGCCGGTCCCAGATCGGCGGAACTGCGCGAGGCGTTTTATGAGGCGTATGTCAAGCAGTCGGCCGCGCCCAAGGGTCAAGAGGAGCCCGAGCAGACTCGTGAAAAGTGGTTCCGGGACCACCCTTTGGGATGGGTCGAGCATCGCCAGAATTTCGGCCGCAACGGCAAGTACGGGAAGTGGTTGCGCCAGAAAGACGCGGTCGTCCGCATTAACCGGATTTTGTTCCTGCACGGCGGCCTTGGTCCCAAGTACGCCTCTTGGTCACTCCAAGACATCAACAAGAGGGTGCGCGAGGAGTTGACCGACTTTTCGAAGCTGGAGAACGGGATTGTCATGGACGAGGAAGGCCCGTTTTGGTTTCGAGGCCTGGCGCAAGCGCCGGAGGACGAGTTGTCGGGCCTCCTCGAAGATCTCTTGAAGCGGCATGATGTTGATCACTTAGTGGTGGCTCACACTCCGACGAGGGCTGCCGTTCTGCCGCGTTTTGGGGGCAAGGTGATATTGATCGATGTTGGTTTGTCGGAGAGTTACGGCGGTCCGTTGGCCTGCCTGATCATCGAAAACGGACGCTTTCAGGTCTTGCATGAAGGGAAAAGGTTGGACCTCCCGATGGACAGACCAGCCATCCTGGAATATCTTCGCGCGGCCGCGGCCGTCAAGTCTTCTCCCGTCCTGGATGCGCTCATCGCTAATGATGGCGAAATCGAGTTCGCTGGCGAGTAAAGGAAGGTTTGTAGTACAGCCTTCAGGCGGGCCTTAATTCGAACAAATTTCCTCTGACTCACGCCCGTTTGTAGGAGAACGTTCGCTTTTCGTATTTCGACCCTTTCGGGTCTGCTAGCGAGCGGCAGGTGAGGCGAGGCGCGCCGGTTGAGTGATTCGCGTTGTGTGCGAATCGTGTCGAAACTCGTTGCGGCTCAACCGCTCGGGCCGCCTTTGCCTCCCCCTCGACCGCGGACCGGGAGAGCACGGGGTTTCGATACAACGCTGAAAAACGCGTCACTCAACCGCCGTGCTCTCCCGGTCCGCTCCCGGCTCCGAGCTTGACCGGTATTCGTGGGCACTCGATTTGGTCCGCCGCCTGCCCCGCTGACACCAGAGGGGCGTATCTGAATGCTTATTCCGTTCAAGGGGCTGCCTTCGGGATTGTCCTCGGCAGCTCGCAACCACTCCTACCAGAATCGATAAAAATGCCCTAAGGGACCGTTTCCCCGTCCTAGAGGATAAGAGTGTTTGATCGCTCCGGACACGTATTCTTTTGCTCGTCCCACTGCCAGTTCCAGCTCGAGGCCTCTTGCCAGAAAAGCGGTGATGGCTGAGGCGTAGGTACAGCCGCTGCCGTGTGTGTTTCGGGTCGGAATCCGGGAGGCGCGGAATTCGAGGAAGTCGCGCCCGTCGTAAAAGAGGTCGATTGCCTCGTTTTCGTTTTCGAGATGGCCGCCTTTGATAACCACGGCCCGCGGACCGAGAGCCGTAATCGCGATCGCTGCCTCGCGCAGTTCCTGCTGGTTGGTAATCTCAATCCCGCTTAGAATCCGGGCTTCGGGCAGATTCGGCGTCACTAGCAGCGCACGGGGAAGAAGGCAATGCTTCAGGACTTCGACTGCGTCACTCTGTATCAAGGAATCGCCGCCCGTACTAACCATGACCGGGTCAACGACGAGTTTTTCCACGTTGTAGTCGCGTACTTTCTTCTCGACCAGCTGAATAATAGAGGCGGAGGAAAGCATTCCTGTCTTGACGGCGTCGGCGCCAATGTCTTCCATGACTGCCTTGATCTGAAGTTCGATGTTCTCCAGTGGCAGGTCGGCAGTATGGTAAACCCGCGTGGTGTCTTGAGCGGTTACGGAGACAATCACGCTCATACCGTGTACGCGGAGAGCTCCAAAAGTCTTCAGATCCGCTTGTATCCCCGCACATCCACCGCTGTCGGATCCCGCGATCGTTAGCGCCCGGTGTATTTGCTGCATGGCCCCTATTATATCCAGCGAGCCGGGGGGCCTTAAGCCGCCTTTCCCGGCCCGTATACTTGTGATACCCTTGAACCTAACTTCATGGAGGAACCAGAAGATATGGCGAACAGTGGAGAGAAATTCTTGTATTTCATCATAGGTGGTTTTGTGGGCGCGGCTATAGGCCTGTTGCTCGCTCCGAAAACAGGAGAGGAAACCCGGGCCTTTCTGGGGACCAAATATCGCGAGGGGACGGCTGTTTTAGGCGAGAAAGCCCGGCATGGCCGAGAGGCGATCGCGGAAAGATCGCGCGAGGTTTCGGACAAGGTTTCGCAGACGCTTGAGAAGGGGCGCGAGATGATTTCGCGACAGCGCGAACAAATCAGTGCGGCGTTTGAGTCGGGGAAGGAGGTATACGAGGACGAGAAACGGAAGCAGGAATCATAGGGTTCGATTCCGTTAATTACGTCTGAAACCACTTCTTTGGAAACGGAGAAGCTCGTGCTCGATACGCTGCTCGTTGTATTCGTCGGATTGGCGTGCCTTGCTTTTGTGCTTCAAAGCATAGCCATGTGGCGGGCCTTTGGAGCGGTGCGGGAAACCTCGAAGAGACTGAACGCCCAGTCCGAAAGCATTCAAAAGGATATCCAGGAAATTTCCGCGAGGCTGAAGGCTACCGCCGACAGCCTGCAACCGCTGGGTAAGATGGCGGAAGAAGTTGGCGCCACTTTTCAAGAGATCTCTTCCATTGTCAAGTCTCGCGCGGGCGATCTGGATCTGTTCGTTCAAGAGATGGTCCAGATCGGGCGAGACCAGGCTTCCAAAGTGGACTATGTGGTAACTGATACGGTGAAGAAGTTTGAAGAGACGACTGACGTTATAAAGCGTGATATCCTTCGCCCCGCCATTGAGATTTCCGCGTTTTTCAAGGGGATTCGATCCGGCTTGGAGTTTCTGTTCGCCCGAAAGCCGGCACCGCGTCGCGGGGATTTTGATGACTATTAGTCGAGAACTATTCAAACCCGTAATATCTCAGAGGCAGTAAGGGGAGCGGCATGAACAGGAGAACATTTATTGCCGGGTCGGTTGGAACGGGGGCGCTGGCTTTGACCGCCGGCGCAACGAGCGGACAGGCTGGCGCCAAGCCCAGGGCGGGTCGCGGCCTGAAACTTGGTACCGTCACCTACAACCTAGCTCGCAGCTGGGATATCGAGACCATCATAAAGAACTGCACGGAAACCGGCTTTCAGGGAGTCGAACTCCGCACCACCCACGCCCACGGTGTCGAAATTTCACTGCCGGCCGCCAAGCGGGAGGAGGTCAGGAAAAGATTTGCTGATTCCCCTGTCACGCTGGTCGGTTTAGGAACGACCTGCGAGTATCATTCGGCGGACCCGGCGGTTGTGAAGAAGAACATTGAGGAGACCAAGGCCTGGGTGAAGCTGGCCAAGGACGTCGGCGCCGGTGGAGTGAAAGTAAGGCCTAACGGGCTTGTCCCCGAAGTCCCGGAAGACCAGACACTGGAGCAGATCGGTCGCGCGCTCAACGAATGCGCCGCCTTTGGTGCGGATTACGGCGTGCCAATTCGACTTGAGGTGCACGGGCGGGAGACAGCTCGTTTCCCGCGGATCAAGAAGATCATGCAGTTCGCCACTCACCCGAATTTCCGGATCTGCTGGAACTGTAACCCACAGGACCTGGAGGACGGCGGCATCAGGACGAATTTCGAGATCGTGAAGGATCGAATAGGCCTGGTCCACATGAGGGATCTCTACGAGGATTATCCGTATTCGGAGCTCTTTCAGATGCTCCGAGGGATCGACTACCAAGGCTTCTGCCTGGCGGAAATCCCGGAAACTTCCGATCCGATCCGGGTGATGAAATACTTCCGGACGCTCTTCGAAGCCCAACAGGCCTGCTGACGCCCTGCGGATTCGCGAAGCCTCGCTATATTCCCCATCGCAGCAGGACGCTGCCCCAGGTGAATCCAGCGCCGAAGCTGGCAAGTACGACCAGGTCTCCTTTGCTGAGCTTGCCACACGCCTGCGCCTCGGCCAGACAGCTGGGGATTGTCGCGCTGGTCGTATTCGCGTATCGGTCGATGTTCACGGCAACCTGGTCTTCTCTTAAATTCAGTCTTTCTCTGGCCGCGTTAATAATTCGCAGGTTGGCCTGATGAGGGACATAAAGCTTCACATCAGCGGGCCCAAAACCGTTGCGATTAAGCAGTTCGGCTGAAACGTCGGCCATAAGCCTGACAGCAAACTTGAAAACACTTTTGCCGTCCTGATGAACGTAGTGCATTCTCTTCTCGACGGTTTCATGACTGGCAGGGCGTCGACTCCCCCCGGCCGGCATGTACAGGTAGGTTCCGCCGGAGCCGTCGGCGCAGAGAATGGCATCCAATATACCGTCACCGTCCGCGGTCGGCTCGAGAACAGCCGCTCCGGCACCGTCCCCAAAGAGCACGCAGGTCGCGCGGTCCTGGAAGTCTATAATCGAGCTCATGATGTCCGCACCAACCACCAGTACCTTCTTGTGTCGACCTGTCTCAATGAACTGAGCGCCCGTCATTAATGCGTAAAGAAAGCCGGAACACGCGCCGGAAAGATCGAAACCCCAGGCATTTTTGGCGCCGATACGATCCTGGATCAGGCAGGCGGTCGAAGGAAACATCATGTCTGGGGTGACGGTCGCGACTATAATCAGTTCTATCTCGGAAGCTTTGGTCTGTGCCTGGACCAATGCTCTCTCGACAGCCCTGACTGCCAGATCACTGTTGGCCTCGCCGTCCGTCACAAAGCGACGTTCTTTGATTCCCGTCCGTTCGGTGATCCATTCGTCGGAAGTGTCGACGAATTTCTGCATGTCGATGTTGGTGACTACGTTTTCCGGAACGTACATTCCGACGCCGCTGATCTTGGCCCGTATCTTCAATTCGTACTTCTCCTCTGTAACAACTGGAAATCGCGTCGTTCACCCGCGTTCCCGGGATAAAGAAGCGTAGACGGCGGGAGTCGTCATGTCAAGATTAGCCCTATTGTTCCACGATCTCTACATCAGATGGAATCTGGAGTTTGAATGTGTTGTCTGAGACCTTCCGATTCTGTTCGATGTTTGTGAACAGATATTCGTTAGTCGCGCCGATTGGCTCCACCACCACCAGGCGAGAAATCAGGGCAGAGGCGGGGTTCACCTCCACAAGGACGTGCGAGAAGTCCCCTTGGGGTGTGCGGGGAACGAGACGAAGCATCAAATTCCCGAGAGTTTGCGGCTTTTCTTCTGTCTCTTCCTCCACTTGAAAATCGGCCTTCAGATCACCTTTGCCGAGAAGCAACATCAGGGGCGTTGAGGCGTCATCCCGCAGGTTAGTGACGATGACCTGTTTGTCCGCCGGAACATAAAACCAGCTCTTACTGCCGTTAACTACGAAGTATTTCCGGTTTGGTTCCTGGTATTCCCAGTACATCTTGCCTGGTTTCTTGATGACCAGAACACCCGATTCTTCGATGACCTGTTCGAAGTTCTGGTACTTTTGCCGGAATGACGCCGAAAGACTCTTGAGGTCCCGATACTTGTTTTCGAGTAACTGCACGATCTCGTCGGGATTTTCGCCCCGGACGGGCGTAAGCAGGAGAGCAAGGAGCACCGTTGCGAGTCCGGAGGACGTGATCATACTCTTCATCCGCCGGCGCCTTCTTCCGTCTCCTGTTTTGGCTGGGTATCCCGACCAAAGAAACTCTCGTAAATGATCAGGAGAACTCCGGTGGTTATCGCGGCGTCGGCAATATTAAAAGTCGGCCACGAAAACACGTCGCCCCAATGGAATTCCAGGAAATCGACGACATAACCGTTGGTCAGCCGGTCGACGAAGTTACCGAGAATGCCGCCCAGGAGTAATCCGAGGGCGGCAAACACCCGGCGCTCGTCTTCAGGCGTTTGCCAGATGTAGTAGAGAACAATGATGACCGCGATCACTGCCATAACTGCCAGAATGATCGGTTTCCAGTTGGACTCGAACGAATGGAACAGACCAAAGGCAATCCCTTCATTCCGCAGGAGACGAATCCGAAAGAGTCCGTCCACGACCGGGTAATAGTACAGGGACATGCTTGATACCCACCACTTGGTACCGAGGTCACAGACGAGAATCAAAAGCCCCAGTATGATTGCGAACAGTCTCATTAGCTTCTAAGGCAACCTCCGGGCCTGCGATTTCTCTACCTTCCCGGCCGTCAGCGCATCTCCTCCAGTGCTTGATGGCAGCGGCCACAGATCGTGGGGTAGTCCTCAAAGGACCCGACGTCCGTAGTATAGTGCCAGCATCGTTCGCACTTCTGTCCAGCCGCGAGCGAAACCCTGATGTCGAGCCCGTCCTGGCCCTTTTCCGAGTCTTGGACGAGAACGACCTGAGAGACCAGGAGAAGAAACTTCAAATCGGGCCCGAAGGTCGAGAGGAATTGGTACGTTTTTTCGCCGCACCTGAGCTCAACCTGGGCCTCCAGCGAGTTTCCGATCAACTTGCTTTCCCGGGCTTCCTCAAGAACTTTACTAACCTGTTCGCGCAGCTCGCGAAAACGTTCCCACCGGACCAACAGCTCCGAATCGTAAAAGCGGTCCGCTTCCCGGGAAAACTCCCCGATATGAACCGACGGGAAAGGAGCCCCGTGTTTGTACAGGTTCGCCCAAATCTCGTCCGCTGTAAAGGGAAGGATCGGCGCCAGCAGGCGGACGAGGGTGTCGGCAATTCGGAAAAGGGCTGTTTGCGCCGCCCGGCGCGCTGTTGACTGGGGCGCCGCGGTATACAGCCTGTCCTTCAGAATATCCAGATAGAAGCTGGAGAGATCGACCACGCAAAAATTGTGAAGCGTATGGTAAACCGTGTGAAACTCATAGCGCTTATACGCTTCTTCGACCTTGCGGGCAACTTGGGCCAGGCGCGCCAAAGCCCATCTGTCCAGCTGGGTCAGGCTGCAATCGTCGACCGAGTCCGTGGCGGGGTTGAAATCAAAAAGGTTGCCGAGAAGAAACCGGTTGGTATTCCGCAGTTTGCGGTAGGCTTCGCGCAGGCGCGTGAGCATTTCCGCGCTGATGCGCATGTCCTCGGTATAGTCAATCGAAGCGGCCCACAGCCGAAGTATTTCGGCTCCATTCTCCTTCATGACTTCCAGAGGAGAAATGACATTGCCGACCGATTTCGACATCGCGCGGCCCTCGGCGTCGAGCGTGAAGCCGTGGCAGATAACCCCGCGATAAGGCGCCGCTTCTCGAACCCCGATACCGATCAGCAGGGAACTGTGGAACCAGCCCCTATACTGGTCGCCTCCCTCCAGATAAAGATCCGCAGGCCAATGGAGGCCATCCTGGCCGTTCAACACTGCATAGTGACTTGACCCTGAATCGAACCAGACGTCCAGGATATCGAATTCTTTGTCGAAATCGGTGCTGCCACATTCACAGGTTGTGCCGGGGGGAAGCAGTTCGCTGGCCGGTCGCTGGTACCATGCGTCGGCCGTTTCCTTCTCGAAAATATCAGCAACGAAATCGACGACCCGGGCATCGACCAAAGGCTTGGTGCATGCGCGGCAGTAGAAGATCGTTATGGGCACACCCCATAGCCGCTGGCGGCTGATGCACCAGTCCGGTCGATTCGCAATCATATTAGTGATGCGTTCTTCTCCCCAGGCCGGCTTCCATTGGACCCCTTTGATCGCGTCCAGGGACTTTTTCCTCAGCCCGTTCAAATCCATGCCAATGAACCATTGCGGAGTGGCGCGGAAAATCACGGGATTGTGACATCTCCAGCAGTGCGGATAGCTATGAATGATTTCTTTGCGTGCCAAAAGTCGGCCGATCGACTGGAGATGTTCGATGACCTTCGGATTTGCTTCAAAAACCTGCATGCCCGCGAAGTGCTCAACTTCCGGGATAAACCGTCCAGAGTTGTCGACGGGGTTATAGATGTCAAGACCATACTCGCGGGCGGTCAGGTAATCCTCCATGCCGTGACCCGGCGCGGTATGCACGATGCCAGTGCCTTGTTCCAGGGTGACGTGCTCGGCAAGAACGACCTTTGATTCCCGATTAATCCAGGGATGCAGCACGCGCAAGTCTTTCAGTTGCTCTCCGCTAAGCGTGCTCAGCACGCGATAGCTTTTCAATTGGCACTCGCGCGCCACCTCCTCGACCAGATGCCGCGCCATGAGGTAGACCTCGTTGCCGGCCTCGACGAAACAGTAATCGTAGTCGCGATGGAAGGCCACCGCCAGGTTGGCCGGAAGCGTCCAGGGAGTCGTGGTCCAGATCAGCACAAAGAGCGGGAGATCAGTTTTTGGCAACACCTCGGCGGGTCCGCCCACGATCGGGAACTTCACGTAGATCGAATCGCTCTCATGGTCCTTGTATTCGACCTCAGCTTCCGCCAGCGCCGTTTCGCAGGAAATGCACCAGTGCACCGGTCGCATTCCCTTGAAAACGCCTCCGTTTTCGATGAAGCGGCCCAGCAGCCGCGCGATTGTCGCTTCGTACTCGGGGCTCATGGTCAAGTAAGGGTGTTCCCAGTCGCCCAGGACGCCCAGGCGCCGGAACTCCTCCCTTTGTATGTCCACGAACCGATTGGCATATTCCCTGCACTCGCGACGGATCTTCAGGACATCCGGATTGGCCCTCTTTTTCCCGACGACCTTTATTTCGATCGGGAGCCCGTGGCAGTCCCATCCGGGGACATAAGGGGTGTCGAAGCCCTCCATCGCCTTCGATTTGACGATAAAGTCCTTCAGGATCTTGTTAAGCGCATGACCAAGGTGAATATGTCCGTTAGCGTAAGGAGGTCCGTCGTGGAGGACAAAGGACGGTCGACCGGCTCGGGCTTTCCGCACCAACTGGTACAGTCCCATCTGGTCCCACTTTTCGAGCATGCGGGGCTCCAAGACGGGTAGATTGGCCTTCATCTGGAAGTCAGTTCTAGGGAGATTGATCGTATTTTTCACTTGATGAGGATCCCGGTGAGTTCGGAGCGGCAGACGGATAAACGAAAAAAAGCGAACCAGTTCGCTCTTGCCCTGTTATCCCGTCTGGCCGACAAATTCAGGGGCAGAATTTTACCGAAGATTAAAGGTCACTTCAATCGTGGCCTGTAGATCAACCGCTCGACCATTCAGCATAGCGGGCCGGAATCGCCAGTTGGAAACGATCTCCTTGATCGCTTTTTCCTCCAGCCCGTATCCGAGGCCTCGAAGAACAACCGGGCTATCGACCCTGCCGTTCTTGCGGATAATCGCCTGCAGCAGAACGACCCCTTGGACCTTGGCCTTGATCGCCTCGTCGGTATACGAAGGAATGGTCTGCACGAGGATTTGAGGATCGACGATGCCGGGATGCCCGTAAGCGTAGACTCCGTCTCCAGGAGGCCCAGAACCTCCACCCGGACCCTGCGCCACCCCTTTACCGGTTCCGGGACCGCCCTGCCCACCGGGTCCCGGCGGTCCTGGCGGCGCGTCGATATCCCCGATACTCAGATCGGCAGTAAACTCTTGGACGACTTTAGGAACATCGAGCACCTCGGTCCGTTGCAACGGCTCGGGATCTAGCGGTGTAGGGTCGGGAATTGGAACCAGGATCGGCTCCGGCTTCGGCGCCACGGGCTCCACTTTGGGAGGGGCGAGCTTAGGCCTCGCGCCGCCTCCCGCGGGCGCCAGCTGCTTCAGCACCAGAACCTGTTCAGAAGGGTGAAACACGCGCTCTCCCCACGACGGAAAAACGATGACGAAAAGGAGTACGTGGAACAAAAGAGCGGCAACGACAGCCACCTGGGTGGGTCTACGGTCGCTAAACGATCCATAGTCAAAGCCGTATGCGGCGTACGTGACTCTTTCCGATTCCGTCACCTTAAGCGCCAGAAGCCGCTCGAGGAAATCCTTAACTCTTAAGAAGAAATCCTTAAAACCCGACCGCATAATTGCCCTTTAAGAACTCCCCCATAACTATTTTAGAGACAGCCTCTCGGGGGATCAATGCCCGTCTCGTCTAATTAGGATGAAAATAGCGGGCAGATGTTTCACCTGAAAACTGCCCGACAGTTAGCTGACTGATACCT
>Ga0116188_1001686_pt1 | contig 18595 bp, 17 predicted proteins | sample AD_JPNTR2_MetaG_FD_89807 | JGI IMG/M metagenome (GOLD analysis project Ga0116188, IMG submission 89807) | Active sludge microbial communities of municipal wastewater-treating anaerobic digesters from Japan - AD_JPNTR2_MetaG | ecosystem: Engineered > Bioreactor > Anaerobic > Digestate | place...
CCATCCAAGGTGTCCATATGTACAGGATATATGTAAGGAGGAACATCCACCATTAAGGAACCTGGGGAATGACCATTTTGCCTCCTGTCATTTTGCAGAAAAGCTGAGTCTGGTAGGGATAGAGTGATATGTGGATTTCTATCATTATTTTCTTTGCTTTTGTTGCAATATTTACTATAGGATTTAGATATACAGTGATTTTTGCTACAAGGATAGTGGCGAGAAATATAGAGAAGACTCATAAGACAACAGAGTCTATAATAAATACAAAACTTCCACCGAAAGAATGGATATCAAAATGGGGTCGAAAGATAGAGAAATTAAGCAATAATCATGTTGATTCTGCTAGGAAAGACAGGCTGATGCTTCAGGCTAAGGATTACTCTTTGAAAAAACTTGCCTCCCTGATTAAATATTATGAAAACTCAAATCTAGTGGAAGATGAAGAGACCCGATCCATCATACTTGAGGAATTGAGAGAGATAGGTAGATCTTGGGAAGAGGAATGGGACAGTAAAATTCAACATTAGGAGTCTCAATCTTCAGCTACTCAGGCTTAGAGAGAGAATAAAATCCTCTAAGCCCTCTTTTGGTTTTACTTCCCCTGTCTTTATCCTTCTCTCAGCCGAGAGGAGGAGTTTTATTTTTTTACTCAGATCTTCCATCTTATAATCCCTGCTTATACTTAAGATAAACCTGGCATATCCAACCGAGATATTAAAGGTCTTTGCAAATTCAAGATCCTGAGGACTCATAACCTTCGCAGAGAGTATAAGTTTATATCTCTTTCTCAACATAGAAAGTAACTGCATTATTTCGCTATCCGGATAGTATTCCTTTCTTAGAAGAAAAAGAGCCTCTGTGATTCTTCCCTTCTCCAGCATATCTATAACCTGAAAACCTGTGAAGACAGGGATATTCTTTACAACCTCTCTTGTATCTTCTTCCTCTATCCTTTTTTTATCTCCAACTAGGAGTAAAAGAGTGTTCCAGATAGAGAGGAGAAGATGGGGGGACTGTGCAAGACCGAGGGTAAGGATATTAACCGAAGTATCATCTATCTCCTTATCGTAGTATCTGGAAAGACCCCTTATATGTTCTTTTATATACCCCTCCAATTCTCTTAGACCTGGAGGAGATAGTTTTACCAGCTTACCTTTAGACATCCTGATAGGAGAGTTACTATCTATAATAAGATAGATATCATCAGGAATAACCTTGAGTTTTGGAGTACTGTTAAGTTTTGCCACTATTAATTTTGTGGTTGGGATCAGCACGTTTCTGGCGTTTTTTATCTCCTTTTCTAAATCTATCTCTGATTCAGTATGAACGATAAAGGTATCCCCCTTCTTCCTGAGGAGATCGAATATCTTGGAGATTAAATCCTCCTTGAGGAAATCCCAATCACCGCTCAATATATAGATATGTGAAAGTTCCCCCTCTTTTAGCTCATTTATTATCTTTATGTAGTCCGGTATATCCAAGATATATCAATCCTCCAATAATGATATACATCGCTATGAGTTCTATGGTACCTGGTGAATAGTCTATATTATAAGTCATACTGTTTCCAAGATTTACTGTACGCAGTAAAAGATAAATCACTGGTTTTATTATAATGCTTATTATCGATGTGATAAAGGGGAATGTGAATGTGGACAGGGCTAATATAAATCCGCCTATGGTTATTATAGAGATAAGCGGAGCTACTATCACATTTATCGGAAAGCTTATCAGAGGTAAAGAACCATTCTTATAGAGTAGCAGAGGGGCTAAGACACCCTGGACAGTAAGTGTTGGTATTATAAAGTTAAGCCTTTTGATATTTATAAGTGGAGATATCCCTATCAGACTGAAAGTAGCCAGGAAACTCAGCTGGAAGCTCGTTCCGAAGATAGCAAAAGGGTCAAATAGGAGGATGAGAGAGCCGGAGAATGCCAGACTTGAGAATGGGTCATAATCTTCGTTCAACACTCTGGCGATAAGATTTATACCCATCATAATACCAGCTCTTATTATACTTATACCTAAGCCAGTAATAAAGGAATAGAGAATGATTAGCAGGAACAGTATTGCTATCCATCCCCCTTTAATGAAGGGTATCAGACCTGCGACAAGTATGGAGACCTGAGCCCCTGAGGCAACAAGTGTATGTATGAGTCCGGTAGCCTTAAAATTCTTGTAAATCTCATAATTCAAATCTTCGTCTATCCCAAGGACCATAGCCATTATAAGGTCTCTCTCTTCGGTGGTGAAAAAAGGACTGAGCCTATCCTTTATTTTCTGTCTTAAGAGATAGAGAGACCTCTTCAGTGAAAATTTTTTACTGGAGAGAAGAGTTATCCTGTTAGAATAAAGGGTTCCGATTAATCTTGTCTGGAATTCTCTCCTCTCTACGGAATTTATCCTGTTCTCATAAATTTTCCCGCTGATAAGAAGTGTATCACCGTGGTGGAATTTCTCTTCTGTATTTACATCCAAAACTCCGTAGTATTTATCATTTTCTATGATCAAGTTATCGACTACCATCCCATATCTTGAGATGTCTTTTACCCTGCAGACAGCATTAACTCTGGAGCCAGATAGGCTCTTCACACGTTCGATGGAATCCATATATCTGTTATAGTTTTTAGATGCCCACCAGGAACTCAGCAGGACCAGAATTATTATCACGCTGACCTTATCCTTTATAAAGAGAAAGCCAGCTGCTAAGAAGATAAGAGGAACAAATAATAGATTTATATATCTGAAGATTGATATACCAGTAACCAGAGAGAGGAATAGAATAACACTCGGACGACCAGCTATCTCATTCCACAACGATCAAATCCCTAATCGCTTCAAACTTCTTCTCACCGATACCAGATACCTTCTTTATCTCTTCTATACTCTTGAATGGTCCATTGGTCTCCCTGAAAGAGACTATTCTCTCTGCCAGCACTTTACCTATCCCGTTTAATTCCTCCAGTTCTTCAGCACTTGCAGTATTTATATTTATCTTTCCTCCTGATTCAGAGGTTCCAGATGGCTGACCAGAATCTGCAGCTATCAGCTCATTCCCACTATTTACCCTTGACGGTACTATAATTTTCAGCCCATCAGTTACTTTGCTTGCCAGGTTTATCGCATCCAGATCTGCATCAGCGGTTGGTCCACCTGCACACTGTATGGCATCAGCCACCCTTGAACTGGGATCGAGATAGTAAAGACCGGGATTTCTCACTGCACCACCGATATGAACAGCTACCTTTATACTCTCAGTATTCTCTTCTATGAATATAGAAGAGCTCTGCTCCTCTTTCTCTTCTGGTTTATTGAGAGAAAAGAGCAGAGCCCCAACAAGTATTATAATTACACCTAATAGATATCGCTCTCTATTGGTCACCTTAATCCGTTACAATATTTATAAGTTTCTCCGGTACAGTAATTATATTTTTTATCTCCTTACCCTGAAGAAACCTCTTTACCTTCGGTAGCTCCAGTACAGCATACTTCAGCTTCTCCATATCTCGCTCATCTGTTCTTATCTTATCCCTCAGTTTTCCATTCACCTGTACTACTAGTTCGTACTCAAACTGTTTCATCAGGTTGGGGTCATACTCTGGCCATTTCTCCCTGAATATACTCTCCTTATGACCCAGCATCTCCCATAACTCTTCTGCTATATGGGGGGTAAATGGTGAGAGGAGTACCAGGAATGTCTCAAGAGTATCTCTTAAGATAACTCCTTTTACCTTTTTCACTGCATCTATATTATCACCCAGGAAGTTACTCCACTCCATCAAGGTACTTATTGCAGTGTTAAGATGGAACCTCTCTATAATATCCTCTGTTACCCTCTTTACAGAGATGTGCCTCCACCTTATCAGTTCTCTCTCTATACCACTATCAAGGGCATCATCACCATTATTGACGTAAGGTATCAGTTCATTGAATAATCTCCAGATACGGTTGAGGAATCTCCACATCCCGTCAACACCCTCATCGCTCCACTCCAGTTCCTTCTCAGGGGGAGAGGCAAAGAGGATGAATAATCTTAACGTATCTGCAGAATACTTCTCAATTATCGGGGATGGCTCCACTATATTCCCCAGGGACTTTGACATAGCAACCCCATCTTTCAATACCATACCCTGAGTAAACAGGTTTGTAAACGGTTCTTCAAAGTCAACATATCCAGCATCGTATAGAACCTTGGTAAAAAACCTCGAGTATAGAAGATGGAGGACAGCGTGCTCTACTCCACCTATATATCTATCCACCGGCATCCAGTATTTTACTGCATCTTTCCCGAAGGGCATCTTACTGTTATGCGGATCGGTGTATCTCAGATAGTACCAGGAAGAGCAGATAAAGGTTGCCATGGTATCGGTCTCTCTCTTAGCTGGACCTCCACACTTCGGGCAGGTGGTATTTACAAACTCCTCTGATTTTGCCAGTGGTGATATGCTCCCTGGAGCAAAGTCCGCATCCTCCGGTAAAAGGACAGGAAGGTCTTCTTCCGGGACGGGAACCACACCACAGTTGTCACAGTAAACTATCGGGATGGGTGAACCCCAGTATCTCTGACGGGAGATAAGCCAATCTTTAAGTCTGTAGTTTATCTTTGGTTCAGCCAGCCCTTTCTTTTCCAGATATTCAACTATCTTTACCTTTGCTATCTCATTGTACAGTCCGTTAAACATCAAAGAATTTACAAGAACTCCTTCACCTTCATATGCCGATTCAAGTTCTTCTTCGGGAGGTCTACCAGGTGGAAGTATGACAGTCTTTACCGGGAGTCCATACTTTTTTGCAAAGTCAAAATCCCTCTGATCATGAGCTGGAACACCCATAATCGCCCCTGTTCCATACTCCTGCAATACGTAATTGGCTACAAGGATAGGAATCTCTTCTCCGTTAACAGGATTTATCGCATGAAGACCTGTAAATACACCAAATCTTTCATTTTCATCTGTTGCAGACTTTACATAACTTATAAAACTTTCCACCTCTTCTCTTCTGAATAGCGGAGAGCTTTTCATCTCATTTATAAGACTGGAGTCTGGAGAAACAGCAAAGAATGTAGCACCGAAAAGTGTATCAGGTCTGGTGGTAAATATCTTCACATCTTTATCTATCTCTTTTATCTTAAATATAATCTCTGCCCCGACACTCTTACCTATCCAGTTTCTCTGCATAGTCTTTACATGTTCAGGCCAGCCAGGAAGTCTATCCAGGTCGTTCAAAAGTCTCTCTGCATAATCGGTAATCTTAAAGAACCACTGTTCCAGATATCTCTCCTCTACAGGCTGATGACATCTCCAGCATTTCCCATCTATCACCTCTTCATTTGCTGTAACTGTCTTGCAGGTTGGACACCAGTTCACCTTAGCCCTTCCTCTGTATGCCAAACCTCTCTTATAGAGGAGCAGGAAAAACCACTCTGTCCATTTATAGTAGGTAGGGTCGCACGTTGCCAGTTCTCTATCCCAGTCATAGGATATCCCGAGGCGCTTCAACTGTTTTCTCATATTCTCTATATTGCTCCAGGTCCACCTCGCCGGATGTATGCCTCTCTTTATAGCTGCATTCTCAGCTGGAAGACCAAACGCATCCCAGCCCATTGGATGTAAAACATTATATCCTTTGAACCTGTGATACCTGGCAATAACATCTCCAAGAACATAGTTTCTCACATGTCCCATATGTATGTCTCCAGACGGATATGGAAACATCTCCAATATATAAGCCTTGGGAGAAGAAAAATCGTCCTTCGCCTTATCTAACCCCTCCTGAGCCCATCTCCTCTGCCACTTTTCTTCTATAATACCAGGGTCGTAATCCATATTTTTGTTTTTACCCTCCGTATAGAGTATTGTTTATGAGTTTATCTTATAAGGTACGCTATGTCAAGAGAATTGTTAACGTTCTGTGATATTGTCATGGGTAAATAGTTCTGACATATTCCCCTCCCCCATCTCGGGGGAGGAAGGAAAAAGGCATGGGATTATTATCGTAAAAGACGAGATTGTAGGGGCAATTCATGAATTGCCCCTACGGGATACAAATTAATCGAGCAACTACAGAAAATTAACTTAAATCCCCGCCAATATTATAAATTCCTTCTTTAAGTTTTAGTTTTAAAAGACCTGAATTAGCATCGTAAAGATTCTGGATGTTGGTTTCTACATTATTAATCAATAGTTTCTTAAGATTTGGAGCATAGACCTGTATTTCTTCTTCTTTTGATAGTTCTATAGTTCCCTTAATGTTTTTATTCTGCCAGCCAAGAGATACAGAACAAATGTTCTGAGATGAAAACAATGTTTTATCTTTATATTTTAATAGATTTCCTTTATATAAAGCATACTTATCTATTTCATTTTCTAAAGATAAAGAAATAAAAGAATTCATTCCAGAGAAAGTCTGTTCCTGATAGGGTAGGGGACTATTCTTTTCTCCTGTATTAAAAAGAATTCTTTTAATTCCCTGTTCATCTTTTATTTCCGCACCAATAATATTTTTTTCTTCTATTGCTTGAACCTTAAGGTTTAACTTTTCTTCTTCTACTTCTTCCTTTCTTTCTCCAGGTTGTTTAAGGGTAAGAGAAACTACATTTATAAAATAATTACCAGAATTTTGATTTTTGCCAATAATTTCAAACTTAAAATAGTGTTTTCCTTCACTAAGATGAACTTTACCAAAAGAAATCTCATCACTTAAACCTGCTGCAACATCATATCCGTCATAAGGTTCTCCTAATTTCTTACCATCAATAGAAAGTTGCACAATACCATACAGATAATTCTTGAAAAATCTTCCTTCAATCTCATAATCATCTTCTTTAGAAACAGGAATTTCAAATGTAAAGAAATCTCCTTTTGTTTGTCCACGATAAAAAAGTCCAGGTTCATTTTCTACAACAATGCCAAAATTTTCTTTTCCAGAGGATTCAAAAATAGGTGTCTCTATTAATTTAATTACTCCTTTTTCTTCAGTAAAAGCATCCTCGGGAATTTTAGAACAAATAAAAGAAAGGAAATTCATTTCTTTTTTATTCTCGAGATTACTTACACTCACATATGGACCATACTCTCCTTCATTTATTTTTACTTCAAATTTATCTGGCTTAAGTATGAAAGAATTAAGTTCTGCCTTTTTTTTCTTAATTGAAATAAAATTATTTTTTAAATTCATTCTTCCAAGAGAATCAGTATGAAGGAGCCAGGTAAATTTTGCAGGATTTGGGCTTTCTAATTGGTCAAAAATTAAAAAATAGTTTGGTCTTAAGTAGATAATATGTCTTAGAAACTTACTCATTTTGTCAGAAGGGTATGAATTTGTAGCATCTCCCAGGGCATAAGAGTAATAAGGAGATTGAAAAAACTCTTCTCTTTTTCCACCAGCAACTTTATCCTGCCCAATACCATCAACTAAAATTGTATTGTGGTTTATTGTTTTTGTGGCAGTATCACTATGTTCATACTTTAAATCTCTGTATTCAGAATCAGTAATTATCCAGTTACCTGCTACATTTACAACAAAATTGTTCTGGTCATAATGTGAACGCCCCATCGGCGAACTACTTGTTTGCATAGCAAGAAAAGTTGCCTGGTCGGTCCAGTTTGACCTTAAGTATGTCCAGCCGATATCTTCTGTTTTTTGTGAGGGAAGACCTTCTATTTTACAACTACAAAGATGAGAACCACTGTTAAGATACACTCTTCCATTTTGAATTGCAACTCCTGCTTGCATTGCAACTGGAGTATCAAATAATTTTGTATGCTTGAATGTCTTTGGTTCAATCTGGACAATTGCCTTTCTGAATATAATATAAAAATTATTATCAGGTCCCAGATATATTACCCTGGGTGCCTGCGCACCTGCAAGACTACCGTATTTACTTAAGTTTTCCTCATGTATGATTTGCTTTTTATCCGGGTCAAAAACAAAAAATGTAGGACCATCTGCAAACCCATAAACCAGTCTATCTGGACCAATTTCAATATCAGAAATATTTCCTTTACCAGGAAATGGCACAAAATGAAAAGTTACTCTTTTTGTTTTCCAATCCATAATATATAATTCTGCTTCTGTTGCAACAGCATGCCCACCACTTCCAGGAGAAATTGTTGTCCCGCCAATTAAATCCCCGTTAGGCAATGCCCTTATACAATAAGTAGAATGATATGGAATTATATCCTGGTGAGTTAGAAGTATATATGTATCAGTAGTTATATCATAAATTACCATTCCTCCACCACAAGCGCCATACTCTGGCCATCCAGTCATAATAACATGTTTTCCGTCAGGATGAACCAAAATTCCTGTTGGTCTGCATAAGTCCTTAGGCCAGGAACCCAAAAGTCTTGGGTTTGGGTTTTTACCCCTTTGATTATTCCAGGGTTTAGTTATGTCATACATATGCATTTCTCCACCAGAATAACCTGCACCAAAAATATAATTTTTATAACTTGTAATAGCATTTAATTGTGCGCTATATCGCGATAGCCCCCAATCTTCTAAAAAATTAGTCTGCGGGTCAAAAACATAAAAATGTAATGGTAAAGCTGTAGAACCATAAATTTTTCCATCAGTACCTCTGGCAACAAAATGACCAATTAATCCTTCACATTTGTAATCAAAATCAATATGCTTAATTTTTCCTGTTTTCTCTCTTATTTTTACCCATTTTTCAGGAAGGTTCAATTGTACAATCTTGCGACCATCAGGAAAATCAGTAATAATAGTCCCCTGGGCACCAGTCTTAATAGGCATTCTTGCTACATACGGTTTTTCCTGAAGAGGAGTAGCTTTGCCTTCAAATAACTGGTACCACTTATTATCACCTGAGTGTCCATATACATTACCATCCACACCTCTATAAGTATCTCCACTTCCTGGTTTACGCTCTTCTTCTTTTGGAATTTGAATCTTTTCTTTTGTTTGTGGGTTAAAAGCGACAAGATTTCCTCTTGCCATTCCAGTTCCACAATATACCCATCCTGATCTGTCACAAGCTAATGCTCTTGGATATTTTTCCTGAGGATCCATCTGTCCATAATTTATAAACTCGCGTGTCTTCGGGTTAAAGGAAATAAGATGACTGCCAGGATAAGTAGCTGCATAAATTATACCTTCATCGTTTTCAGTAAATGACATTGCCATCCCAGGTCCATCCCCAGCAAATGTCCATTTGCGTAAATTAATGTCAAACTCTAAAAATTTATTTCCAAACATTACATAAAAATAATTTTTGCTGCTAAGCAACACGGCATAATCTTCACCCAATGGAGTATTTTCATTTGGGTACCAGTATTGGTCGGTTTTGCCTGTTTCTACATCAAGAACAATGAGAGATGTACGCAACCTTCCATTAAAATCATCCATTGCACAAATAAGAACAAGAGGATGACTGTTAGCATCGCAGGTAGCAATTGCTCCGCGGTTTGTTGCTAAAGCTGCTGGAGAACCATAATCAATAAATCCTATTTTTTCCATTTCTTCCTCCCTAAGTCAGTCTTCTGCATTCTCTGGAGCTATTAATTCCTGAGTCATTAATGTCCAATTTTTTGATGGACCAGAAACACCTCCAAATTTAACTCCTATTCTTGTACCCGTGGAATCATAAAATTGCAAATATAATTGCATATCTCCCTTTATAGAAAAACCATAAACAGAGACGCGATAGAGCATACCTGGTTTTATTTCTATTAAATCACTTTCCAATCCTGCTCCTTCATATACTTTTTCTTTTGAGATAGAAACATTACCTCTATTACTCCAGAGATGCCATCCATCAGGAATTCCATCTTCATCCTTATCTTCCTCAAAAGAACCATTTGGTAAACCCGAGAAAAGATAAACTGAACTTTTTGAACTTGTTCCTGCAGTTTTTTGCAGGGGTAGAAGTAGCAGGAATAGGTGTGGAAGTGGTAATTTTCGCTCCTAATTCTTTAAAGTGGTCCTGAATTTCTCTTTCAGAGAGAGCACGGTTGTATATTTTTACTTCATCAATAATCCCATTAAAATGATAATATTCAGGACCATCGAATCCCCAACCAATTATTAATGGACTTTCTCCTGTAGATAGTTCTTCAGTATAAGTAGATGAAGTTATTTTTGTTCCATTCAAACCTATAATGACGTTAAGAAAAATGTTATTGCCAGACAAATCAGTGACAGATAGGGGCACGATTCATCGTGCCCAATGATTCAGGGTTTGATAAATCAAACTTTAACCTATCTGCCTCCATGTATATCCATATAGACTATCTTGGTATTCTCTGGTAAAGAGCCTTTCGAGACCTTTACAGTGGAAGGTAGTTTCTCCAATTCAGGTATAATACCTTTTATCTCTTCTACTGAAGCCAGTTGTTTCAATCCATAATCTCCCACCCTGTAGTGCATAAGAATAGCCATCTTTGGCTTTAACCTCCGTATAATACTGTAAGTCTTGCTGGCATCTATAGTGAAGAAACCACCAGCAGGTATGAAGATTATATCGACATCTTTAAGCAGCTCATACTGAGCTTCCGACAGTTCGTCTTCCCCAAAATCCCCAAGATGAGCAAATGTTACACCGTCCAGTGACCACTTTATGATAGTATTTTTACCCCTTAAAGTTCCCCCCTTATTATCATGATATGATGGTATACCCAAAAACTTTATCCCCTTCACCTCAGCGGTATCTCTTACAACCGCAGGGTTCCCTTTAACTATTGATACATAATTATGATCTGAGTGGGTATGGCTAACTGTAACTATATCTGCACTCACATCTGCAGCAGGAAATCCGGTTGCAGGGTCAAATGGATCGGTAACTATAGATACAGTATCTGATTTTATCAAGAACATCGAATGACCAAGGTATGTTATTTCAATCTCTTTCTCTTTCCCGTATGCTCCCGTCGGGAGCAAAAATATAAGAATAAATGGCAAAATTTTTAGCATAAGTTTCACCTCCATCGTATAATTATATCATCTTTTTCTTGACTTGAATATCTTTTAAGGTTAAAATTCACAACAGTATAATGTTTGGAGGTTTAAAAATATGACTGGAAAAGTATGGAAGTTTGGTGACAATATAGATACCGATATTATTATACCTGCCAGGTATCTTGTGACCCAGGATATAGAAGAGCTGGGTAAGCACTGTATGGAGGGGGTAATGCCGGGATTTTCCTCTATGGTCTCCAAAGGAGATATCATAGTTGCCGGGAGAAATTTTGGCTGTGGAAGTTCTAGAGAACATGCCCCACTTGCCATACTGGGTGCCGGAATAAGTGCAGTTATAGCTATAAGTTTTGCCAGGATATTTTTTAGAAACAGTATCAATGTGGGATTACCTGTTCTTATTTCTAAAGAGGCGGTTGAGGAATCCGGTGAAGGTGACATACTGGAGGTAAACATCGAATCCGGGAAGATATACAATAAGACTACCGGAAAATGGTATAACTCAGAGCCATATCCGCCACAACTTGTAGAGATTATAAAAAGTGGTGGACTCACAAACTATACTAAAAGGAGACTGGGGATCAATGTTTAAGATAGCTGTTCTCCCCGGAGATGGTATAGGTCCAGAAGTGGTTGAAGAGGGGGTAAAGTTACTCAGGGCTCTGGATAGAGAGTTAAATATTGGTTTTGTCTTTGAGACTGCTCTTATTGGTGGTATAGCGGTAGATAATTATGGCATACCATTTCCTGAGGACACATTGAAAACAGTACTGAATTCAGATATGGTACTCCTTGGAGCTGTTGGAGGACCAAAATGGGATAATATAGAGGTCTCAAAAAGACCAGAACAGGCGCTGTTGGCTTTGAGGAAAAACCTTGGTGTTTTTGCCAACATAAGACCTGTAAAGTCTATCAAACCTCTAATCTCAGCCTCCCCTATAAAACCCGAGATAATAGATGGGGTAGACCTGATCATACTGAGAGAGCTTACAGGAGGGATATACTTTGGAGAGCCAAAATACAGGGATAGAGAGAAGGCTATAGATACACTTGTCTATAACAGGTATGAGATAGAGAGGATAGCCAGGGTTGCTTTTAAGATGTCATTATCACGTAGGAAGAAGATCACATCCGTCGATAAGGCAAATATCCTGGAGAGTTCTAGACTCTGGAGAGAGGTTGTCAATGAGATGTCTACGGATTATCCGGATGTTATGATAGATCATCTCTATGTAGATAACTGTGCGATGCAACTAGTAAGAAGACCAAAGGATTTTGATATAATATTAACAGAGAATATGTTTGGTGATATATTGAGTGATGAGGCGGGGGCTATTCTGGGTTCCCTGGGGATGCTTCCTTCTGCTAGCCTGGGAGATAAATATGCTCTGTATGAACCTATCCATGGGTCTGCACCGGATATAGCTGGTAAAGGGATAGCCAATCCACTGGCTACCATACTTACAGTAGCTCTGCTCCTCAGATATTCTTTAAATAGAGAAGATCTGGCAGGTACTGTTGAAAAAGCGGTCGAAGAGATATTAAAGGAAGGATACCATACTGCTGATATAAAGATGGATGGAAAGGTCGTTGGTACAAAAGAGATGGGAGATCTGATAGTAAAAAAGACCTTAGAAATATTAGAAGGTGATATGCGATGATATATGTATATGACACCACTCTCAGGGATGGAGCTCAACGTGAGGGGATCTCTTTCAGCGTAGAGGATAAGCTAAAGATTACCACCAGACTTGATGAGTTGGGCGTCCATTATATAGAAGGTGGATGGCCTGGTTCCAATCCTAAGGATGCCGCATATTTTAATAAAGCTAAAGACCTCAAGTTGAAAAACGCCAGAATAGTTGCATTTGGCAGTACGAGAAGGACTGACAAGGTCGTATCTGAGGATGCAAACATAAGGGCTCTACTTGAAGCCGATACTCCAAGTATTGCTATATTCGGTAAGAGCTGGGGACTCCATGTAACAGAAGTTTTACATACCACACTTGAAGAGAATCTGAAGTTGATATCAGACTCGGTAGGTTATGTAAAATCTAAGGGTAAAGAGGTAATATTCGACGCCGAGCATTTCTTTGATGGATTTAAAGAAAATCCCCAATATGCCATAGCAACACTGAAGGTGGCACAGGAGCAAGGAGCAGACTGGATTGTTCTCTGTGATACAAATGGAGGCAACCTCCCGAACTTTATCGCCGACTGTATAGAGGAAGTAAAAAAATATATTACAGCTCCTCTGGGTATACATGCCCATAATGACAGTGATCTGGCTGTCGCAAATACCATAGTAGCCGTACAGAAGGGTGCTACCCAGATACAGGGGACAATAAATGGTTATGGGGAGAGGTGTGGTAATGCCAATCTCTGCTCCTGTATTCCTATTATTCAGTTAAAACTCAATCTTAAGTGTCTATCTGATGAGTCTCTAAAGAAGCTTTTTGAGGTCTCTCATTACGTTGACGATATAGCAAATAATCCTCCGGTAGATTGGCAGCCATTTGTTGGATCTTATGCGTTTGCCCATAAGGGTGGGATACATGTAAACGCCATTCTGAAGAATCCATTAACATATGAGCATATAAATCCGGAACTGGTGGGTAACAGGCGGAGGATACTGGTCTCTGAACTCTCAGGAAAATCCAATATCCTCTACAAGATACAGGAACTGGGGTTAGATATAGATTTAAGCAGCCTGAATGTGAGCAATCTGCTGGAAAAGATAAAACAGTTAGAGTATCAGGGTTATGAGTTTGAAGGCGCTGAAGCTAGTTTCGAGTTACTGGTAAAAGAGATGCTGGGTATATATAAACCCCCATTTGAGGTGAAAGGCTTCAGAGTATTCATAGATAAGATAGACGATAAAGTGACATGCGAAGGAACTGTCAAGATAAATGTTGATGGTACATTAGAGCATACTGCCAGTGAAGGCAATGGCCCCGTGGATGCACTGGATACGGCATTGAGAAAGGCATTGACAAAATTTTTCCCCAAGATCTCTGCAATAAAACTTACCGATTATAAGGTTAGAGTCCTCGAAGGTTCTCAGGGAACATCGGCTACCGTAAGAGTTCTGATAGAATCCACCAATGGTAAAAGTACCTGGAGCACAGTAGGTGTATCGCCTAATATCCTTGAAGCCAGCTATCAGGCTCTTGTTGATAGCCTGGCCTATGGATTGAGTTTTGCCAATGATTGAAGAGTATCGGTCTATAATAGACAGGATAGATAAAGAGATACTGGAACTACTAAATAAGAGAGCCAGTTTGGTTATAGAGATAGGTAAAGAGAAGCTTAAAGACAATAAGCCATTTATAGATATAGTAAGAGAAGAGATTCACCTGAGAGAACTCTTATCTTCTAATAGTGGACCTCTAGCAGAGGATAGTATTAAAAATATCTTCAGGGAGATAATTTCTGCCTCAAGAATGCTGGAGGGGACATTGAAGGTTGCCTTTTTGGGACCAGAGGGGACTTTTACCCATCTTGCAGCATTAAAAAGATTTGGTCGAGAGACCTTTTATATACCTGCCAGAAGTATAGCCGATGTTTTTTCTCTTGTTGATAAGGGAGAAGTAACTCTGGGTGTAGTCCCTATAGAAAACTCAACAGAGGGTGTAGTAAACTACACTTTAGATATGTTTATGGTTTCTTCTCTGAATATTACAGGAGAGATAATTATCCCTATATCTCATAATCTTATAGCCAGAGAAGATGTTAAGGAGATAAAGAGGATATACTCTCATCCGCAGGCATTTGGACAGTGTAAGGAGTATCTGGAGAAAAACTTTCCAAATGCAGATCTTATAGAAGCGGTCAGCACTGCGAAGGCGGTGGAGATAGCCAGCAGAGATAATGAGAGTGCTGCTATAGGTTCCGAGATAGCAGCTGAAAAGTTTGGACTCAGGGTTATCCTCTTCAAGATAGAGGATGACCCAAATAACAGGACAAGATTCCTGATCATAGGTAAGAGTGATAAAGGTAGACGCAGCGGTAAAGATAAAACTATGGTGATGTTTTCTACCGCTCATAAACCAGGTTCTCTGTATAATGCTTTAAGATGTTTTGCCGAACATAATATCAATCTTACCATGATACAATCCCGTCCATCCAGAGAAGCCCTCTGGGAGTTCGTATTCTTTGCCGAATTTCAGGGGCACAGAGAAGATGAAGACGTAAAAAGGGCTCTGGAATCTTTAAGCGAGGTTGTATGGTCCTACAGGATAATAGGTTCATATCCTGAAGACGAACTGGTATGAGAAGGATAAAGATAACCTGGGCTAAACCGGGAGATATACTTGGTTATCCTATATTCAGACAGGATGGAGCCATCCTGTTAAATACTGGGGTAAAGTTAACTAGGGAGTATATAGAACAGCTAAAATCCCTTGGGGTCACACATATATACGTTCAGGATGATATATCACAGGATATAGAGATATCCGATCCAATCAGTATTCAGACCAAGATAGAAGCCCTCAGAGTAATAGCAGACACTTATCACAGAAGTTGTAAAGGGCTCTCATTAGATGTAAGGGCGCTAAGAAAAATCGTAGATGATATTGTTGATGAGATACTGAGCAGTGAACAGGTATTACTAAATCTGCGTGACATAAGAAGCTTTGACAACTATCTTTTCTCCCATTCTCTCGGTGTAACGGTACTCTCCATTGTAATTGGGAAGAATCTGAATCGTGACGATAAATTTTTAAGAGACCTAGGCATTGGCTGTATGCTCCACGATATAGGTAAGTTAGACATCCCAAAGGAGATACTTGATAAGCCTGATAGACTTACAGAGGAAGAGTTTGGAATAGTAAAGTTTCATACACAGTATGGTTATAGAAGGATACTGGATCAGGACGGTGAATTACCAGCTACTTCAGCCCATGTTGCCTGGGAGCATCATGAGAGACTTAATGGAAGAGGATACCCGAGAGGATTGATCGGTGAAAAGATACATATATTTTCTAGAATAGCTGGTGTTGCTGATGTCTACGATGCTATGACGGTGGACAGGATATACAGGAAGGCTTATCCTCCAAATGAAGCGGTGGAGTTCATTATGGGCGCTTCTGGAAGTCTATTTGACTATGAGATAGTAAAGGCATTCCTGAGAAGTATAGCCCCTTATCCGGTAGGAGACATAATCCTCCTCAATACGGGAGATATAGCTATAGTGGTAGACATAAACAGAGAATTCCCTTTAAGACCTGTAGTAAGGGTTATTAGAGAAGACGGATGGGAAGATATTGACCTTATGAGTAAAACTGATATATCTATCGTCAAATCTCTTGAGGAATAAACTATGTGGATCTGGATAGCAGTATTTTTTGCCTCCATAGTCCTGTTTTTTGTATGGATATTATGGACAGAGCTTTTTGGTGCTGGATGGAGTCCAACACCTGTAGAAACGGTAAAGGCTATGTTGAGGTTAGGGGATGTAAAACCCGGTGATATGCTTTATGACCTGGGAGCAGGGGATGGCAGGATAGTCACCATTGCTGCCAGAGATTTTGGAGCCAGAGCTATAGGTTACGAGATAGACCCAATCCGGTTTATTATAAGCTGGCTCAGAATTGTCTTTTCTGGAGTCTCGGGTAAGGCAACTGTAAGATTTAAGAATTTCTATAATGCAGATCTCAGTCCTGCAACCGTGGTAACTCTATTTTTGAGACAGCACACCAACGAAAATCTGAGAGAGAAACTGGAGCGAGAGCTTGCACCCGGGACTCGTGTGCTCACTTATTACTGGACTTTTGATAAGTGGAAGCCGGTAAAAGTGGATAGGCGTGTGGATATATATCTGTATATAATTGGTATATCTAACTCTTAATCCTCTTAAGCAAGAGTCTATTGTTAACCTTGGTAGAATTGATGATCTTGGCACTTCTAAGCTTTACGTAAGTTTGACACCTTAGACGTAGGCACGTGAATCTATTCTATTTTATCTATACCTATAATCTTCGGTGGAACCGTACCCCCCTTTCTGGGGTCTCTTCTCCGGACCGGTAAGTTATCCTTCTTACTTTCCCAACATCTCTTCCAGTATTTCTGCCGAATCCCTGATGAACTTAGGGCATAAAGTAGCAGTTAATCCTTTTTCGTGAACTAATTTTCTGCCTTCTGGAGTACCCATGTCAACACCAAGCAGATCTCTGCAGAGAATGGAGTTGTTTTTCCTTTTATACCTGGCGATAAAATCTCTAACTATTCCATAGATCTCTTCTTTAGCCTCATCGCTAAAGGTAGTATAACCAGATTTCAATCCCAATACCATAATTGCCCCTGTTACTGCCCCGCAGACCTCACCTGATCTGCCGAGTCCTCCTCCAAATCCGCTGGATATTAAAAGGGCGAGGTCTTTATCCAGCCCAAGATCAGGTCCATATACTGATATTATGGACTGACAACAGTTGAATCCGCTTTTAAATGTCTCAATCACTGAATCTACTTTACTCATCAGAGAACCTCCTTGATAAATGAGTTGTTTTTATTATAACAGAGATATATCATAGTTACTAGAAACAAGAGAAATAGAATAGTTTTCTCAACTGAAAGAAAAACTTTTACGAGGAGGTTAAAAATGTTAAATGAAAAAGAGTACTATGATAAAGTTTATGGTTGCTGGCTGGGTAAAAATGCAGGAGGGACTCTTGGCACCCCACTTGAGAGTGGGTGGGGAAAAGAAGAGATGTTTGATGTCTGGTGGTACCCTAAACTGCAGGAAGGTGGACTACCCAATGATGACCTGGAGTTACAACTTATCTGGCTTCAGGCTTTAGAAGACAGGGGATTAGATATAACTGCCAGAGATTTAGCAGAGTACTGGCTGGATTGTATAGCCTACAATTTTGATGAGTATGGTCTGAATAAAACGAATCTCAAAAAAGGACTCGTACCTCCAGTATCCGGTTATTTTAATAACTGGTTTAAACACTGTATGGGGAGTCCGATTCGTTCTGAGATATGGGCATGTATTGCTCCAGGGTTACCAAATATAGCTGCCAGATACGCCTACGAGGATGCGATAGTAGACCATGCCGGTGGAGAGTCTGTATATGGAGAGATATTCAATGCCGTCTTAGAATCCTCAGCATTCTTTATATCCGATAAGATAAAATTACTTGAGATAGGACTCTCCTTTATACCTGAGAGCTGTGAGACCGCCAAAGCTATAAGAAATGCTATGATTGCATATGATAGAGGAATGGACTGGAAGGAGGCGAGGAATTTTGTGCTGAAGAACTCCTATAGTCCAATAGCCCAATATTCTCCAGTTAATCTTGGTTTTCAAACCATAGGTCTTTTATATGGAGACGATTTTGGAGATGCTATATGTAAGGCAGTAAACTGCGGCTATGATACAGACTGTACAGGAGCGACACTGGGGTCTATCCTGGGTATTATACTGGGTAAAGAAGGACTCCCTGGTAAATGGATAGAACCATTAAGTGATAAGATAGCTACAAATGCATCCTGGGGAGGGATAAAGAATGTGAGAGAACCAAAAGACTTAGATGAACTTACCAGGAGAGTATGCCGTATAGGTAAAAAGATAATGGCTCTACATGGAGAAGAGTCGGATTCATTTAACCCTGAAGAAGAGACTAAGAAGTTATGGTATATCCCTCCTACAAGG
>Ga0116188_1001691_pt1 | contig 18558 bp, 20 predicted proteins | sample AD_JPNTR2_MetaG_FD_89807 | JGI IMG/M metagenome (GOLD analysis project Ga0116188, IMG submission 89807) | Active sludge microbial communities of municipal wastewater-treating anaerobic digesters from Japan - AD_JPNTR2_MetaG | ecosystem: Engineered > Bioreactor > Anaerobic > Digestate | place...
CGACGAGGTGGCGACTCAGCTGTTTTCCGATCCCAAGCCGCTGGTTCTTTCCGCAGGTGTTCTGTTAGTGATCGCCCTTCTTCCGGGTTTTCCGTTTTTTTCCTTCTTTCTTTTAAGTCTGGGAGTCGGCGCCATCGCATTGACGGTGGCGCGCGGCACTCGGCGGAAACCGGAAGTAGTCGAGGAACCCGCATCGGAACATGTTCCTCCGCCGGAAGAGAACTGGAGCCGATTGCTTAAAGTGGATCCGCTGGGACTGGAGTTGGGCTACCAGCTCATCCATTTGGTGGAGAACAAACCAGGCGGTGATTTCCTTACCCATATCAGGTCAATCCGTCGCCAGATCGCTTCGGATCTGGGGTTTGTCATTCCACCGATCCACATCACCGACAACTTGCAGCTGAAGCCCCGGGAATACCGGATTCTGCTCAAAGGAGTGGAAATCGCCCGGGGTGAGTTGATGCCGGGGTACCTGATGGCGATCCACGCCGGCAAGCCGGAGGAGAAGCTGGAGGGTATACCGACTCGCGAGCCGGCTTTTCAGCTGGATGCTCTCTGGATCCGGCCGGAGCTGCGGGAGAAAGCTCAGCTGGCGGGTTACACGGTCGTCGAGAACACGACGGTCTTGGCGACACACCTGACCGAGGTGATCAAAGCCAATCTTCACGAGCTACTCAGTCGCCAGGAAGTGAAGTCCCTGATTGACGCCGTAAACGAGACGCATCCGAAGGTGGTCGAGGAATTGATTCCTTCGGTGATGAGCCTTGGCGAGATTCAAAAGGTTCTGCAAAACCTTCTCCGGGAACGCGTTTCCATTCGCGACATGGTGACCATTCTCGAGACCCTGGCCGACTTCGCCCCTCGAACGAAGAACATTACCCTGCTTACCGAGTATGTTCGCCAGACCCTGGGACGATCCATTTGCCAGCCTTTCATCAACGAAAAAGGGGAGATGAAGGTTTTGACATTGTCGCGAGAGCTCGAGCTGCAGTTTGCCAATGCCGTGACCGTCACGGAGTTGGACAATTATCTGTCCATGGATCCGCAGACCGGACGAGCCATCTTGGAAAAGCTGCACCGGGCGATTTCCGAGAAAACCTTTGACGGATACCCAATCTTACTGGTTCCTAGCAACATTCGCCTGCATGTGCGGAGATTTGTAGAGCACGTCTTGCCGACCCTGGTCGTTCTTTCACACAACGAGATTCCGCCGCATGTGAGGTTGTTGAGCTTGGGAGAGATCCGATGATGAGGATTAAGACGTACACGTCCGAATCGGTGCCGCAGGCCCTAAGGATGATCCGTGAGGACCTGGGCCCGGGTGCCGTCATTTTGAAGACGAATCGAACGGTGAAGAAGCGCTTCTGGGGTCTGTTTCCGTCCACGGCCTACGAAATCACCGCCGCGACGGATCCTTCTGCGGGTGAGAAAGGCCCTGGAGAGGCGGCCGAGGAGGCGGTCGCCGGCCCACTTCCGCGCGAGGAGAAGGCCGAGAAGCAGTCGGGAACGGCAATTCCGGAAACCGGTCGGGACCCCGCAGAACCGAAGGCGAGGTCTCGGCAGAAGCTGGAGACCTATGAACCGGCCGCCGATCCTCCGGCCCAGGCCCGCACTATTGGGTCTGGCGGGACGAAGCACTCTTCCGGGCTAACAAAATCGAGAGGAGAACGTTCGGAGGCCGTATGGGAACACCGATTGGAGCTCATCAGCCAGGAACTTCAAAGCCTGATTCGCATGGTAAACCGTCAGCGGACCGGTGACGCCATTGCATCTCTGTTTTTGCGGGACGCCACGGTGGCCCGGGCTATGCAGGAACTCATTTGGGAAGGTGGGCCCGACGGCGCGGCCTGGAGGAGCGTGGCGTTTCGGGAATTCCAAAGACTTCTTCAGGAAGGGATTGACGAGGCACTTGCGTTCAGCCTCATCCGGGAGGTTACTCAGAACCTACCGGTGGACGACGACATTGCGGATCGCTTGCGTGTGCGGATGAACCGGTCGGTAGAGCGGATGATCCGGGTGGTAACCGTCGATCCCAAATCCAGTGGCGCCCACCTTTTTGTGGGTCCGACCGGAGTGGGCAAGACTACCACGATTGCAAAACTCGCCGCTCGGTTTGCTTTGCGGGATCGCCGGCGCGTACGACTGGTTACCTTTGACACCTATCGAATCGCCGCCGCAGAGCAGCTCAGGACCTATGGAGAGATCATCGGTGTACCCGTCCAGATCGTTTACTCGGTGGACGAGCTGAAACGTGAGATCCAAGACGGCTCGGACGGGGAAATCACCCTCATCGACACCATGGGACACAGCCATCGCCGGATGGAGGAATATGCCGAACTGGCCGCTTTTGCTCGAACCGGTTCGAAGCTGACAACGCACTTGGTGCTAAGTTGTTCCACCCAGCCTGAGACGCTGCGGGAGATCATTGCTTGCTTCGGAATCTTCCAGCCGGCCTGTTTGCTCTTTACCAAGCTGGACGAAGCTTCGCGCTTCGGGGTCATCTTCAATGAGCTGATGCGCAACGAGAAGCCGTTGTCCTATCTGACCAACGGGCAAGACGTTGCGGGCGACCTGATCGTTCCGACCGCCCGTATCGTGGCCGACTTGTTGGTACCCATCGATATATCTGCCGATCGAAGCTAGGAAGGATGTGATGGACCAGGCAACAGAATTGAGGAGAGCGATCGAGTCCTTACAGTTGGAGCCGGTGATCCCCGGTCCTGTACGAAGTAAGTGCCAAGTGTTGGCCGTTACCAGCGGTAAGGGAGGTGTGGGGAAGACATACGTGGTGGTCAACCTCGCGCTGGCGCTGAGGAAACAAGGCAAACGGGTGGTCATCCTGGACGGAGATTTCGGACTGGCCAACGTCGACGTCTTGCTGGGTATTACTCCGAAGTACCACCTGGGTCATGTCATCGAAGGTATCCAGACACTGCGGGGGATCATCGTCGAAGGCCCGGACGGCGTCCATATCATTCCCGCCAGCTCCGGGATTCAGGAGTTGACCAGGATGGGCGAACGGCACCGCCGTGCGATCCTCGACCAGTTGGTAGAGCTCTTTGACGAATACGATTTCGTGCTGATCGACACAGCAGCGGGGATCTCCGACAATGTCACCCGCCTCTTGGCGGCCGCCCTACGCGTCATCGTCGTTTGCAATCCCGAGCCGACCGCTTTGGTTGATGCCTACGCCTTGATCAAGGTTCTATTGCGGAAGGACGGAGCCAAAGAGGTCCTCTTGCTTGTCAATTCGGTGCAGGATCAGGCTGAAGCGGTCGACGTTTTTCAACAGCTTGCCGAGGTGGCCAAGCGGTTTCTCGGTGCGGAGCTCCAGCTGTTGGGTTCGATTCCCCGGGACAGTCGCGTGCACGAGTCGGTGAGGCGGCAGCTACCTTTGGTACTGAGTCACCCAAGTTCCATGGTGAGTCGTTGCTTCGGGCGCATTGCCCAGGAGTTGATCAAGCATTCTCAAAATCAGTCCGTGGGGAGTCGATTGTCCTAGAAAGACTGGGTGCGGGTTAGGGTCATGAGCGTAAAGACACTGTATATCAAGAAATTGGCGGAACAAGAGCAGAAGAATCTGCAGGATCGAGAACGGGTCATCCTTGAACACCTTCCTCAGATCCGCTTCATTGCTCAGCGCATCGCAATGCGGTTACCCCCGGAGGTTCAGCTGGAGGACCTGGTGAGCGCCGGCGTCATCGGCTTGCTGGACGCTTACAACAAGTTTGATCCTTCGAAGGGGGTTAGCTTCAAGACGTATGCCAGCGTGCGCATTCGGGGAGCTATCCTGGACAGCCTTCGCGATCTGGATTGGGCTCCGCGGGATCTCCGAAGCCGCAGCAGGGAGGTTGAACGGGCTTACGCTCTGGTGGAACAGCGGCTGGGAAGGCCTGCCCGGGACGAGGAAGTCGCTCAAGAACTGGGCATGGAGTTGCGGGAGTTCCAGGGCTTACTGGACCAGCTGAACGGTCTGACCATCGGGCACTTTCGCACGAGTGATGAGGAAAGCGAAGGAGTCGATGTCGATAACTTGCCCGTCTGGTACTCGCCCATCAGCCCTGAAGAAACCCCTTTTGAGGCGGTCAGTCGGGGCGAGATGCGCCGATTGTTGGCGGAAGCGATTGAGACGTTGCCGGAACGGGAACAGCTCATCCTATCCCTTTACTACCGTGAGGAACTGACGATGAAGGAGATCGGCCACATATTGGGGGTAAACGAGTCGAGAATCTCACAATTGCATACGAGAGCGGTGCTGCGGTTGCGTTCCCGCCTGCAAGCCAAGCTGAATCCGAAACAGTCATAGCAAAGACAGGGGTAAACGAAGATGTCGGAACGCGTCCTGACTCAGGAAGAAATCAGCGCCCTTCTGGCCGCCGTGGGCGGAGAGGAAGGCGGATCGAAACAGGAGAAGAAGGCAAAGCGGGATCGGCGCGCGAGGCGGGGGCTCGAACCGGAGGGACGGGAAGGTTATCTGTTCCCAATGGCGAAGGCCACCGAGCTCAGTCGTGAAGTGGAGTCCGCTCTGGCGTTGATTTTTGACGCCTTTTCCCACAAAGGGGGAGCCACCTTCTCTCATTCTCTTCGGACTCAGGTTTCCTTCGAGGTACAAGACGTCGAGCAAGTATTCTACGGGGACTTCCTGGAGAGCCTGCCGGAACCCTCGTCGATCTGGTATCTCAAGGCGGTTCCTCACGAACTGCATGTAGCCGTTTGTTTTGATCCTGATCTCGTGGCCACGATCGTTTCCGTAATGTTGGGAGGGCCACCGTTGCCCGGGGGAGGAGAAAAGAACCAGATCACGGATCTTGAGCAAGCCATTATCGAAAACGTGGTTTCGAGCTTCTGTGGTGAGCTGCGGCACGCTTGGAGCCGTATCTCGGAGGTCTCTTTCGAAATCGACAATCGAGAGACTCGTCCTCGCCTTTTGCGGATCTACCCCCCGACGGAAGTGGTCGTGACGCTGGGCATGGTCATGAAAATCGGCCGCGTTGAGGGCAACCTGTACTGGGGTATCCCCAGCGGCTTGCTCAAGACCTTGCAGGATCCCTCCGGCCTCCAGCGGCAAGCGGAAAGCCGCGAGCAGCTTGTCGATTCCTTGCAGAGAATGCGGCGACTGGCCGGGCGGTTTCAGACTCGAATCGAAGTGGCGACCATGGAGTCTCCCACCACGATTCGTGAGCTCCTCGAGCTGCACACCGGAGATGTGCTCATGCTGGACCACTCTACCGAAGAGCCGTTGGAGATCAGGCTTAACGGCCGGCGCAGCCTCGCCGGGCGACTGGTTGTGGCCAAGAATCGGAAAGCGGTCCAGTTGGTGGAGGGCGGAAGACTTTAGAGAGGAAACGGTTATGGCCGAAAGTGATCGAGACAATCAATCCCTTGATGGACTATTGCGTCGGGTTGATCCACCGGCCGGCGGGCGGGAGAAACGGTCGCAGAAAAATCTTATGTCGGACGCGGACGGCGAATACGAGAACTCGGAGACCGATGTGTTCGACACGGAATACGATATGGCGGGCGACCCTCCGGCGGAGCAAAGTGTGGAGGAGTCCGGAGGCCGGCCCTCCGTCGGGGGGAAGGTCGTGATGGAGGGCTCGGTGGATGAGGCCGAAGCTGCCGGCGGCGGGTCCGTGTCCGAGCAGTTTCAAAAGCAGGAGATCAGCGGATCCTCGGGAGCCCGGACATATCCCCCGAACATTCAGCGGATTTTGGACATCCAGCTCCCGGTGACAGTCAGTTTCGGGACGGCCCGCAAGCAATTGGAGGAAATTCTCAAGCTGGCCCCGGGATCGCTGATCGAACTCGACAAGGGACCCGAAGATCCGGTCTGTCTTCTGGTCAACGGCAAACCGCTGGCTTGGGGCCGGGTGGTGGATGTAGACGGGTATTACGCCGTCGAGATCACCGAGATTCTGGATCGGTCGGAGCGGATTCAATCACTGGGAGAGTCGTGATGAGCTTCTTCGAAGGACAAGATGTCACCGTGTGGTTGACCCTGGGGTTGCTGTTTGTGGTCTGCTTGGAAGCGGGCTTGATCGTTGCCTTGGTTGTCCGCCAAAGCCGAGCTTTCTCCAAGCAGATGACATTGCTGGAAGTCAGAGTGAGAAAAGGCTTGGAGTGGCAGTGGTCGCGGATCGAAGAGCGCTTTGGACGGCTTGAGGAAGGTTCGCGAACCCAATGGGAAGAACTCCAGCGTGGATGGGCCGAGAGGGAGCTTCGACGTGCCGTCAGCCTGCGGCCTCAGGGCGAAGTGGCTTCCGGACGCCTCGAAAAGCGGCACAAGATTCAGGTACTGGCCGAAGCCGGGTTGACTCCTCGGGAGATTGCACGGAAGTTGCGTCTCAGCCTGGGCGAGACCGAACTCTTGCTCGGGTTGGATCCACAGGAAAGGGAAAGGCCTGAAGGTTATGGCGCCCGTATTTTGTAAATCGCAGGGGCCGAATTGTGCAGTAAGGCAGGTCGTAAAGAGAAGGCTTCCCCGGGGGTGGGATTCGGAAGGAGAAAATTGCCGACCCTGCCCGGAAAGATTTACCTACCGCGCCTCCAGCCGTTGGGTCAAGTGGCTGAAAGATAAGGAGAAAGTTGGCCGGCGAGTCTGGCATCGAACGTGCGAAGAGGAGCCATGGACATGAGTCACACCTTGTATTTGGTTTACTCCGGGCTGCAAAGTAGGGCCGACGCCCTGGAAGTGTTGAGCCACAATCTTTCGAACGTGCAGTCGACCGGTTTCAAGCGAAGCCGCTTCGCCTTCGAAGTGCGGGATCAGTTGACGGATCCCGAAGCCTCGCCGGTGGCCCACGCTACGAACGGACCGGTCGTTCGGGCGTCGACAAGACAGGACTTTTCCATCGGCAGCTTGGCGGAAACCGGAGGTCCTCTCGATCTGGCCCTGGCCGGTGACGGGTTCTTTGCCGTCCAAACCGCCGCCGGCGTCCGCTACACCCGCAACGGGCATTTCCAAGTAGACGCCGAGGGGCGGATGACCGACGGGACTGGGCGACCGGTGTTGTCGGCTGACTCGCCTCCTCGCCCCCTAGTTTTGCCGACCGGAGAAATCCGGATCTCCACCGCCGGTCAAATCAGCGTCGACGGTATCCCGGTGGGGGATCTCCGCGTGGTCTCCTTCAGTGATCCTGCCCGACTGAGAGCGGTGGGCGAGGGGCTGTTCGAAGCGCCCGAGGGGCTGGTGGAGACGCCTCCTATGCAGGTGGAGGTTCTTCAGGGGTATCTCGAAGAGAGCAACGTGAACCCGATCGATCACGTTATGGAAATGGTTTCTTTGATGCGACATTTCGAACTACTGGCGCAGGCGGCCCGGTCCCTTTCCCGGGATGTGGACGACCGTCTCGTCAATGAGCTTGCCAAGGTCTAACGAAGGAGGCCTCCATGTTACGAGCTTTACACAGTGCCGCCAGCGGAATGGAAGCGATCCAGCTGAACATCGACAACATTGCCAATAATCTGGCCAACATCAACACCGCCGGCTTCAAGCAGCGGCGAACGCAGTTTCAGGATCTGCTCTACCAAGATCTGGTCGCGCCGGGCAGTAGCGCTTCCACGTCGACGGAAATTCCCACCGGCTTACAACTGGGGCTGGGAACCCGTGCCGTGTCGAATGAAGTCATTTTTCTTCAGGGCGACTATGTCGAGACGGGAAACGAGCTGGATCTTGTGATCGAGGGAAGAGGTTTCTTCCAGATCCGGTTGCCCGACGGACAGATTGCCTACACTCGGAGTGGGGCCTTCCATTTGGATCGAGACGGGAACCTCGTCACGGCGTCCGGCGATCCCTTGGAACCTCAGGTGAATATTCCCCGGGAGGCAACCAAGATCAGCATCGCAGCGGACGGAACCGTATCGGTCAACTTGGCCGGACAAACGAACGCCCAGCAGGTGGGTCGCATCGAGCTCGCGGTGTTTGCGAATCCCGCCGGTCTTAACAGTATTGGGCGCAACCTTTATCTCCAGACGGCCGCAAGCGGAGACCCCGTCACGGGCAGCCCGGGAGAGAACGGAGTGGGTACGCTGCTGCAGGGTTTTCTCGAGAAATCGAACGTTAACGTGGTCAAAGAAATGGTCAATCTCATTACCAGTCAAAGGGCCTATGAGGCGGGCTCGCGGGTGATCCGGACCGCGGACCAGATGTACCAGCAGGTTACCAACATGGTCCGCTGATGGATGTGGTTTGGAGAGCGGAGAAAGCTCCATGCTACTCGTTTGGCTTTGTCGGCGACATCTTGGATGGATCGTTCCTCTGGTGGTAGGAGCAATCTGGTCGGTTGCAGCGGGATCGGCCGACGGCTCGATGATCCGGATTCCATCGGAGGTGGAAGTTTGTGGAGAACGGCTCCGACTGGGAGATCTGGTGCCGGATACGCTTCCTGAGTGGGCGGACGTCGACCTGGGTTATGCGCCGTATCCCGGACACGTGCGCTGGTTGCGCCGATCCGAGATAAGTGCGGCACTCCACCGCGCAGGGCTCACCTGGGAGGACGTGGATATTCCCGAACGGATTCTGGTTCGGCGGGGACGACAAGTCCTGGAACCTTCCCTCGTCCGGCAAGCGGTGTTGTCTTATCTGCAATCCTGTTGGCCTAGGTTTCGGGTGTCCACCGACGAGATGGAGCTGCCCCGAGAGGTGTATTTGCCGGAGGGTGATGTCACGGTGGAGGTGGTCGCTTCACGTCAGCCCGTGCGATTCGAGCATCTTACGCTCCGCTTATCCATACGAGTGGACGGTCGGAGCTACACGAGCCGGTGGGTTTCGATGAGCGCGCGTATGACTGGGCCGGTGCTGGTGGCGGCCAGGGCTCTTTCGTATGGCGACGGTTTGAACCAATCCTCGATCCGGGTGGAGGAAAAGACCTTGACTGATCTGGAAGGGGTTCTGACGGATCCGTCGGAGGCAATCGGGGCTGTAGCAGTGTGTCCCCTTCGAGAGGGAGAGGTGATCCGTCGAAAGCACGTGCGTGCTCCGGTCCTGGTGAAACGAGGAGAGGTCGTCACTCTGGTGGCCCGAGGGTCCGGTTTCATGGTGTCGGCGACGGCTCGGTCGAAGGACTCCGGGGGTGCCGGTGATTGGATCGAGGTCCAGAACCTGGAGAGCAAGCAAACGGTGACCGCCCGCGTGGTCGGGACCGGTCAGGTGGAAGTCAGGCTTCCGGAGGTGAGGTGATGGTGCGGCGAATGTCCATCTGTAGTATGGCGGCTGTGGTGCTACTGGTCGGTTGTGGGCCGGAGAAGCCTCAGTCGCAGGTGCAACGAGGACTCGAGGAATACGCTCGAGTGGCCCGCAACTTGAAGATTGACGACGGCGTGGACGACGGGTCGGTGTGGACCGACAACGCCGGATGGGGCGACGCCTTCCGCGACGTGAAAGCTCGCAGGTTGGGTGATTTGGTGACGGTCCAGGTGGTGGAAGCCACCAGTGCCATCCACGAGGCGACCACCGAGTCGAGCCGGGCGAGCGAAGTTTCTTACAACGTCAACAACCTGGCTGGAGCCGAAAAGAAGGTGGCGGAACTTCCCAATTTGGTAAGTGCCGACCGTTCCTCAACGTTCACCGGAGACGCCGCCACCAGCCGCCGCAGCACCGTGTCGACCAGTCTCACGGCTCGAGTTGTCGAGGTTTTTCCAAACCGCAATCTTCTTATCGAGGCGAATCGGGAAGTCCTCGTCAACGGCGAGCGGCAACTTGTAACACTGCGAGGGGTGGTTCGGCCCACCGACATTTCCGCTGACAATGTCGTGCTGTCTACGCGGATCGCCGAAATGGAGCTGGAGGTGGACGGGCGGGGTCTGGTGGCCGACGCTCAGAAGCCCGGGTGGCTCTTCAAAGTTCTCAACGGAATCTGGCCGTTCTGACAGTGATAGAGGAGGTGGCAGATGCGAGGTAAGGCGCTCGTCATGATCGCTGTTTTGGGGATCGGAAGTACCGGCGTCTTTGCCGCTCCTTCGCGCCTGAAGGACATTGCCCGGATTCAGGGGGTGCGGCCCAATCAGTTGATCGGTTACGGTTTGGTGGTAGGGCTTGACGGCACGGGTGACAGCCGGCAGACGCGCTTCACCACTCAGACCCTCAGTAACCTGCTGCAGTTGGAAGGAGTTGTGGTCGACGCCCGCTCGATCCAGGTATCCAACACGGCTGCGGTGATGGTGACGGCGGAGCTGCCTCCGTTCGCCCGGGTGGGCGGCCGTATTGATGTGACGGTGTCCTCCATTGGAGACGCCGACAGTCTGCAAGGTGGCGTTCTTTTGATGACTCCGCTTCGTGCCGCCAACGGTCAGGTGTATGCGGTGGCACAGGGACCCGTCTCGATCGGAGGCTTTTCCGCCCGTACGATGACGGCTTCCGTACAAAGGAATCAGCCCACGGCCGGTCGAGTTCCCGGAGGTGCCCTGGTGGAGCGGGAAGTGGGTTTCGAGCTGGCGGATCGCCCGGCCTTGCGTTGGATATTGGATCACGACGACTTCACCACCGCCCGGCGGACAGCCGAAGTCATCAACGCCAAGCTGGGTATGGAGGCCGCGCGAGCGCTGGACAGCCGGACGGTCGAAGTGATCGTCCCGGCCGCCTACCGTGATCGCGTGGTTGAGTTTGTGGCCGAAATGGAGAACCAGACGCTCGAGGTGGATCGGGTGGCCAAAGTGGTCCTCAACGAGAAGACCGGAACGGTGGTCTTCGGGGGAGACGTCAAAGTGGCTCCCGTTACGATCGTTCACGGAGCGTTGACCGTTCAAATCGGGACGGAGTTTGTAGTGTCGCACCCCGAACCTTTTTCTCAGGGACGGACGGTGGTGGTTCCCGAGCAGACAGTGGAGGTCACCGAAGGCGCGGGAGACATGGTTTCGATCCCCCAGGGGAGCAGCATCGAAGAAGTGGTGCGGGCCCTACACTCCATTGGCGCGACGCCGCGTGACATCTTGGCCATCATTCAGGCCATCAAGGCGGCCGGAGCATTGCAATCGGAACTGGAGATTATCTGAAACCATGGACGCGCAGTTGCAAGGTCTTGCCTGGATCGGTACTTCGAGTTTGCGGGGACAGCGCCTACGTTCGCAGACGCCCGAGGAAGTGGCCCGTGAGTTCGAGTCTTTGTTTCTGCAGCAGCTCCTCAGTGTGCTGCGTCCTGTACGAAACGAGGGCGACGAGGAAGGATTTCTGGGAGGAGCGGGTGACGACGTCTATGGGGGCATGATGGAGCAGGCGTTGGCCGAGGCGTTGGCGGCTGGGGGAGGCATTGGATTGGCGGAGCCGATTCTGCGCTTCCTGCAGAGTCTAAAGGCGGACTCGGACGGTAATCCGCAGAGTGAGCTTCCCCGCCTCGCTGCGGAGGAAGTGGGACGCCGCCTGGCCGACGAGCTCCGGGACGCTCGGGTTACGTCTCTTCCCGGCCTGCGGCGCGATCCCTTCTCGGGAGAGGAACGTTTTCACCGGGGCGTTGACTTGGGGTTGCCCCCCGGCAGTCCGGTTAATGCGGTTACCTCCGGTCGTGTTGTGTTTGCGGGACGTCAGGGAGCTTACGGTAATACGGTGCTGATTGTCGGACCGTCGGGTGACAGCGTTCGGTACGCTCATCTCGACGAAATCCGGGTGAAGGAAGGAGATGTTGTTGGCAGAGGTGACGTGGTAGGTACGGTGGGTACTACGGGACGGTCCACGGGTCCGCATCTCCACTTGGAAATGAAGACGGCGGGTCGCCTGGTGGAGTTGGAGGGTTAGCGTGCCGTTCGCAGACAGGTGCGCTAAAGTATTCAGGTCAGATGCCGATAACAATTGCGAGCCTCGAACTATCCAGCCATTGTGACATGGCTGGCTGTGAGGGTATGAAGCGATGAAAATTGACGGCAATAACCCAATCTTACGGCCTGAGCTGCTGAATCCGCAGGACCAGAATACTCAGAGCCCTCGCGCCGGCGAGCAAAAGGAAGCCGGGGTCAGGATTCCGCGTGACCGTGTAGAGTTGTCCGTTTCGGGACGCGAGCTGGAACAGCTGGCCCGCAAGGTCGCGGAGGCCCCTGAAGTCCGGGCCCAGCGCATCGAGCAGCTGAAAGCCAGCATTGAGGCCGGCACGTACAACGTCAAAGCCGAAGAGATCGCTGAGGCGATCATCACCGGCAGCCTTCTGGACCGAACGGTGTAAGAATCGCTGCTTCCGCTGAGGCTGCTGGGATCGTCTGGGCTGATCGTGGGAGAGGGAGATGCTCTACGAAATCGATCAGATCCGGGATCACTGGCAGCGAGTCGAGCAGGATCGACCCCCGCAGAAGCGCAAGCACCCCCAACCTCAAGTCACTTCCAGCACGAAGAAACCTGACACTCCAACCTCGGAGGAGTCGGACGGTTCCTCGGAGTCTGAAAAACAACGATTGGATCTGGAAGTATGAGCGCAGCGGAAGAGTTGATACAAGGTCTGACGGCTCTCGCCGAGGCTTATCGTGACTTGCTTGCCCTGGAAGAGCGCCGCCTGGAGGTGTCGCTGACGGGAGACCGGGTGGAAGCGGAGACTCTTCTGGTGTTGGAGGAACGACGCACGGAGGAGGCCCGAGAGCGCTTGTATGCTGTACGTGAGAGGTTGGCTGGGCAATCCCTCGGCGAGTTGCTGAGTACGGCGGAGGACGGCGACCGGCGACGTACCAAGAAGGCTGTAGCCGAGCTGATTCGAACGGTCGAGCAGTTGCGGGTTACGTTGACCCGAACGGGCCGGTACTACGCTACGACGACGCGTTTTGTTCAGGCGTTCCTGCAGCATTTTCCTTCCGTGTCGGGATGCTATGGCCAGGACGGAGTTATTCCTGCGACCGGCTCCAACGGATCCGCGAATGTGAGGGTATAGCATGGGTGGAATCTTTGGTGCTTTACAAATCGGATTGAGGAATCTTTCCAACGCGCAAGCCGGCATCTTCGTAGTCAACGAGAACGTGGCCAACGTGAACGTGGAGGGTTACAGCCGTCGACGCGTCATTTACCAGCCGGGTCCTTACGAACAACGTCCCTACGGACTGATCGGGTCCGGTGCCGAGATCCAGCGGATCGAGTCGGTAAGGGACGTGTTCTTGGAAGCCAGGCTCCTGCTCGAGCACCAAGCCACAGGTTTCTTTGCCGGGCAAGAGTACGGGGTCACGCAGCTTGAGCCGATCATGAACATTTCCAGCGGCCAAGGGGTTTCCGACGAGATGTCCAAGTTCTTCGACGCATTCTTGGAATTGGCTTCCGATCCTTCCTCTCTTTCTCTGCGGCAGGTCGCTCTCGCCCAAGCCGACGCCTTGGCCTCGCGCATCCGTACGACCGCGTCTCAATTGGGAGCCGTGGAAGAGAACTTGAAGATGCGAACCCAGGACCTCGTCAACGACGTCAACGGGTTGTTGCACCGGATCGCGGCGATCAACACCAAACTCCAGCCCATGCTGAGTCTCGGCCAGGACGGCGGGCCCCTTTACGATGAGCGACAGAAGTTGCTGAATGAGTTGGCCCGGAAGATCGACATCCAGGTGCAGACAGACCAATCTGGCAACATGGTGCTCACCACGGGCTCGGGACGGCTCCTGTTGATGGGTGACGAGGCCAACGAGCTGTCGTTTGAGGCGACCGCCTCGGATGTCATTATCAGTCTTCAAGGCGAGGACATCACCTCGGAGATCCAAAAGGGTGAGCTGGGAGGACTCCTGGCGTTTCAAACCGGGACTCTGAGTTCGGTAAGGGATTCGTTGAATACGCTGACCAAGGAGCTGGCGGACGCCGTCAATGCGGTGCACCAGGCCGGCGTCGACTTGGACGGTGAACCCGGGGGAGTGTTTTTCTCGACGGTGGCCGGGCAAGAGGCCCGTACGATTTCCGTCGCCGTTATGAACTTTCGAGACATAGCGGCCGCCGAGCCTGGGGCCGGCATCGGAAACGGCTCCAATGCCCAAGCTATCGCCGACTTGAGGGACAAAGAGATCTCCGAACTCGGCGGACAGACTCTGACAGAGTACTTTTCTCAGATTGTCTTCGAGGTTGGTCTTGCGGGTCAGACGGTTCGGTCCAGTTTGGACTTACAGACCCAAATGCTCCGACAGCTGGAGAATCAGCGGGAGTCGGTGTCGGGCGTTTCGCTGGATGAGGAGGCGATCACCTTGATTCAGCTTCAGCGTTCCTACGAGGCAAGCGCTCGGCTGATTCGGGTGCTGGACACTCTCCTCGAAGAAACGATCAATCTGGTGCGTTCTTGATTCGACGAACAACTGTGGACGGTGATGCGAGACAGCCGAAGGACTGGGAGGTTTGAAGCATGAGGATCTCAGAGAACAGCATGATCCAGGATTATCTGAAAAACCTGGAGGAGGTTCGGGAACGCTGGTTCGATTGGAATTCACAGGTGTCGTCGGGGAAGAAGCTTCGGAAGCCCTCCGACGGTCCTTCTGAGAGCTCCCGACTGGTGCGGATTCGAGATGAGTTCAGTCGCATCAATCAATACATGCGAAATCTCAGCCGGGCCGACTCGAAGCTTGCGCTGGCCGACTCAACGCTGAATTCGGTTCGGAACCTGACGATCCAAGCTTCGGAGAAAGCGAGTTTCGCCTTGACCGGTACGACGAGTCAGACGGGGCGCGAGGCCATCGCTCTGGAACTGCGCGGAATCTTGGAAAACCTGGAAGCGTTGGCTTCCACCAGTCAGGACGGTCTCTATATCTTTTCGGGGAGTCGAGTCGATGCACCTCCTCTCGACGACAGCGGCGGCTCCTACGTTTATCAAGGGGACGACCGTGTGCCCGAAATCGAGATTGCGCCGGGAGAAAGGGTGCAGGTGAGTGTTACCGGCGGGGAGATCTTCACGAATCCTGCAGGCGACGTAATGAACTCATTACGGAGGTTGATCGACCATCTTGAGGCCGGAGACATCGATCAAGCACGATTGGCCTTCGGTGAGCTACAGCAAGGGGGCAAGGCGATCGACGGCGCCCGCTTCAAGGTCAGCAAGGGAATTACGCAGGTGGAAAACGCTCGGACCCGCTTGCAGGATCGGCTTCAGAACCTCACTCAGGAAGTCAGCAGTCTCGAGGACGCCGACATGGCGGAGGCCATCTCGCGTATGGTCCAGGCGGAGACGGCCCTGAACGCCTCTCTTCAGGCGGGGGCGCGTTTGCGGCAGGGTAACTTGTTCGACTTTCTCGGGTAGAGTGACTCACCCACTGTCGTCAAGGCCGGCATTATGGAATCACCCTCCGACGGCGGGTTACATGCTTGACGTGACGGGGCCGGCCCAGACAGGAACGGCGGGCGGTATCACGCGGGCGGATCGGAAGCGCCCCGTGCAAGCATGACCTTGCCCGACCGGTTTAGGGCTGACGTCGGATTCCTCGGTTAGAATAGCCGCCGGTAGGGAACCTGGAGGCAACCAGGGGGTGAAATGTGGCGGAAAGCTTTGCAGTCGGACTTGGGGGTGAGGTGGAAGTCTCATGGGACCTTGCAGATCTGCGCTGTTGAAGATGGAAGCCGAGCTCGGGCCGCCGAGACGGGATAATTTTTATGTTAGGAAGCGTATTTTGATGATGGCAGGTGGCGGATGCCGCTGGAAGTGAAAGACACAAGATTCGGGACGATTCGGTACGAGGAGGGTGACGTCATCGAAGTGACTGACGGACTCCCCGGGTTTCGTCATCTTCGCCGTTTTCTTTTAATCGAGAGTGATGAGCTGGCGCCCTTAAAGTTCTTGCAATCCCTGGAGGAGCCGTTCCTTTCTTTTCCTCTCATCGACCCGCGCATCGTGGTTCCCGACTACCGGGCCGAGATAGATGAAACGGGACGGGAGGGGCTGGAGCTGGAAGAACCGAAGAACGCGCTCGTCTATTGTATTGTCACCCTGGCGGAAAGGCCGGAGAATTCCACCGCCAATCTCAGAGCGCCGCTGGTGATCAACACCGCCAACATGCGTGCGGGTCAATTCATCCTCCAGGGCGCCGAGTACTCGGTCACGGAGCCGCTGCTGAGGTCCTGATGCTGGTTTTCACCCGTAAATCAGGCGAGAGTTTGATGATCGGTGACGACATCGAGGTGAAGGTTCTCTCGGTGGGATCCGATCAAGTGCGGGTTGGAATCTCGGCGCCTCGCAAGATTCCGGTGCACCGCCGGGAGGTCTATGAGGCCATTGCGGCGCAAAATCTGGCCGCCAGTCGTTCCGAAGCTCCAAGTGCGGAATTGATCCGGCGGCTCCAGCAACTCGGTCGGCAAGAATGAGTTTTGGTGGTTGACCGAATGTTACGGGTTGGAGGGGAACGGCGAGAGGCGAACGAGCACTTTTCCTGCGTGTCGGTAAGAACGCCTTCGCCGGTATGGACGACGTCGGGAATGGCATGAGCGGACTCGGATAAATGGGAATGGACCGTAGCCAACCTCGGGTCGTTGCCTTTGTAGTGGCCCGGCTTTCTTCTTCCCGCTTACCAGGCAAACAACTCCTTCCTATCGGCCCCAAGCCGTTAATCGCTTGGACCGTCGAGGAACTGAAGCGTTGCCGTACCCTGGGCAGGATCGTGCTGGCGACCACCGCGGATCCGGCCGATCAGAAGTTGGAGGAACTTTCTCGGGAACTTGGTATCGGGTGCTTTCGCTATACCGGAGATGTGAACGAGGTCACAAGCCGCCTGCGGGCGGCGGCGGAACAGGAGGGGGCGTCGGTGTGCGTGCTGATAAGCGGCGATTGCCCCTTGATCGACGCCGAAATGATCGATGCGGCCGTGGCCGCGCTGCTTCAAGCTCCCGAGGCGGACTATGTTGCCTGGCGGCCGGCCCTACTGGACTCGGCCTTGGAAGGGGTCAGTGTCGCCCGCCTTCGGGCATGGCGCCTGGCCGATGATCTTGCCGATCGACCGGAACTGAAGGAACACCAGTTCCCCTTGCTTTACCGCCGACTGGACCTGTTCCACAGCGTCTCCTGCACCGTTCCGGAAAGCCTTTGTTTCCCCCGGCACCGGTGGTCGGTGGATACGGTGGCCGATCTCGAATTCTTCCGGACGCTTTATGAACGGCTGGAAGCGGCCGGACTACCCTTTCATCTGCGCGCAGCGGTGGCCTATGTGAAACAGCATCCGGAGCTGTTGCAGATCAACGCCCATGTGCGTCAGCGCAAGGTGGAAGACCGACCCCGGCGCGTTGGTTTTGTAATCGACTCCGGAGGGGAATACGGCTACGGGCACCTTTCCCGTTGTCGGGAGCTGGCCTGGCAGCTGGTGGAGCGGCTTGGCTGGGTGGCTGAATTCGTGGTCGACGACGTACCGTCCGGCGATCTTCTGATCGAGGCGGGATTTCGGGTGAGGAAGGGGACGGTGGGGCGTCCGGTGCGGGGAGAGGGGAAGAGAGTCGAGGAAGCTCCGGAGCTTTTGCGGGATTTTGACCTTTTGGTCGTCGATATTTCCGACCGGCGGGGTCTACCCCCCGGCTGGCGGAAACGCCTGCCTGATCTCGCGGTGGTGGTCGTCGAACAGTTCACGCCTTGGGTTCGGGAGAGCGACCTGGTGATCGCCCCGAACGTTTTGGGCAAGGGTGCCGAGCGGTTGGCGGACTGGCCGGGCCGGTTGTTGGAGGGCCCGGAGTATATGATTCTGCGTCGGGAAGTACGGCGGGCGGTGCAGGAGCCGCAGCCTGAGCGTGAGTTCGATCTCTTCGGCTACTTTCACTCCGCCGAGCGTGCTCAGGCGCTTGAGAAGTGGGCGTCGACAGCCCGTCGGAAATCTCGGGTCTGCACGGGGTGGACGCCGACCTTCTTGGATCTCTTGCGGGCTTCGCGGGCGTTTGTCAGCGGCTTCGGCGTAAGCTTCTATGAGGCGGCGGCCTTGGGAACCGTGCCGATCTGTTGGCCCGACAGCGACGAGCACCGGGAGGATGCCCTGCGCTTCTATCGATGGTGGGGGGTTGATCCTCTGATGATCGAAAAACCGGAGGACCTGATCAGCTTGTGGGATTTGGTGGAGAGGATACGACGGGAAGGGCTTCCCCGGATTGAGGACGGGACTCCTCGGATCGTCGAGGCGATGGCGGAGTTGGTGACAGGCAGACGTTCGCACTGATCTTGCGTGCAGTTTCGAGGTTGGAATGGCGGGAAATCTGCTGGTGACCAGCATTGGTGCGAAGGTCCCTTTGCTGCGTGCGGTCAAGAACGCCTTGACCCGCGTGGATCCGGCGGCCCGCCTGGTGGGAGCGGATTTAGACGGTCAGTGTATCGGGCGATGGTTTGTGGATGTGTTCTGGAAGACACCTCCCTTGGAGGCGTTGGCTCCTTACGAAATGGTGGAGTTCTGCCGGCGTCATGAGGTGCGTTGGCTGATTCCGACGAGGGACGCCGAGCTTCCGGTCTTTTCGAGATGGGTGGAAGAAGATGGGATCGATCTGCCGAGGGTCCTGGTCCCTTCTTCCCGGACCGCCGAGCTATGTGGTGACAAGCTTCGTTTCGCTCGGGCACTGGCGGATCGAGCGCCGGTGATTCCCACCTGGGACGTGTTGCCGGAGCGTCCTCCCGAGCGGTTTCCCGCCGATCGCTGGGTGGTAAAGGAACGACCGGGAGCGGGAAGCCGGAGGATCTA
>Ga0116188_1001693_pt1 | contig 18553 bp, 18 predicted proteins | sample AD_JPNTR2_MetaG_FD_89807 | JGI IMG/M metagenome (GOLD analysis project Ga0116188, IMG submission 89807) | Active sludge microbial communities of municipal wastewater-treating anaerobic digesters from Japan - AD_JPNTR2_MetaG | ecosystem: Engineered > Bioreactor > Anaerobic > Digestate | place...
CATTGACATTTTATAAACTTACTTATATAATTTTTGGTAAAGGCTTCATAATAGATATATAATAATATAACAAATATTAAAAATTAATTTTGAACCTTTGAATTGGAGGTGGTTGAAAAATGAACAGAGTTCTTCCTGCAGAGGAGCCCATAACAAGGTCGGTCGCCTATATAAAGGAGAGTGGCAGACGCCTTGGGCTCAGGAAAGAGGAGATAGATGCGATAATCCATCCTCAGGAGACCAGAATCTTCAGGCTTTCATGCAAGATACTGGGTAAAGCAGTGACGTTTTCAGGGGTGTTGTGCCTTCACAATAATGCACGTGGACCATACAAAGGAGGTATCCGTATAGCTCCTGATGTGGATATCTGGGAGACTGTAGAACTTGGAAGGCTTATGACACTCAAAACCGCCGTCTCAGACATAGAATTTGGAGGAGGAAAGACTGGGATCAGGGTCGACTGGAATTACCTCTACAAACTCTACGATAAGAAGCCACAAGATAGAGAATTCGAGAAGATTGTTTCTCTTGATATTGTAGAATATTATGCCCAAATCTACCGTGACCTGTTCAGCAAGCATATCTATATTCCGGCGCCTGATATGGGGACAGGACCTGATGAGATGGCATTCATATATAATGAAACTATGGACCCAGCTTCAGTAACAGGGAAGCCAGAGGGAACTCATGGATGGCTCCCAGGGAGGAAAGAAAGCACAGGATACGGATGTGCCTGTGTAACAAGGATATCCGTTGAACGGATTATGGGCAAGGATATCTCTGAGGTAAGCGTGGCAATCCAGGGCTTTGGAAATGTTGGAAGTTATGTAGCAAAGTATCTATACGAATCAGGTGCAAAGATCGTAGGAATTAGCGATATATTTGGTGGAGTTTATGATGAGCATGGTCTCGATATAGAGAAACTAACAGAGTACTCGAAAAGATTCGGGACAGTCGTTGGATATGAGGGAAAATCTATCTCTAATGCTGAACTTCTGTGCCTTCCTGTAGATGTATTGATCCCGGCAGCCGCTGGAAATGTGATAGGGGTGGAGGAGGCTAAGAAACTTCAGACTAAGCTCATTGTAGAGGCTGCCAATGTCCCGATTACACTTGAAGGTATGGAGATTCTGAATGAGAGAGAAATTCCAGTCATCCCGGATATTATAGCCAACTCAGGGGGCGTAATAGCCTCTATGGAGGAATACTCCCATTCTCTAAGCGCCCTTAAGACAAGGCGGGAAGAGGTCTTTAAAGTTCTTGAAGAGAAGCTTGGTCAGGCACTGGATGATTCATGGGATATTGCAGACTCCGAGATGATTGACCTGTGTCAGGCAGCCGTAGATCTTGCGGTAAAAAGGGTTTATCAGGCTATGAAGAACAGGCGATATATCTGAGAGTCTAGAATATTCTAGACTCTCGAAAATTCCCTGATAAAAAAGAGATGAAGGAGTAACCTACAGATAAATTTAATTAGAGTTTTTAGAAATCTTGGTTATTATACGAGGAGGTGTTTCTTATGAAGTTTTTAAAGTATCTTATAGTAATGTCAGTATGCACAGGTTTAATTCTTGGAGTTGTCCCAATCTCTTTTTCTCAAGAGAAATCCAGTCTGGGACAGTATTCTACTATCTCTGAGTATCAAAAGGCAACAGGGAAAAAAATAACAGGGTTTAACGAGGCACCGGAATTGGCTGAGCTTGTAAAGCAGGGTAAATTGCTGCCAGTAGAGAAGAGACTACCTGATGAACCAGCTGTGGTAGAACCTGTGGAAGAGATTGGTCAGTACGGTGGAACCTGGCGTACAGCGCATATGAGTAATTCCCCATTTATGCTAACCGCATATGACCCCCTCTTGCGCTGGGATGGAAATGGGAAATCGATCATATCCAATATTGCGAAAAGCTGGCAAGTTACTGATAACGGGAAGAGCTTTACCTTTTATCTAAGAAAAGGAATCAAGTGGTCTGACGGCAAACCTTTTACAGCGGGTAGCTTTATAGGAGGGAACGATTACCTTGGAGAGAAGAGTTGTTATAAGCACCATCCAACTCCCATGGAGGAGATCATCCAGTGAACTAGAAAGGATTAAAGCAGAGAATCTAGGACTTATCTTTGAATCTTTGGAGGAAGCCGGTAAACGGGGTTCGGATGTAACAGTATTCGGTGAGATCGCTAACTTTGTGCACATCCCATGGACAAAGGAGAATTTCAATCGATACCTAGATACGGTGCCAGGACCTATTACGGAGAGGTTGGGCAACATAGCCCAGAGATACTCTATGAACATCATAGCTCCTCTCTTTGCAATTACAGGGGGAAAGATCAGAAATACAGCGGTTATCATAGATAGAAGCGGAGAAGTCGTAGGTCAATACTTCAAGGTCCATCTTCCGTTGGAAGAAGCTAAATGGGCTGTTCCGGGCGAGGAAATTCTTACTTTCGACATGGATTTTGGAAGAATAGGCATAATGATCTGTATGGACATAGAGTATCCGGAGCAGGCTCTAGTCCTGATGATAAAGGGTGCAGAACTTATCTTTTTCCCTCACCTCCAGTCTAGCTGGGGAGAGGTCGACTGGGAGATAAGGTACAGGTCCCGCGCTATAGATACAGGGTTGTATTTGGTATCTTCAAGTTATGGGATAGAGAAAGAGGATTCCTGGAAACCAGGAATGCTCCTGGGCAGAAGTGGAATAGTCGCCCCTGACGGAATAATACTGGCTGAAGCTTCTAGGTATGAAGGTATCGTCACGCGTGAGATCGATTTGGAACAGAAAAGGCTCTCCAACTTTCATTTCGCCGATGGAGACTATAACAGGACCCTTGCTATACTGTCCAGTCGCAGACCAGAACTTTACGGGGAACTAGTAAACCCAGCTTCCAAGGAAAGAGCCCTGAGGTCCATCAGGGAGACTCCAAAAAATTCTGGTTGTGGAGACAAGCAAAATTATTGGTAGGAGGCTAAAAAAGTGAGACAAGAAGGTTGGAGACAATATAAAGAAAGCTTAAAATACCTAGCAAGTGGTAGCTCCACATCTTCAAAGATACCTATTTATGAAAACATCGAGCCACCTTTAATTGTCAAGGGTAAGGGATGCAGAGTCTGGGATGTAGATGGAAACGAATATATTGATTTCAGAAATGCACTTGGTCCTGTTTCTATAGGTTACTCGATAGATCAGATAAACAGCCAAATAAAAGAGCAACTTGATAATGGAATAATCTTTGGGCATCCAAGTCCCATTGAGGGAGAGGTTGCAAAACTACTTGTTGAGAATATCCCCTGTGCCGAAAAAGTTAGATTTTTAAAGACAGGTGGAGAAGCTATCTCTGCCTGTATCAAGATAGCTCGTGCCTTCACAGGGAAAAATAAAATAGTTCACTGTGGTTATAATGGATGGCTAAACAATCTTGCCTTAGGAGAAGGGATGCCCCCAGGGATATCAAAAAGTCAGCCATTAAGAGGAGTTCCTCAGCAAATCTCGTCCCTCCATTTTACACTTCCGTGGGCAGTAATAGAGAGATGGATAAAACTTTTCGAGAAGGAGGGAAATGACATTGCAGCAGTTGTTGTTGCATCAGCATACCAGGATATGGAAAAAGGAGAAGATTTTCTGCCGCAGGTAAGAGAGTTAACGAGAAGATATGACAGCCTGATGATAATGGATGAAATAGTAACAGGGTTCAGACTGGCGATTGGAGGAGCGCATCAATATTTTAACTTCTTGCCTGATATGGCTGTGTTTGGGAAGGCAATGGCAAATGGCATGCCAATATCTGCATATCTTGGAAAGTCAGAATTAATAGAACTGGCAAGGGAAATTGGAATCTCCTCAACCTTTGGAGGAGAAACACTCTCCCTCGCCTCCGCAAAAGCAACAATAAGGTTTTACACTGAAAATGAGGTAACCTCCCATTTATGGCAGATGGGGAATCTTTTAAAAGATGGCATAAACGAGATTTTCAAAAGATATAATTTCCCCTGTGAGCTGAAAGGTTTCGGTCCCTGTCCACAATTTGTTTTCAAAGACGATTTAATGAAAGATAGGTTCTTTCAGGGGTGCTATAGAAATGGGGTTTCTTTTTATCATGTCGTTTATGTTAACTATTCACACAAAGAAAAGGACATAGAAGAGACGCTAGAAAGAGTTGAGGAGACTATAAGGGAGTTGAAAGATGCCAGATAAAGAAACTTGTCCAATATTCGATATAAATGTGCATCTGGGGTGTTGGCATAACCAGAGGCTACCTTATACATCACCACTCCAGCTGCAGAAAAAACTGAACTCTTTAGGGATTAGAAAAGCCTTTGTCTCAAGCAATCAAGCTATTTTTTACAGTGACCCTGAACCAGGTAACTTAGAGCTTTTAAATAAAGTAAAAAGATATCCTCTGTTCGTCCCTGTCCCTGTCTTCAACCCTAATATACCGAATTCAGAGGAGATATTGAGAAAATATTCAAAGCTGAAAATAAAAATAATAAAACTCTTTCCATCCTTCCACAACTATTCCCTTAATTCTGAAAAAATTAAATCTGTATTAAAATTCTGTCTCCTTGAAGGCTTTATAATTTTAATCCAGATGAGGATGGAAGATGAAAGGCTACAGCATCCTACTTTAAAGACCAACCCGTTGGATATAGATAAAATTTTAGAGATCGCAGAAATGTATCCCTCCCTTCCTATAATCTGTCTTTCAGGCTACTTTAACGAATGTGTAAGGTTAGCCCAAAATTCCTCCAATATTTACCTCGACATTTCATTCGCAGAAAGATTGGATACTATAAAAGCTCTTCTCGATGTTATTCCTCTTTCAAGGATAGTTTTCGGCTCACATACGCCATTTTTCTATCCTGAATCAGCGTTATTAAAGGTAGAATCTTCAGAGATTCCTCTTTGCTGGAAGGAACATATTCTTTACAAAAACATTGAAACCCTTATGGAGGAAAGATGAATATTATAGACATTCATGTTCATCCTGAACTTGAGGATCAAGATTACAGTTTAACAGAAAAAATGATAGGGTTAGCAAAAAGGTATGGAGTGAAACATATATGTCTGCTAGGGGATGTCCTACACTTCGGTTATGATCCATCAGAAGAGCAGATAAGAAAAATTAATGACCAGACAATAGAGTTAGTTGAGAAATGGTCAGATTTCTTCTTTGGATTCTGCTTTCTAAATCCCAAACATCCAGAAGAGTTTATGCAACAAGAGGCAGGACGCTGTTTCAAAAACAAAAACTTTAAGGGGATAAAACTGGAGGTTGCAGTAAATGCCAGGAATAAACACGTGGAAAAGGTCATGCGTATTGCACGAAATATGAATATTGTTGTACTTCTCCATTCCTGGAGTACAGAGATCATTGATAATAGGGAACATCAATCTGACCCTGAGGATATAGCCTACCTAGCTTCCCATTTTCCTGATGTAAAAATTATTATGGCACATGTGACATCAGCAAGAGAGCGCGGCGTGCTTGCCATAAAGCCATTCTCGAATGTCTGGGTAGATACCTCTGGAGGACAGCCTATTGCAGGAACTATCGAGTATGCAGTTGAAAAGCTCGGATCTGAGAGGATACTTTTTGGTTCTGATGCTCCTGGGAGGGATTTTTCAGCACAGCTAGGAAAGATTTATGGTTCGAATATTTCAGAATATGCGAAAAGATCAATCCTAGGGGAAAATGCACGGAAACTTTTAGGGATAACTGATGGCTAGTCCCTATAAATTAATTTGGAGGATGAATAAGCTATGATTATTGATATCCATACACATCTGGGGAGAGTAACAAGGGAAGATATCCCGGTAACGGCAGAGGAATTGATAGAAAATATGGATAAATGGGAGATAGAGAAGGCGGTAGTGTTACCTTTAGATGCCACCCCTGAGGGGAGCACATTCTGGTTTACCACCGAACAGGTTCTGGAGGTTTACAGGAGATATCCAGATAGAATAATCCCATTCTGTAAACTTGATCCAAGGCAGATAGATAACTCCATGAAAACTGACTTCTCTTGGATTCTCCAGGAGTATAAGGACAAAGGATGCAGAGGTGTAGGTGAGATAACTGCAAATCTTTATATAGATGACCCCATGGGAATGAACCTCTTTGCCCAGTGTGGTGAGGCTAATATGCCTGTGCTGTTTCACCTAGTGGACCGAATAGGTGCTCAATACGGGCTCGTTGATAATATTTATTTACCAAGATTAGAAAGGATTCTGAGAGAACTTCCTGAAACTACTTTTATTGGACATGCTATGTCTTTTTGGGCAGAGATAAGTACTGATGTAACAGAAGAGACACGGGGAGGTTATCCGAAAGGACTGATTAAAAGCCCCGGGAGATTACAGGAACTGTTGAGGAAATATGATAATCTCTATGGAGACCTATCAGCAGGTAGTGGATTTAATGCTATTACGAGAGACCCGGAATATGGGTATAAGTTTTTAGAGGAGTTTCAGGATAAACTTTTATTCGGCACAGACTTCTGCCATCACAATCAGGAGGTTCCCATAGTAGATTATATAAAATCTGTTCTTAACGATGGAAAGATATCGAGAACCACTTATGAGAAAATAACACATATAAATGCTGAAAAACTTCTTAAAATGAAATAGGAATTCTCGCCGTATATCTTCAGATGAATATCCCAGCTGAAGCTACCATCTATAACCTGACCAAGCTTCTCTTCTGCCTCAATCCCAATATTGGAAAATACAATTTTCCTTTTTAGCAATAAAGGGAAATATTCCATATCTTCAAAATAGAAGATATTCTTACTTAAGTTTTTACCGGTTAAATCAGGATCTGAATTATACAAAAGGATAATGTTTAGTTATTACATCGTATCGAGATATACCTCTTTTCTCTCCCTGCTCGATTTATATATGGCAAGTATAATCTTTAACGCCTTCTTCCCCTCTTCTCCAGGGATCAGGGGGTCTCTATCATTTTTGATCGCATCTATCATATCCTGTATTAAAATCTGATGCCCACGATAACTCGCTACTCTTGGATCGGATGCGGTACTACCTGCAGTCTCGTAAGAATCTAACTTGAGTTCCAATCCTGGGACTTCCCATCTTGCAATCTTTTCTCCATTCACAAGAATGCTGCCGTCTACCCCATGAAATTCCAATCTGTGATCAAAGCCAGGCACTACAGATGTTGTCCCTTCTATAATACCTATCGCTCCGTTCTTATACTCTAAAACAGATACGGCAGTATCTTCAACTTCAATCTTCCTCGCCAATGTCCTGGTATATGCAAAGACAGAACCCACTTCTCCCATAATCCATTGCATAAGGTCTATGCAGTGTATCCCCTGGTTCATCAGGGCTCCTCCCCCGTCCAGAGCCCAGGTTCCACGCCAGTCTCCACTGTCATAGTAGGCTTGACTTCTAAAATATTTCATATATGCATCTCCAAGGATGAGCTTCCCTATAGCTCCCTGCGAAGTTACCTCTTTTATCTTCTTAAAGATACTCTGAGTCCTTCTCTGAAAGATACAGGCTAGCTTTCTTTTATACTCTTTACTGGCTGATATCATTGCATCCGCCTGTTCTAAAGTTATAGCCATAGGTTTTTCTGTAATAACATGTTTACCTCTCTTCATAGCCTCTATAGCCATTTCCGGGTGTAATCCACTGGGAGTGCATATGTTAACCACATCTATATCCGGTCTATCCAGCATCTTTTTATAATCTGTATACCAGTCACAGTTATACTTCTGGGCAAATTTTACCGCCTTTTCTTCAACTATGTCTGCCACCGCTACCAGTCTGGCCGAAGGGGTATTAACTATCCCCTCTGCATGATTTGGAGCGATAACCCCACAACCTATAATGGCAAAATTCAAAACTCTATCTTCCATATGATAGCCTCCTATACAGAGTATTCTTTCTCTACCTTCTTAAACGATTCAATCGTATAATCTATCTCTCTTTCTCCCCACCCTTCGTGCAGGTACAGCGTCATATGATCTTCCAGTGCTCTCTCAGCATCAGGACAGCAATTAGTGTAATCTATCTCTCTTGCCCCGGGCATACTCCAGGGATACTGAGAATTTCCATAGGTAACCCTGTTCCTTATCCAGTACTGGTTATAGATGGGAACAACATAATGTGCCCCTACTGGTAAGCCCAGTTCGGCTAATATTCTGGCAGCCTCCCACTTATCTATAGTTGCAATTTCCCTGTTAAATCTTACGAATGCAAACCAGGGATTTACTTCTACATTATCTATAAATCTCCATAGCTGAAACATCTTAAGACCAGACGTCCCCTCTCTCAATCTCTCAACCACCCATCGCCTCTTACCCTTTATATCAGCAAGCTTGGTAAGCTGGACTCTTCCTACTGCTGCCTGAAGTTCAGTCATTCTGTAATTTAGCCCCAGTAAGAGATTAGTCTTCTCTTCCGAATTAAATGGTTTCCCTCTATCAGAGAATCTCTTTGCATTCCAGTACAATTCTTCATTATTAGTTATAACCATTCCACCCTGTCCACCTGAATTCATATGTTTCCCTGCCATAAGACTGAACACCCCAAGATCCCCCATTGTTCCAACATACCTGCCCTTATATCTTGCACCATGAGCCTGAGCACAATCTTCTATTACGTATAGATTATGCCTCCTGGCTATCTCCATTATAGGGTCCATATCGCAGGGTTGTCCAGCCAGATGAACAGCTATTATCGCCCTGGTCTTATCAGTGATATTCTTTTCTATGGATTTTGGAGATATATTGAGTGTATCATATTCCACGTCTGCAAATATTGGTATACAATTCTGCATAAGTATTGGAGCAACTGTCCCCGGATCTGTTATCGGTGTTGTAATAATCTCACTTCCAGGTTCAAGCCTTAAAGCTCCTACAGCAGAATGCACTGCAGCCGTTCCCGAACTCACCGCAGCCGCATATTTTACCCCAAAGTACTCGGCAAATTCCTTCTCATAAGAGGCAACCTCTGGTCCTTTCCCGTACATATCGATAGCTTCTGGACCGGTCATCGTCTTTTCTACAACCCTAAGAATAGCATCTTTTTCTCTTTCATCAAAAATAATCCTTGGAGGAAAAGTAATTCTTTCCATAATCAAGACCTCCTATTTTCTATATTAGAATCCAATACTATAACCTCAAAATCTTTTAACAATTCTATCTTAAAAGATACTTTACCATCCTTCTTGTAAAGAGAAACTGGATTTTTATCACTCAGTGTATACCCGCTTTCTACTGAGCTATCTCTCACTGCAATCTCTATATCACTGACAGGATTTATATAAGTCAAAGGTCTCTGCATATCACCGGTATTATTTATCAGTTGTATTATAAGACGACCTGTCCCCCTCTGTCTATAGGTTTCAACATCCACAGTCGGGGGAGCACTCACTTCAATCTCTGAGGTCTTCAAGTTTTCCACAGCGTACTTTATAAGCTGCTCCTGGGTTGGTATCCTCTCTGACCCATAGAATGAACCAAGAGGAAATGCAAAATATATCACCCTGCCCTTACCAGAATTATTTATTATAACAGCAGGATAATCGCTTATACCTTTTATTGGCATATAGACCCCTTCTAGCGGATTCATAAAGAAGAATGGAGCTTTTATATTTTCCTTTATCTTAACCTTCAAGGCGTATGGAGACCTCTCTATAAGATTATTCTTATTAAATCCAAAGAAATCTTCGGTAGCGATTATATAATTTTCTCCTCTAACCGGAGGGAAAGCCTCCTCTATCTCTCTTATACCAAAAAGATTTAATCTCTCTTCAGTAAATTTTGGATTTCCCTTCTCATCATATAGACCTGCTTCAAATGAAGCTATCAGTATCCCTCCTTCTCTTACAAATGTCTCTATACTCCTCCACTGTATATCGCTGAGACAGGCAAAATCAGGAAGGATTAAGACTTTATATTTCGATAATTTTTCTAGATTCAAATCTTCGTCTAATACAATGTCAAACATTATATGGTTTCTTGTCAGTGCCGTAAAATATCCTTCATATGCATATGCCATAAGATTCTCACATACCTGTTTTCTCTTACCCCAGTCTATAATAGATTTACCTGACCCCATATCAATTATCAAGTCCTGCTCTTTACCGCTACCCAAATCTCTGTAAAGTTCTCCCAGACTAGATATATAGTATCGAGACGTCTGGGAAGAAAACAGGAGGGCGGTGTCGGTTACCGGTTCAAGGTCGGTAAATATGTCTTCATTTTCTTCCAAAAAACCCAGAGTCTCATTGAGAGGGGAACATCCTTCCGGTTTAAAATCATATCTGTATGTAGCGCCTCCCACCCATATGTTTCCATTACATCCTGTCGCCTGAAAGACCGATGACTTTATCTCTTCTGGAGTCAGAAATGTATAGTGCCACGGTCCCATACAGTAGTGGAATGCGGTTACTGCCGGTTTACCCGTTGCTCTCAGATATTTTGTTGTCATAGCAGAGGCATACAGGTTATGCCTTCCAGAAGAAGGGTGGAAGAATGCCTCAGCCAGAGAAAAATTCTGATATCTGGCAAGTCTCTTTGCATCTCTGGCCACTCTCCATCCTCCTGGATGCCAGGACCCGGCATTTAAAAAGATAACCCCGTTCGGATTTATCTTCAGGACGGCATTCTGTGCATCTCGTAAAAAATCAGCCATAGACATCTCCCTGAACTCTACAAACTCTTTCCATAGAGGGTCCTGCCAGTCTTCTTCTGGTATATCCTCTCCATAAATACTTCTAAACTTTTCTCTGCAGGAGTCACAGTAACAACAGTCGGGATATACTACCGGACCATCCAGGAAGACCCCATCTACTCCTGTCTTCATAACCTCTCCTATAAGCTTAAAAGCCCAGTCTCTCCAGGGAGAATTAACACAGAAAGTTGTTCCATTTCCGTAGAGAGGATGAAGCCTACCATATGACTCTCCACCTGAGGTCATCTGCTCCCAGCCAGGATGCTTCCTGGCGAAGTCATAACTGAACCAGTGCATATTCAGATAGACTAATAGTTTTATCCCGTATTTATGGGCATATGGGAGATAACTTCTCAGAGAATCAAAGTCTTCAAAGCCAGGATATCTTTCAAATCCTTCAGCCTGAAACGTCGTCAGATAGCCTAAACCGGGTGAAACACCAGGGGTTCCCACGATCCATTCACAGTTTATATGTAATTTCTCTTTCTTCATCCTCGCCAGACTTTCCAGGTCTTCATATCTTATTTTAGAAAAATCATCCATATAGTCCCATCGCATCATTCTTAATGGTCTATCCCACCATTGAGCCATAAGATACCTCCATTTTTAAATTTACAGTTATAATAGCACCGTTCCAGTAGAGTGTCAATATTCTGACAATTAACTGGAATTAAGAGGAGCTTGACTTTTTATTAAGTAAAGGTATAATTCTTATATAAATTTAATAATTACCTGGAGGATCTATGAGATTCTATATCATTACCGATTTAGAAGGTGTCGAGGGGGTTACACTTCCTATTCAGACTGAGGCTGGTAACCCTATGTACGAGAAAGCGAGAAGATTGCTTACCAGAGAGGTAAATATAGCGGTAGAGACATTGAGGGAGATTGGAGCAGAAGAGATAATAGTCCTGGATGGTCATGGAGCTAATCAGGCTTATAATCTTGTGTATGAAGAGCTTGTAAATGGAGCCAGATATGTTATGGGGTCTCCATGGTCAAATTATCTGCCGTTGCTCACCTCGAATTTTGATGGTTTAATTCAAATTGGAGCTCACGCTATGGCAGGAACAAAGGGGGCTGTTCTTGACCATACGATGTCCTCCAGAAGCTGGCGATGTGCATATCTGAATGATATCCCTGTGGGAGAGATGGGAATCGCCGCCTTTTATGCCGGTACATCAGGAGTACCATTGATATTTGTCTCTGGAGACGATAAGGCTTGTCTTGAGGCAAAAGGACTAGTAAGTGATGTGGAAACTGCCATAACCAAGTATGGACTTACAAGAACCTCTGCCATTATGCTACCACCGGGTGAGGTGGAGAGAAATATTAAAGATGGCTTAAAAAGAGCTGCCGAGAAGGCAAGATTTATAAAGCCACTCAGTCTGGATAGCCCGGTATCTTTTAAGATAGAATTCTTACTTGCAGAACACGCCCAGAGATACTGGAATAGAGAAGATGTTGAACTCTTAGACCCAAGGACGGTAATATTCAAAGGGAAGGATGCAAGAGAAGCCGTTGAAAGGTGGTATCTATGAGAATACTAGATGTAAATACAGCCTTTGGCTTTTATCCTTACAGGAAATTAGATACATCTTTAGAAACCCTGAAAGGGATACTGGGGAATTATAACGCCAGAGCTTTTTCCCTATCCTTAAAGGGAGTCTTCTATGATGCCAGGGAGGGGAACGAAGAGACTTTAAATCTTATCGGCAGGGATAATATATATCCTGTTGCCACCTATGATCCAAGGGCTTATCCAAGAGACATTGAATATCTTGAGGATTTAATCTCCAGAGGATTTCTCGCCATAGCATTTTTCCCTCGTATGCAGGGCTGGACCGTGGATTTTGCTCCATTCAGGATGGTCCTGGATATCATAGAGGCTGAATCTTTTCCTGTAGTTATTCATACAGGAGGTTATGGAGAGATAACAAAGATATCTATACTGGCTGAAGAGATAGAAAATCCTGTTATAATATCAGGTACAGGGTACTCAAATCTTTCTGAGGCTATAGCGGTAGTCCAGGAGGTAGATAATATATACATAGAAACCCATCTCTTAAACAGCCCGGATGCCCTGGAATTTTGCAGGAGGTATATAGGTATTGAAAGATTTGTATTTGGTTCTGGTGCTCCAGTGTTATCGTTTGAGACCGCCTATAATGTTGTGGAAAAAAGCTCACTCTCAGACGACGATAAGGAAATGATATTCTATAAAAACTTAGAGGATTTAGTAGGAGTAAGATTATGATTATAGACATACATTGTCATTATGGTCTCTGGTCGTTTGCCATTGATAGTTTTGAGGCAGAGAAGGTTAAGGAGTATATGGATAGGTTTGATGTAAAAAGAGCGGTATTCTCTTCAGCAAAAGGCATAGTCTATGACTTTAGAGAGGGTAACAGAGATTTAATGAACTTTTTAGAAGAAGATGATAGATTCCTCGGCTATGTGGTTCTGAACCCAAATTATCTTGAAGAGTCCATCGAAGAGGTAGAAAGATATAAAGAAAATAATAAGATTGTTGGTATAAAACTTCATCCATCTTATTCCAGAGTCCCAATCAGTGATGAGAAAACATTTAAGATAGTTGAATACTTTTCAAACACGAAGCTTATATATCTTATACATACCTGGGGCGTATCTATGTCTACTCAGCTGGCAAGGTTAGCAGAAAAGTTCCCTGATGTTCGATTTATTATGGCGCATACCGGCGGCGATACCTGGTCCGGATGTTTAGATGTGGTAAGACCATATCCCAATATATATGTTGAACCCTGTTCTAGTTATGCTGACAGGGATAAATTAAGGGTCAGCATAGATACAGTGGGTATTAATAGAGTTCTTTTTGGCTCAGATTTTACCCTCATAAATCCAGCTTTTGTTATTGGTATGGTAGAAGGTGGTGGACTTACAGTGGAAGAGAAACAGACAGTGTACTATAAAAATGCTATAAAACTTTTAGGAGGTGATATAGATGCCTGAAATAGGAGCCTTAGGTTTATCTATGGGAAGGTATACGTTTGAGGAGTTTTTACAGTATGCCAGTGAGAATGGTTTTGACTGTATAGAGATTTCCACATCGCCTGGCGTCCATAAAAACAGTATGCCTATGACGTTTGAGAATATACCGGAGATAAAGAAACTGCTAGCTAAATATAATCTTAAGCCCTTTGCTGTCTCTGGTTACAACGATTTTGTCCAGAAAGATACAGAGGAATTGGCAAGACAGATAGAAAAACTGGAAAATACCTGTAAGTTAGCCAGAGAAGTCTCAGCTAAAGTTGTTAGGGCTTTTGGTGGGGAAGTGAAGGAAGGGATAAATAAGAAAGATACTGTAAAGCTGATAATAGAAGGATTTAAAGAGGCAACTAAGAGGGCTGAAAAACTCGGAATAATCTTAGGGCTGGAGAACCATGGTGAGATAACCAATGATGCCAGAGTTGAGCTTGATATCCTTGAAGGGGTTGGCTCGGATTATCTGAGGCTTACAGTGGATACGTCTAACTATTACTGGTATGGTAATAAGCTTGAGGATATAGAAGAGTTTTTTAAGTTAGTTGCTCCATACACTGTTCATACCCATCTGAAAGATGGGAGTACAAAAAATGGAATCAGGGATAATTATATATCGCTAGCCCTTGGAGAGGGAGAGATAAATTTAAAATTATTCCTTACAGAACTTAAAGATAATGGTTACAGTAATCCACTCTGTATAGAGTATGAGGGGATTGAAGATCCAAAGATTGGTTTAAAGAAGGGTTTTATCTGGTTAAAGAATACATTAAAAGAGATTGGATGGGAGGTATAGATATGAAGTTGGCTATAAAAGGTGGTAATCCTGTCAGGACAAAGCCATTTACAAAGTGGCCTGTATTTGATGAGAGAGAAGAGAATGCGTTAATAGAGGTCTTAAGGAGTGGAGAATGGGGTAGAATATCTGGCAAAAAGAATGAAGAGTTTGAGGAAAAGTTCAGTCAGTTTGTTGGAGCCAGATTTGGTGTTACCTGTGTAAATGGAACAGCCGCTCTGGAGATAGCTTTAAGAGCTATGGGGATAGGCAGAGGGGATGAGGTGATTGTACCGGCATATACCTTTATAGCTACTGCAAGTGCCTGTATACTGGTAGGAGCAGAACCCGTTTTTGTTGATATAGACCCTGATACATATAATATAGACCCAAAACAGATAGAATCTGCTATAACAGCAAAAACAAAGGCTATAATTCCTGTTCATATAGGTGGCTGCCCTGCCAATATGGATGAGATTATGAGGATAGCAAGGAAGTATAACCTCCTCGTGCTGGAGGATTCTGCCCAAGCCCATGGGGCAGAGTGGAAAGGGGCAAAGGTTGGGTCTATAGGAGATATGGCTACCTTCAGTTTCCAGGCGTCAAAGAATATAAATGCAGGAGAAGGTGGAATCGTTACAACTAACAATAAGAAGTTTGCCGATATGGCATGGTCACTGATGAATGTCGGAAGGGTAAAAGAAGGAGGATGGTATGACCATCCGATCCTGGGATGGAACTATAGAATGACAGAGTTTCAGGCTGCTATACTTCTCGTCCAGCTCGAGAGGATAGAAGAACAGATGAAAAAAAGAGAGAGAAATGCCGGATATCTGGCAGAGGGACTGAAGAGGATAGGTGGAGTTGAACCGCTGGTTCCGGATTCTGGAGTTACAAGGAACGCATACCATCTCTTTATATTCAAATACAATAAGAATGAATTCAAGGGGGTAAAGAGAGATAAGTTTGTAAAGGCATTAAATGCAGAGGGCATTCCAGCCAGCACAGGATACGTCCCACTTTATAAGTTCCCTGCCATATTGGATTGGCCATATCTGGAGAGAAACTACAGGGATGTATATCTTCCTGTAACTGAGAAGGCATGCTACGAAGAGGGGATATGGTTACCTCAGAATGTCTTATTGGGTCCCAGGGAAGATATGGACGATATCCTGTCAGCTGTAACCAAAGTAAAGGAGAATATAGAGGAACTGATAGATTGAGGGGACTTAAAATTAACAACGAAGCCATTTACTTTTTAATAGGCTTCTCCCTTTTTTTAGGCTCAGGAGCCACTCAGCCATTTATAATACCACACCTGGAGGGTCTGGGATATTCATCACTGGTAAGTAGCCTGGTAATAGCTTTTATATACATATCCCAGATCCCAACCAGGTTTTTCGTCAATAAATTTGAAAAATTTCTCGGACAGATTCCTGTAGTATTTATCGGTATTGCTGGATATTCTCTATATGCGATCATCTTTGCATTAAGTACCCACCTCTGGCAATTTTTAATGGCAACAATTATATTGGGTATAAGCTCTGCCCTTTTCTGGACTTCTGGTGTAGTCCTATTACTCAATAATACAGATAGGGAGAGATATGGCAGGGCAGTTGGTGCTCTCTATGCCGGAGTAGGACTTGGAACCGCTATCGGAGTTTTATATCTAAATAAGGTCTTAATTCTGCTCGGTGGTCGTAATATGTTTCTTATAGCTGCGATACCTCCCATAGTAGGACTCTTACCTGTAATTGGACTTAAGCTAAAGAATATCGTTGTATCGAAGGGAATAAACTTCAGCTCTTTGAAAGAGATGTTTAAGGCAGAGGCATTTATAGTTGGTATTCTTTTATTTACAAGCTCTTTCTCTTACGGGATAGTTTACGGAGGATTCAGCATCCTGATAAGCAGAGAGATAGGGGTAGAATGGATAGGAATCCTCTCAATATCATTCTATCTTCTCAAGTCTCTCTTTAGTGGAATTGGGGGAAGGATATCAGACCTATTAGGGAGAAGATTCTCATTTATAATGAGCTTTATCTTTGGCGCACTTGCAAGTTTCCTGCTGGGTATCGCTAAATCTCCATACATATTTATCCTGGCTGGTTCTCTTTTAGGTTTTCAGGTATCAACGGTATCTGTAAATGCAAATGCCTGGATAGCAGATATAGCAGGCTTAGAAGATAGGACCAACTATATGGCATTTATCTTTGCCTTTAACGCCCTGGGCGTGGTAGTATCTCTGCTTATGAGTGGATACTTTCTGGCTACCCCTGAGAGAACATTTATAGCATTTATTTCGTTTTCTCTTTTAAACATAATTTCAGCTATATTAGCTACTTTTTCAAGTAGGAGTGGTGAGAATGCTTAAGATAGGAATAATCGGTTACGGTTTTATAGGAAGAATACATGCCCAACATTATATGACCAATCAGAATGTAACGGAGATAATAGTGGCAGACCCTGTAGAATCCAACAGACTTGAAGCAGAACGATTAGGCTTTAAAACCTATAAAGATTATACAGATATGCTAAATTCAGAAAAACTTGATGCCATAAGTATATGCACCCCACACAACACACATAGAGATATAGCTCTGAATGTTATGGATTTTAGGATACCTATACTTTTAGAAAAGCCTGCCGCAACAAGCAGAGAAGAGATAAAAGAGTTGATAGAAAAATCAGAAGCTCTTGGTGTTAAAATTATGGTTGCCCATTCTCTTAGATTCAGCGAGACATTCAGAACAGCTAAGAATAGCTTATCCAGTGGGGATATAGGAGATATTCTGTTTATAATAGGCAAATATATATCTTTTAAAGATTACTCCCTCTATCCGAAGTGGAAGACAACAAAAAGAGAAGCCTGGGGAGGAACTCTCTTCAGAGATGGAATCCATATAATAGATTCTATACTATGGTTTTCCGGGAAAGAGATAGTTTCCGCAGATGGTATGCCTCTGAATCTATACTTTGATACTGAGGTGGAGGATACCTTTTTGGGGACGATAAAGTTTCAGGATGGCAGTGTGGCTCAGCTGTCCATGAGCAGTATAACCAGGGGTTTTGAGCAGATAGGGGTAGAGGTCTATGGGACGAAAGGTTCTCTAAAGGTTGATAATAATGAACTCGTCATCTATAAAGATGAGAAACCTCCCAGGTATATAAAACCAGCTATAGGTCCATCCGACTACTGGAAAAACCAGATTGACCACTTTGTGGATTGTGTAACAAACAATAAGGAGCCTCTGGTGACTTTGAAAGAGGCAAGTAAAACCATGGAGGCGATATTCCTCCTCTATGAGAGGGAATAATCGAAAAATTTTATTATTCAATCAGGAGGTGTTTAAAATGAAGGGGTTTAAGAGCTTTACAACTTTAATTTTGTGTTTTGTTTTGGTCATAGGGGTGATTACATCGGCTTTTCCTCAGCAGAAGAATCCTCTGGGGCAGTATGCTACGCTAACAGAGTATGAGAAGGCAACTGGTAAGAAGGTAACAAAGTTCAATGAAGCACCTGTATTAGCTGAGCTTGTAAAACAGGGTAAGCTCCCACCGGTAGAGAAAAGATTACCCGATGAACCTGCTGTAGTGGAGCCTGTAGAGGAGATAGGTCAGTATGGTGGAACATGGAGAAGAGCAGCATTAAGCCCTACAGACACACAGATACAGGAGCGACTTGGTTATGAACCTCTGGTAAGATGGGCAAGAGATGGGAAGACTCTGATACCTAATCTCTGTACCTCCTGGAAGATAGGAGAGGGAGGAAGAGTTTATACATTTTATCTGAGGAAAGGGGTAAAGTGGTCAGACGGAGAGCCATTCACTGCAGATGATATTATATTCTGGTATGAAGATGTTCTATTGAATAAAGAACTTACTCCCACTTTTCCTAAATGGCTAACAGTAGAGGGTTCTCCTGCAAAAGTTGAGAAGGTAGACACCTATACTGTTAGGTTTAGATTCCCAAGACCTTATTCTCTTTTCCTGGATTATCTTGCAGGACCTGAAGGACCTGGACCAAACCTCTTTAACTATCCCAGGCACTATATGA